>Ga0315901_10006278_pt1 | contig 14276 bp, 14 predicted proteins | sample LakEriMetagenome_10_FD_203761 | JGI IMG/M metagenome (GOLD analysis project Ga0315901, IMG submission 203761) | Freshwater fungal communities from buoy surface, Lake Erie, Ohio, United States - Buoy 2 MA116 | ecosystem: Environmental > Aquatic > Freshwater > Lake | place: USA: Lake Erie, Ohio... | reverse complement strand
GCCCGCAACAGAAAACGGAGCGCCGGTTTCACTGCTGATCATCACTCCGCCCTTATCGCGATAGTACTCCGCTCTCAGGGCAGTTCTGAATCTATCCGTCCACCTGTATTGTACACCCAATAACAAAGTATGCCATACATGATATCTGTCACTCCCTTTCTGCTCCTGTTCCATGCCAATGTCAAACGCTCCCTGTAAACCCCATTTCCCGTTGAGCTGCCAGGTTCCAAAAAGATTGTGGAAGTATCTCATCCTGCGCACGCTGTCGGGGTAATCGGTCCCAACAAACGAACTGCTGTTGATCACCACTTTTGCATTCGGCTTGAACTGCACCTGATGACCAAATGAAGGCATCGAATATCCCGGCAACTTCCTGATGCGTTGCCAACCGTTCAACAGCAGCACAGCGAGATACCATTTGCCATTATCCGTATCGTAGCCCAGTTTTATACCGGTTTCAACATAGGGGGAGTTCTCCGCCATGAGGCTGCGCGTCAGGCTCCAGAAATCTTTTCCAATAGCGCCTTCAAATCCCACATGGGAAGGCATTACGCCCGCATCGAGCCAGATGTTTTTACGACCGATCTTAAAGCCTGCGTTAAGTTCAAAAATATTTTTCAGCAGCCCGGGCTCACGCGCAAGATTATACTGGCTGTACGTACCCGCCATGAATGCAGCATTTGCGCGGAAGCGAGAGCCCTGGTAACTGCCTTTCAGAAAGGCCAGGTTGATATTGGGTTCGTTGTGCCGGTTAAAAGAATAAAAACATGGCGGCTTCAATTTATCCTCCGGCCGGGCAAGATCATAACTATAATATCCTTCTATGTATCCGAAAAAAGTTATGGCTTTTGCAGAATCAATCTGGGCAGACAGATCAGGACAATACAGCAAGGCGCCCATACAAATACAGATCAGGATCGATCTGCCATATGAACCATTCAATTTTCTCATGAAATACTAGATACTTTCTTTGAATGCAGGAGCTTTGCGCTTTTTACTCGCTTGTTCATAGGCATAAGCCATACCGATGATCTCTCCCTCCTGCCAGGCGCCTGCCATGAATGAAAATCCAACGGGCAGGTCACTGATATAACCCATGGGCACCGTGATATGGGGGTAGCCGGACCAGGCAGCGGGTGACGAAAAAGAAAATCCGGAAGAATAACTGCCATTGACCAGGTCAATGCAACTGGCCGGACCGCTGCTGGGCGAGCAGATCGCATCCAGTTTATTGGAACCCATCATTTCGTCGATGATCTTCCTTGTACCCAATACCCTGGCAAGGTCGTCTACGTACTCTTTCTCATTCAGGCCACCCTTGGCCTCGCTCATGTCGAGGATCTCCTGCTTGAAGAAGGGCATGGCCCGCGCCTCATTGGCTTTATTAAACGCGATCACCTCCGCCACCGTTTTCACTTTGGCATTGGCTTTCGCGAGATATTTATTCACCCCATCCTTGAACTCGTAATACAACACGGAATTTGAGCTGATGGGCCGGGTAAGTTTCAGCAATTCAATTTCGATCACCTCGGCGCCCTGGCTCTTCAGTACCTCAATGGATTCCTTGTAGTAGGCCACCACGGCTTCATGACCCTGCAGGTAACTTTTCTCAATGCCGATGCGCTTCCCTTTCAACGCATCCGTCTTACAAAAAACAGCATAATCTTGCTGCACCTTCCCCTGGCTGGCAGCCGTTACCGCATCAGCGGAATCGATGCCCGTGAGAGCCCCCAGCAGGATCGCCGCATCTTTCACGGTGCGGGTCATCGGGCCTGCCGTATCCTGCGTGGCCGAGATAGGTATGATGCCACTGCGGCTCCACAATCCTACGGTAGGTTTCAGGCCCACTACACCGCAGTAGGATGAAGGAGAGATGATGGATCCATTCGTCTCCGTACCAATGGACACGGCACAGAAATTGGCCGATACCGCGGCAGACGTTCCTGAGCTGGAGCCGCTGGGATTCCTGTTGAGCACGTTCGGATTTTTTGTCTGCCCGCCCCTGCTGCTCCAACCACTGCTGGACCGGGTGGACCGGAAATTGGCCCACTCACTTAAATTGGTTTTGCCCAGCAATACCGCTCCTGCTTCCCTAAGCCTGGCTACGATGAAAGCATCTTTCGAGGCAATATTGCCTTCCAGCGCAAGCGCACCTGCTGTTGTCATCATGCGATCCGCCGTGTCAATATTGTCCTTGATCAGTACGGGGATGCCATGAAGCGGTCCCCTGATCTTTCCGGCTTTCCGTTCCTGGTCCATGGCCTCAGCAATCGATAATGCGTCCGGATTGAGCTCGATCACGGCATTGATGGCCGGACCTTTCTTATCCAGTGCTGCAATGCGGTTAAGGTATTTTTTGGTGATCGCCCTGGAAGTCAGCTCACCCTTCTGCATCTTCTGCTGGAGTTCATCCACGGTGATCTCGTTGAGATCGAATGCGGGGATCCTCAAGGGTGAATGCGTACCCGCCTGCGGTCCTGATCCGGCTATATCAAAGGCAGAACCTGCAACGGCAACCGATAATGTGCCGGCGGTATTCATAAGAAATTCGCGTCTGCGCATGTTAATCGTTTACAGAAACAGATCTGTATATAAATGGGCCCCGGGCACAACAGAATAATGGCCCAGATCCGTGATACCTTCTTTTGCAAGTACATCTTCATCAATGAAGAAATTACCGGTACAAACATCAGAGGGTTTGGTCAGGATATAGTAAACCGAATCTGCAATGATCTCCGGGGTACGGCTCATCTTCATCAGCGCTTCGCCACCCAGCAGATTCTGCACAGCGGCCGTAGCTATGGTTGTCCGCGGCCAGAGGGTATTGGCTGCGATCTTATACTTTTTCAGTTCTTCCGAAAGGCCATAGGCGATCATACTCATGTTATACTTACTCATGGTATAGGCAAGATGTCCTGCAAACCATTTCTTGTCCATATTAATGGGTGGAGACAGATTGAGTATATGGGGATTGGTCCCTTTCTTCAAATGGGGGATACAGCATTTACTGACGAAAAATGTGCCACGCACATTGATATCGTGCATAAGGTCATAGCGCTTGGCCTCGGTCTGCTCCGTGGGGGTCAGTGAAATGGCAGAGGCATTATTGATCAGGATATCGATGCCGCCAAAAGCAACCACTGCCTGGGTAACAGCAGCCATCACCTGGTCTTCATGCCTGATGTCACAAGCTACAGGAAGTGCCTTGCCGCCCAGCGCTGCCACTTCTTCCGCAACGGAAAAAATAGTGCCTCCGAGTTTAGGATTCTCCTCGGTCGACTTCGCTGCGATCACAATGTTTGCGCCTTCTTTAGCAAGTCGGAGCGCGATGGCCCTGCCGATACCCCTGCTGGCACCGGTAATGAAAGCTGTTCTGTTTTTGAGATCCATAGATTGCCGGGGTTATAGCCGGAACCTAATTTACACCAATCCGGCAATATCGGCCCTATGCCAGGTCAAATGAAGGCTTGTTCTGCAGTATTTCTTCAATACGGAGGTTGACCTCGGGTGTCAGCAGTTTAACCACATCAAGGGCTTTGAGGTTATCTGCCAGCTGCTCCTCCCGGGTGGCTCCCAATATGGTGGAAGTAACATGCGGATTGGCAATGGTCCAGGCAATGGCCAGAGAAGCCATCGAAACCCCTAATTCACCCGCCAGGGCGATCAGTTTGCGCAACTTGTCAATATTCTCTTCAGTGATCCATCTTTCGCGGAGCCATCCAAAGGTGTTATACGACATCCTCGACCCTTCGGGTATCCCTTCCAAATACTTGCCCGTCAGGAAACCTGAGGCCAGCGGACTCCAGATGGTGGTTCCCAGGCCCACGTTCTTAAATACGGGCAGGTAATCCTGCTCCATCTTGAAGCGCCACAACATATTGTACTGCGGCTGTTCCACTACGGGTCCGATCAAACCATATTGCTGTGCCACGCGATGCGCCTCCATGATCTCGGCTCCGCTCCACTGGGAGGTGCCCCAGTAAAGCACTTTGCCCTGCTGTATCAGGTTATGCATGGTCCAAACCACTTCTTCAATAGGAACGTTCACATCAGGACGATGGCAATAATACAGGTCAAGATAGTCCACCTGCATCCTTCGCATGGCGTCGTGACAGGCTTCAAAAAGGTGCTTACGGCTAAGCCCCGCCTGGTTGGGTTTGTTGTCCTTTCCGCGCAGACCGAAATATGCTTTGGATGACAATACATAGGAGCTTCTTTCCCAATTCTTGTTCTTTAGCACACGGCCCATCATCAGTTCACTCTCACCGCCCGCATAGGCTTCCGCGTTATCAAAGAAATTGATGCCCGCATCATAGGCTATACCCATCAGCCGGTCGGCCGACTGGTCATTGATCTGCTTGTGGAAAGTGACCCAACTTCCGAACGACAATACGCTTAACTGCAGGCCGGTGCGGCCCATATACCTGTACTCCATAGAAGATGATGATTAGAAAATGAAATTAATCTTTTACCCGAAGTGTTGAATGGCTGATCTGGTACATTTCAAAATATTTGAAATCCTGGGGCGCGGTAAGTCCTACCCCATTCATGATCATATCGGGTCGGTGGATACGAACAGGTTTGTCGGTCGAAAACTGCTGGCTGTTCTGGTCCCACCATAATTCCTGGCAATACAGGGTATCGCCAGTGTTGTTGAAAACACGAACACTGTCTTTCAGGAACACTTTGTTCCGCGTCTCGTAATACTCGCCATAGTTGGCGTCCAACTGACTTTCGATGATGGTGGAATCATTGAAGAAATCCACGTGCATGCTATTGGGGAAAACCACTTTGGCGGATGTATCCTGGTAACGAAGCATCAGCGGCGCCCGAAGCCGGGCTTTCATTTTACCGGTATTGCTCATATAGGCTTCGATGTTCCTGCCCTCATCTACGCCGAGCTTTTTACTGGTAAGCTTCTTCACGTCGTCCGCATTGTTCTCGCAAGACAATAACAAAAAAACCAAGGCGACAAATGAGAAAGCATTTATCACATACCCCGCCTTCATGTTTATTGGTATTCGCGTTTGTTGAACCAGATATCACTGAGGTTGAATCCAACAGAAACCCGGAACAGGCTTTCCCGAACGGTGTTGGCTTTATTACCACGGGCACCGATCTCAAAGGTGGTATTCACCGTGGTGTATTGATTAGTGTAGAAATTTCTTCTGATCGGCAGACCGGCACCGAAGGTTACCGCCCAGGTGTTGAGTTCGGCCCCATTGTCCACATGGTCTGGCCCATAATAGAATCCTGCCCGATAGGCTACCCTGCTCCAGTAATTCTTGGACATCTGCGCGGGTACGAACTGGCCGCCCACACGCAATGTCCAGCTGTCTTTCAGTGCATCTTTTTCGCCATAATACCTGTACTGGCTCCACTGTGTGTTATTGAACTCCACGCCCACCATCCACTTGTCTACCTTATCGAGCATAAATGAAACACCATAGCTTGCCGGCAGGGTGATATCGCCCTTCTGCCGGGTAACGCGATAGACACTATCCAGGATGATATCGCCCCGAAGGCCGGGCTCGTAGGTTTCCCTGGAGATATCCCTTTTTGCGTTCATTGTATTCTGGAGACCATATGTAGCTCCAAAGCGGAGGTTCATATCGCCCGACAACACAAAATTGTATTGTATACCCGCCTTCGCGAAAAAGCCGCCATAATTGGTAGAATCAGTGTATCTGGCCTTCTGGTAATTCACCGTGTCGTTGATGAATACCAGTTTGGACACATAGTTCTTATTGCCGAACATATAACCGGCATTCACGCCTATGGAGAATTTCTTTGTACCATACCCTATGCCGAGATAAGATTGGTAACTACCGCCATTGCCTGCGTACTGGTACACTACTGAGTCGATCCCTGGCAGCCTTGATCCCGTGATGATATCGTAACTGATCCTGGTAACGGGCTTCATACCTAAGGTCATGCCCCAGTTCTTCTTCTTGCTCAGCGGGAAGCCGATATTGAGGTAGGTTGGGATCAGATTAGCCGATCTGTAACTTTCGGGGTTCTCACCGGCCCTGATCAACCGGCTATCGTATTCGAGGCCCACATCGAAGGTGGTCAGTTTCAGTCGGGAATAGGACGCAGGATTGGTAAAATTTATTGATTGCAGGTCCCAGTAAGCCAAAGAAAGACCGCCCATGGCCCTGTTCAGTACGTTTTGCGTGGGGATCACGTCTCCAATTCCGATCCTTGAATAGGGAGAATTTTCCTGTGCCGCCGCCGAAAAGCTGCATAAAGCACTGATTATCAATAGTAAAGAATATTTTCTCAAGTTAGTTGTTGTACTCACTGATCGCATAGAGACCCTTAAATAAAAAATCAGGGTCGGCAAATATCGGGTTTTTAAGGTGTAGGGCGAAATATGTACTATCACCCCCGGTTAACACCGCGTTAAAGTTCCCATATCTTTCCTGGTAGGCATCGATGGTTCCATCGATCTCCTTAGCCATGCCCAGGATCACGCCGGAGAGGATATTGGTGCGCGTATCGTAACCGATCAGCGGGAAGTTCCAGTCTTTTTTTACCAACGGGAGTTTGGCCGTATAATCTTTAAGGGCCCTGAGACGCATTTCCATACCCAGCGAAATACCGCCGCCCAGGAACTCGTGATACTTATTAATGAAGTTATAAGTGATTGCGGTACCGAGCCCGATCACGAGGTTGTTCTTCCCGGGATGGAACTTTACCACGGCCGCTGCCAGCGCGATACGGTCGGCCCCCATGGTTTCGGGCTTCCCAACGGGAACGGTGAATGGGAATTTTGAAAGATGGGACAGCTTATGAAATGCGCTTGCCGATGCCAGCACTTCTTCAATGGCAGGATCGTGTTCAACCACGGAAGACAAGATGGTTCGTGCAGGGCGGTACTTTTCAATCATCTGCCTGACCTCCGCTGTATCACCGTTTTCCATTACCTCCACGGCCAGCATCTTGTCGTTCTCGAATACCGCGAGCTTCAGGCGGGTATTACCGTAATCTAAACAAAGGGTGATCATGAGGAGTAAAATTAATAAAAAGCGGGCAGCCTAAATATCAAACTGGAAACCCGTGAGATTCTTGAAGTGGCCGTTCAGTTTGATTTTTTCTTTCAGGCTTTCCATTTCCATAACTACGGGGATCACCTTGCTAAGGTGCCGGCGGATATACTCCTGGCGTTGCAGTTCCATGGGCAGGCCCAGCAGTTCATACTCCTCCTCAGGGGAAAATCCCACATGGTGGGCCACGTCGTAGCTGTTCAGGAACTCATCGGGCTTGGGAAAAGATTTGTTGACATGCAGCAACACATGGAGTTGCCTGATACCAGCCACCACCTTCTGCATCAACTCCCGGTTTCCCTTATCGTCAGTGTCCGGATAGTTCACGATGGCGCCGCTATACAGTTTCTCCGGAACAGCCTGTATCGTCTCCAGAATGCGAAACACTTTGATGCCCTTGGTCTTGATGTCCATCTCCCCATTGTCTTCCACCTTTACGATCTCCACGATATCCATAAGGGTACCCAGTTCCTTCACTTTGTTCTTCACCACAGCAGGTATGCCAAAAGGCTTACCCTGGTCCTTACACTCACGGATCAACTGTTTGTAACGGGGTTCGAAGATGTGCAGATTCAGATCTTCCCCGGGGTAAACCACCAGCGACAAAGGGAATATAGGGATGAAATTCGTCATGGCTGTAATGATACAATTTTTTGCGATTTCCTATAACTTCACCGGAACTATGTCATTCAAGCTCTCGGTTTGTATTATCACTTTCAACGAACAAAAAAACATTGCCCGTTGCCTGGACTCCATCCAGGGTCTGGCTGATGAGATCGTGGTAGTGGACTCCCTTTCTACTGACAGCACCAGGGAGATCTGCCTGGCATATGGCGTTACCTTTATAGAACATGCCTTCCTGGGCTACAGCGAACAAAAGAATCTGGCGCTTGACCGGGCAACACATGATGTGGTTTTGTCGCTAGACGCGGACGAAGCCCTGAGTCCGGAACTCTACGCATCCATCCGGGAACAAAAAGAAAAAGGTTTTCCGGCCGCAGGTTATACCATGAATCGCAAAACATGGTATTGCGACGCCTGGATCCACCACGGCCACTGGTATCCCGATACCAAACTGCGCCTGGTCAGGAAGGACAAGGCAAGATGGCAGAGTATGCGCATCCATGAAAAAATGGAAGCGGTACCGGGGGCAACCATCGTCCATCTCCGCGGGGACATCCTGCACTACTCATTCTACAGTATTGATGAGCATATCCAGGTGACCAACAAATACAGCACCATTTCCGCTTTAGCGTATTTCGAGAACGGCAAAAGGTCGAACCTCTTTAAACTCGTGTTCAGTCCCGCCTGGGCATTTTTCTCCAGCTTTATACTCAAAAGGGGATTTCTGGATGGATTCTATGGCTACGTCATCGCCAGGCAAATAGGGACCAACACCTTCCTCAAGTATGCAAAGTTGTATCAGTTGCAGAAGCAGGCGAAAGCCGGGCATAAAACCAGCAACTGAAAAACGTATACAGGAAAACGCCATGCTGCACTTCCAGACCGATCTCATACATGAACCCGGCAAAAGAAATGGCGTGAAAAGAGATCCATAGCATGTTGCTGCGATAACCCTTCATCAGGAATGGCATCATAAAAACAATGAGCGAAATCATCCCTGCGAACAAGCCGGCCGCAACCGTGTACATCAGCACCTCATTACTGGGAAGCAGCCTTTCGTAATCCTTCAGGTAAGGGGCATGGGCATCGTACCAGCCCCATGTGGCAGACAATACATCTCCATACCCTACACCTGCGACGGGATCGGATTTGATCAGGTCGCCGGCGGCTTTGTAAGAGATCATCCTTGGCCCATCCGAAAGTCCTTCTACATAATTTCCGCGGGAGTAGTTCTGAAAATCCCAGATCACGAAACGAAGCCGGTTCTGGAACGACGGCAAGAGAAACCATGCAGCCAGGGGTATCAGCATCATAGAAACCAGTGAGACCAACCTGAAGCGGCGCGGAACGATGCTGAATACTGCAATGACCGACACCAGGTAAAATCCGAGTAAACCGGTTTTTGCGGCAAGCACATGTATGAACAGGGCGATATAGGCAAGGAAAACGGCAATGGCAATCTTCCAAATACCGCGAAACGTGCCCCTCAACAGCTCATATAACGTCCATGCGTACACGATGACCAGCAGCCAGGCAAAACGGACATGGTCATTCGACATGGCCACACGAAGCACCTTAGCCTTCAGGTAGTCTGCCTCAATGCCGCTATCTGAAAATAAATGCCAGTAGCTGTACAAACTGGAAAGGAATACAAAGGAGGAAAGGATGACCAGCAGTTTCGTTGCTAACTCCCTGCTGAGGCTGCGGAAAAAAGGGACCAGTAACGGCATCAACAAAAGCGGGATCTTGACCTGGACCGCACTCAGCCATTGGGCTTTATCGGCACTCCAGAAAAAAGACAGCAGGGGCAGGAGGAACAAAAGCATCATACCCTGAAGCCAGCGCGATGAACGGATGTTCTTCCAGGCCTGCGGCAGACAGAACACCAGTCCCAATATGAATATGGCGATCATGGACAGGGAAAGCAGGGCCCTGGACCATAGCAGGCCTGCCCACATGAGGATGATCAGCAGGGGCGCTGACCTCAAAATAATTTTGTTGTGCCTTTTAATTGGCCGAATTTAGGCAACTTATGAATTGGGAGCATCATTATGCAAAGGCACTGCAACAGGATACGAGGAGTATAGCCCGATGCATATCCATCATTGAAAATGAAGAGCCCGGTTACCAGCAGCTGCTGATGCAGCTCTCAACCCATGCAAATAGTGCGGTGATCGGCATCACAGGCCCTCCCGGCGCGGGGAAAAGCACGCTGACGGATGGCCTCATCGGACAGTTTGTGGCGCAGGGGAAAAAAGTAGCCGTGCTCTGCGTTGACCCTTCATCGGCCTTTAACCTCGGTGCCCTGCTGGGCGACAGGATTCGGATGAGCCAGTGGTACACCAACCCCAACGTCTATATCAGGTCCCTGGCAACCAGGGGTTCGCTGGGCGGCCTTCACCCGCGGATCATGGAAATCACCGATTTCCTCAAGGCCATGCCCTTCGACCTGGTGATCGTGGAAACGGTGGGTGTTGGGCAGAGCGAAATTGAAATAGCGGGACTGGCAGACGTCACCGTGGTGGTGCTGGTGCCGGAAGCGGGCGATGAGATACAGACCATGAAAGCCGGACTGATGGAAATCGCGGACATTTTTGTGGTGAATAAATCTGACCGGCCCTTGGCCGATCAGTTCGTGAAACACCTGGAGATCCTGGCCCACGCTGCAGCGCATGAGATCCCCGTAGTAAAAACCATAGCCTCTGAAAATCAGGGTCTGCCTGAACTGGCGGGGAAAATAGAACGAAAACTGGAGTATCTGGTCAGTTCGGAAAGGAAGTACTGGCTGCTTGCGGAACGCGCCTATCACCTGATCAGAAACGAACGCATGAAAAACGTTTCAAAAGAGGAACTCCGAAAAAATATCATGACCGAAATGAACCTCGGGCAGTTTAATATGTATAGCTATATACAATCTTACATTTAAGAACATGAGTGAACAATTGATCAAAATGACCGCCCCTAAAAGAGCTGGCGATGAGCCAGTATGTGTTTCGGTGGTCCCCGAAAAAAACTATTCCTGGTGCAGCTGCGGCCTCAGCGCAAAACAGCCATTTTGCGATGGCGCTCATAAGCAGATCGAGGGCATGCCTTTCAGGAGCCTGAAAGTAAAATTTGACGCGCCGGAAGATGCATGGTTTTGCATGTGCAAGCAAACAAAGACGCCGCCGTTCTGTGATGGCAGCCATAAATGCACTAAAGAGGGAAACTGATCTCGAGAAGATATGCTATGAAAGGGCGCCAATGGCGTCCTTTTTTGTTTAATCCGGTTTCTTCATTTTATAAAACCGGTAGCCTACAAAGCCCATGATCGCGAAAGGCGCGAACATCAGGTAGATGATGCCCGTATTAAGGCCCTTGGCCGGTTTATGGCCCAACTGTTGCGCTGTTTTAGTACAAATGGAACACTGCCCCATGGCCGGTTCCACGCTGAGGATGAAGAAACTGAACACCAGAAACACCAGAAACCGCTTCATATCCGCCGATTTTAAGCAAATTTACATACTATGCCATCACTAACCACCATTATCGATAACTGCATCCAGGCACTGAGCGGGGTAACCCCCCAAAACTTAACACCTGGTCAAATGGATAGTTCATTGACCGTGTTAAAGTCCATCGACCTGGACGACGCTATCAGCGAATACTGGGAAAGTCTTCCGCCCAAACCGGAGTCGCTGCAAGACCAGGCGGCCTGGGAGCACCTGATGCACCAGAAGGGAAACGACCTCAACCATCACCTGAAACTCTTTAACAACGAACTCACCAGGATAAAAAACATGCAGGCCGCGCTGAACATCCCGCAACTGGATGCAGTCATCCATGCCGCCCAGGGAGTGATCCGGCCTCTTTACGATTTTAGTGCAAGGCTGACCCAATGAGGGATTGACTAATTGGCTAATTAGCTAATTAGCTCATTCGTTAGGTTGGATTTCTTGAAAGAATCTAACACTTAAGAATTAGCTAATGAGCTAATGAGCTAATGAGCTAATTGCTCACGCCTCAACCTTCATCGATTTCGCGATTCTGTTGCGGTCATTTTCATCAAGCACCACTTTACGCATCCTGACGCTTTTCGGTGTTACCTCGATGCATTCGTCCTGTTGGATATACTCCATACACTCTTCGAGTGTCATCAGGATCTTTGGTGCAGCACGTGATGCATCGTCACTACCGCTGGCGCGGTGGTTGGTGAGCTTCTTGGCTTCGGTCGCATTCACTACCAGGTCGCCTGGCTTGATATGTTCTGCGATGATCTGACCTACATAAACTTCCTCGCCCGGATCTACAAAGAAACGTCCGCGATCCTGGAGTTTATCGATCGAGTATGCTGTTGTACGTTCTGTATTCTTTGAAAGGAGTACACCGTTGTTCCTGCCGGGGATATGTCCTTTCCAGGGCTTATACTCGAGGAAACGGTGCGCCATAACGGCTTCACCAGCGGTGTTGGTCAACATATTGCTCCGCAGTCCGATCAGGCCGCGTGAAGGAATTTCGAATTCCAGGTGTTGCATTTCACCCTTGGATTCCATCACCAGCATTTCACCTTTACGTTGTGTAACCAGGTCGATCACCTTACCGCTATAGTCGCCAGGCACATCCACTACGAGGATCTCATAGGGTTCGTGCTTCTTGCCGTCAATTTCTTTTACCAGCACCTGCGGATTACCTACGGTAAGCTCATACCCTTCGCGGCGCATGGTTTCCACCAGGATACCGAGGTGCAGGATGCCCCTTCCGTATACCAGGAAACTGTCAGCACCGTCTGTATCTTCCACCTTCATCGCCAGATTCTTCTCCGTTTCCTTCATCAATCTGTCACGCAAATGCCTTGACGTAACAAATTTTCCTTCACGCCCGAAGAAGGGCGAGTTATTGATGGAGAACATCATACTCATCGTAGGCTCATCCACGCTGATCACAGGAAGCGCTTCCGGATTATCAATATCAGCAATGGTATCACCGATATTGAAATCTTCGATGCCTACAACCGCACAAAGATCGCCTGCGACCACCTCCGTGACCTTGCGCTTGCCCATGCCTTCAAATACATACAGCTCTTTCACTTTCTGCCGCTTAATGTTTCCATCAGCCTGCATCAACGCGATGTTCTGACCTTCTTTTATGGTACCCCTGGCTACCTTGCCAATGGCGATCCTGCCAAGAAATGAAGAATAATCGAGCGAAGTGATCTGCATCTGCAGGAAGCCTTCTCCAATATTCGGCGGTGGCACGTGCTTTACGATACCATCCAACAGCGGGGTAATATTATCGATCTGGGTGAGTGAATCGTTGAACCAGCCATTCTTTCCGCTACCGTAATAGGTGGGGAAATTCAACTGCTCTTCGGTAGCATCCAGATTAAAGAAGAGTTCAAATACGGCATCATGTACTTCATCAGGACGGCAATTTGGCTTGTCAACCTTGTTGATCACCACAATCGGGTGAAGGTTCAGATGAAGGGCTTTCTGCAACACAAAACGGGTTTGCGGCATCGGTCCTTCAAATGCATCCACTAACAGGATCACACCGTCAGCCATCTTCAGAACGCGCTCCACCTCACCGCCGAAATCGGCGTGACCAGGGGTATCGATCACGTTGATCTTAACGCCGTTATATACTACTGAAGCATTCTTACTAAAAATGGTGATACCCCTTTCGCGCTCCAGGTCATTGGAGTCCATGATCAACTCTCCTGTATCCTGGTTGTCCCTGAATACCTTGGTGGCATGGAGGATTTTATCTACCAGGGTAGTCTTACCATGGTCAACGTGGGCAATGATGGCGATGTTTCTAATTTCCATAATACTGATGACAAGAGAAAAATGCAGAATCTTTAGCTTTTAATACACCTGGACGAGAGGCTCTTGTCTCTTAAAACAACCCTTCCCTGTGAATTTGGCGGCGAAGGTACTAAAATTGGGCGGGAGGGACAAATGAAGCGACAAATGCTAAGATTAATTTCACATATGCCTAATAGAATCAGTTTCTTATTTGATGAAACAGGCCAGATATTCATTTACCTTGACAATCGTCCCGCTATTGCTACTTTTGACGGTCCAATAAGGCCAGTGTTCTGGCTGCCAGCAGCAGGGCACTGTCGGGAACCGCATAAAAGATACGGCATAAGCTTGCCGGGGATCTTCATTAAAACCTTATACACTTGAAAAAGCTACTATTCATCGCATTCGCCGCAGTACTGTCATGCGGGTCACCTTCAACATCGGAACCCGGCCCCAAAATGGACAGCGTGGTGCTGGTATCACCCGGGGACACCAGCGGATCAAATCCTGCGGGAGAATCGGTCCCCGAAGGAGCAGATTCTTCCTTTCTTGGCAAGAAGCGCGGCATGGGGATTGATTTCTACGCGATCGGGCAGGAGCCGGGCTGGTCATTGGACATGGACACCGCCAAAATTTACCGTTTCAGGACCATGGAAGGCCACGAGATCAATACCCCTCCCGTAGCCGGTACCATTTCAAATGACGGGAAAGTCATTTCCTACTATGCTTCTGTTGAGATGGGCAAGATGTACATCACTATCACCAAAGAGCCCTGCGCGGATGTGATGTCCGGCGAACCATTCTCATGCAGGGTCCAGGT
>Ga0315901_10006274_pt1 | contig 14280 bp, 20 predicted proteins | sample LakEriMetagenome_10_FD_203761 | JGI IMG/M metagenome (GOLD analysis project Ga0315901, IMG submission 203761) | Freshwater fungal communities from buoy surface, Lake Erie, Ohio, United States - Buoy 2 MA116 | ecosystem: Environmental > Aquatic > Freshwater > Lake | place: USA: Lake Erie, Ohio... | reverse complement strand
CGTACAGTGCAATCAATTGGATCCGTAGCTAATTCTTTACCAGCTGGTGTCGTTGCTGCTTTAGTATCAATTGCGTATAATTATGGAAGCTTACCAGGCTCAGTAAAAGAAGCTGCTCGTAGTGGTGATATACAACGAATTGCTAATGCAGTAAGAGCTCGTGAAGTTGATAACGGCGGAATTAATAAAAATCGCCGGAACAAAGAAGCTAATTATATATTAGCAGCCTCTAAAGAGTTGGTAAAAACAGAAACAGTGATAAAACTAAAAAATTTAATACAGAAGTAAAATTATGTTTGAAAAGTTAATATCCACCCTAATGGCTTCAAGAGATCAAGCGCATATATTTCATTGGCAGACAAAAGGCCCGGGTTCATATGCTGCCCATAAAGCACTAGGTGATTATTATGAAGCAATTCCAGATTTAACCGATGGATTAGTTGAATCGTATCAAGGAAAACATGGAATTATCAAAGGTTTTAGTCCAGCAGAACGGTATGATGAATATAGCAAAGAAACTGCATTAAAATATTTTAAGGCACTATCTACATTTGTAGAACGAGCATATGATAAGATTCCAAAAGATTCATATATTTTAAATCAACTCGATAACGTAAAAGAATTAGTTTATTCAACTATATATAAATTAGAAAATCTGGAGTAATAATGAAAATTTTTGATCATAAAAATCCTAGGCATATTCAAATTCTTAAAGAAGAATTAAATCGTGCAAAATGGTTAATGGAATACAATGAAGCAGAAGAATGGAAACGTCTTAGTCCTATGATGCGTAAAGTAGCATTGATGTCTGCAGATAAAGAAATGGGTGAAGATTTTGCGTATGAATATAAAGACGAAGAATGGTTAAACATTCCAGACACTATAACTAACCGTATAGATTTATCAAAATTCGTTTTACCTAAACAAGTAGATCCTAATGCATTGGCACAATGGATTGAAACTAATAAATCAAAATTAGGATCTGGAGTATTGTATCGAGGTACTGCAACTCATACTGTTGAACAGGTTATTGAATTTTTGCGTCGAGGAAATGCATCTCAATATTATTGTGCTGAAGTTATTGCTACAATATTAAAGCGTGGTATCATGATAGATTTTAAAGAATTAGAAAAAGGTACATCATCTTTACCAGGATCAGCTCAGTCTCGTACATCTGATTATAATCCATATAGCATGTTTAAAGATAAACCAGCTCGAGGACACTTAGGGGCGTCTTGGACGGGTGATTAGTGAAAACAACTCCATTTATAGCTGTAAAAATTTTTGATGAAATTGAAAATATAAGTAATGTACAGTTTATAAATATGAATCATATTCAGCGCGTATACGAAAAAAATGATATAGTATATATTGAATTAGTAGATTACACAACATTGCAAGTACGAGACGAACATATCATGAACTTTATGGATCGTTTTATATAATTAACATATTTATATTAAAGAAAAGAGTTTATTATGACATCACAAGAAATTTACGAAGTAATGGAATCGCATTGGTTAACATTTAAAGAAAATCATGATCGATTTCAAGCAAAAGGTATTAAAAAATCTGCTAGCATTGCTAGAAAATCAATTAATGAATTAAAAAAATTAGCTACCAAATATAGATCAACTCAGTTAGCCGAGACAAAAGCCGAAACTAATGAATAATAAACAACATCAAATAGTAGAAAATGTGCTTCGAACCATGATTACCGAACAAGGTGATCGGGAAACCGCTAATTCTAACACAGATGCCAGCGAATCTGGTTTTACACCAGCAGAAGAACGTTTTATAGGTAAATTTGATGCATATGGTACTAAACATATAGGCTTAATATATTCATTATCAGCAATTGGAATACGTGAATTCATAGCTAGATCTGGAATTGAACTAAATTTAAGCCCGGGAATACTACTAAATCTGTATAGAAATGGATTTATTAAATTTGTGCCATATACTGGATGGGGCCGGGATAATAGTTATACTATAGAATTGCAATTAGATTTAGATGATATTAAAGGATTAGGCGAAAAAGATAAAGAAAAAGCATCATCTGCAGGTGGTGCTGGTGGTGGTGGAGGAGGTGGCGCTGCTGCGGGCGGCGGTCCTCCTGCAGGCCCAGGTATGGAAATGGCTTGGGTTGTAAAGTATGGAGATATTTTATCAGAATCTGCTAAAGCTACGAAGAAAATATTATTCGAAACTAAAAAAAATAAGAAAAAATCAGACAATTTTACTGATAAAACGAGGATGCTTAAACAGTTGCCAAAAAGATACCTTGAAGATATGGAACGTATCATTGCCGCGATGTCTAAAAAAGCAAAAACTACTAATGATCGTAGCAGAATCATTGCTGATGTTTTGGATATATTACAAATAAAGATGAATTTAACACCAAAACAGATTGAAAAATCATTTGAATTTCACAAAAATCAAAAACGTTTACAAAAATATCTAGATTCTAAATAGGAAATACATTAATTTTTTCTTATTATATAATAAAGTTACATTTAAAATTTAAGTATGAGTTATTACACAGCAAAAGTACAATTAACAATGGAGGTAGACACTCCAAAAGGTACTAAAGAGAAGAAAACTACGGAGATATATCTAGTAGAAGCATTATCAGTAACTGAAGCTGAGGCTAAAGTTGTGAAAGACTTTCAGGGTTATCAATTTGACTTTGAAGTAAAAGCAGTAACCGCAAGTAAAATTATTAAAATCTTAGAATAATGCCGTATAAAATTGGACAACCAGTTATAGTTACAAAAGAAGGTGTTAATAAAGTAGCAATTATTTTAAATCAGACATCAATTAACAAGTCTGTATTGTATGATGTTTTGTTTGAAGATCGTACAGCAATGTCAGCAATAAACACATCTAAAACTAAAAAAACTTTTATCAATATCAATTTAACAGAAATGTTGTGTGACAGTAAAATAATTACACCTACTGTAAACTATAATGATTTAGCAGAACGTAATTTATTACCATATATCGCATCATGAGTTCAGTAAAACAGTTACAGCAAAAATTACAACAATTGTTATTTAATGGAACGCCGGAAACAGAAAAATATGATAATCTAGATCCGGCAAAGGATCCGGATTACATGTTAAACAGTCCGCAAGTCGTTGGATATAACAGTACATCTGAACAGAATTTTCTATTTCAAAATTTAATTATCGGACTAGACTCCCAAGTATATACCGTATTAGATATAGGTTGTGGTCGGGGAGATTTATATGGATATTTGCGAAGTATTTATGATGATGTATTTGGTTATACTGGTGTAGATATGAATCCGGTGATGTGTGATTTAGCAAAACAAAAGTATAATTTAGATATTCGATGCACAACATTTGAACAAGCAGATTTAAAAGAACATGATTGGGTATTAGCATCTGGATATTTTACGCAGCGTAGATGTAATACAGAAGATGAAGATTTGCAGAAGTTATTTGCTGACGTAGAAAAAATGTATACATTATCTACTAGAGCCGTATCATTTAATCTATTATCACCGATTAATAACACATTACATGAAGGATTCTTCTATGTGCATCCAGGCCTGGTATTAGACATGATGCTAGAAAAATATAAACATGTTAATCTTCGACATAACTATTCAAAAGACGTATACACAGTAACAATTTATAAAATATAATAAAATGAACAGTATCAATCACCCATGGGCTATATCCGACAAATATCGAGCCCGGTATGGAGAGGTTTGGAGCAATCTAGATTTTGTATTTGCTGATAAGATCTCTCAAGAAGTTTTTAAATCAGAGCCAATGAGTACCTATATAGGAGACCTTTGTATTTTTAATCAAAAAATAAAAATGACATATAAAGATCTTTTAAATTACTCAAAGTTTACACAAATTGCGTGTCACGAATCATATGTTTCTGGTACAAAGAATGAATCATATGATGTTAGAATTAAATCTAATACATTTACTTTGCAACGACATGAATTACGTAAATTATCTGAAACATTGAATGAAGCAGCTTCGTCAGCTCTTAAGGCATATGAATTAGGTTTATATTTATAATAAACCAAATGTATGTATACATATATTTATTCATATAAATCGGATTCTACTAATGAAGTAATTGGAAAGGTTTCTGCAGATAATTTAACAAACGCTGTTAAACTAATTAGTCAGAAAAAACAATTATCCGAACATACCGTTACGGAATTATTTAACATAGAAAAGGAGCGAGTATGACAACATTATTTTGTACTACATTTATTACTTCAGCTGAATGGAAATACATTGAAACTTTAACCGATTCAGAGGTATTAAATTATTTATTCAAGTTATATGATTCGGAACAGAAACGTATTTCACCGGCGGACTTAGCATCATTTTTTTACAGTATTAGTCAAAATCTACAAGAGATGGATAACGAATCTCAAGAATCTGAAGATACAGAAGATCCTTATAAGGAGTCAGGTGTCGAAGTTATAGAATTCGGCGATGATGTTGAACGGGTTGATGTGTTAATCGATGATGATAATATAATGATCGAATCTAATAGTCTTAAGGCTGTACGATTAGTTTCATATAAATTTGTAGAATCCGGATATATTATTTTAAGAGATCTAAACACTGAAAAATTATTTCGCAAAGACAAAGTTACTAGATACTTACGGGTATTTCGAATAGTAAGTCAATTCGATGGTTTATGTTTTAGTTAATATGGCAAAAAAACAAAAAATTTCAGATAAATTACAAGCCAAGTTTGATAAGCCGCAGTTCCGAATAGGAGATGCGGTTTTCTTTTCTTGGTTAGGACAAAAACAATACGGACATGTTATACGCATTAAAAAAACTACGTGGGGCATTCAATACAATGTGGAATCGGCTTCTGGGACTAAGTATCCGTGTGGTATCCAAATTCAGGGGCAAAAGACGCACTATAACACAGGTTTCATCTTCCTCGAAGACACAAGAACCATCGGAGCAGAAGAGTTGGAGAAACGCATCCAAACCGCCAAAAACGCCCCTAGAACTTCAACAGTTTTTGTTAACCCCACAAGGCCAACGCATGAAAGCGGAGATGACAATTCAAGTGTCAGAACAGATGATACAAACCATAAGCGAAAAGATAGCACAAATTCCAAGAAAAGATCTAGCAAGTCAAATGATAATGCATCTAGCTCTACAAGAACTAGTAACAACAATTCAAAGAAACGAAAAGTTGTTGGAGACACACAGTTAGAAGATGCTATACAACGACAACGAGATTTCTTAAACGGATTCGTTAAGTAGTTTTATCAATAATCACTGAATTCACCGAACGGCCAACCTGCCTCAGGAGCTGTATAATCATAGTCTACCGGGCGTTCATAATTTGGATTCGGTTTAAGCCTTCCATCCCACGCTAACTGAGCTTCTGGATTATATGCTAATACTCTTTTACTATTAGAATCTAACTTCGAAAACTCAGCTGGTGTTACATTAACATATTCAGGTTTCCAATCAGCCCAATATGGCGTTATTCGTGTTGGGGCAGGACGGACAGTTGATGATGTATCTGCGTGATATGACGTTTTGCCATCAGGGAATGTTTGTTTTGTTATTTTAGTTTTTGGATTTGCTAATATATACCGTCTATCATTTATTGACATCCGTCCAGCCTCCCATGCATCTTGCAATTCACGATACGTAAGATCTGGGTTTGCAGATTTAATATCATCCCATACGCCATCGAATGGCGCTGCCACCGGCCGGTTTCGTGCAAATCCAATCCGACTCTGTCCATATGGAGCTGGAGGTGCTTCTGGTGCAACGCCGGATGCTCTTGACTGTTTACCACGCTCCATCATTTCTACGTATTTCTTCAATTTTTCATAACCGCGGCCCGGTGTTATTGCAGTATATTCTATTAATGCCTCCTGCGGTGTTAATCGACCAGCCATTAGATCTCGTTCAATATCATCTAAACTTTTTTGCGCTTCGGTTCCAACACGCTTAAGAGCTGCTATGTATTCGTTTTTGGTTAAGGTAACAAATTGACCATTAATACGTACGTTGCGTATATTTCGAATATCTGCCATGGCCCTCCATGCATCTCGTAAATAAATTTTTGGTAGTTTAAGTGGTGTTAAACTACCAAAAGGTATCGTGATTGGACTTGAATATTTAGACTTAAGTCCTTTAGCTATTCTTCCTGCAGTCCACAAGCTGTATACAGCTACTCCCGCGGCCAAAGCGCCAATGCTAAAGGTTCCTATACCGATACCGCCAATTGCACTAAACATACTACCGAAGAATCCGGATTCCGCAGCTGCAGCTGCTGGAACATCAATGACTTCGTTAACTGGTTGAGTTGATTCTAGTTTACCTCGTTTAAAAGCTGCTGCCGCGGCACCTTGGCCAATTGCTCCTAATTTTTTACCTGTTTTTTTACTCGTAGTAGATTTTTTGCCGGTGCCAGATTTCGATTTGTAATATTGTTGTAATATTAGTAATGCACGTGCCGTAATTTGTTTTTCAAGTGGTATTAAGAATGCTTGTATGTCTGATTGTGTGACTCTAGGATTCATTTTATCATACACATACTCATACGCAGTTGGAACGCCGTACAAATAAAATGCTAATGTTGCTGCAAACCTAGAACCTCCTTTAGCTAACTGTGTTAAGGTTTTAGCTGAAGATGATTTAGTAGCCGCTGGTATTTTTTTTAATAACGGAGCTTTAGCTTTTACTTGTTTTACTAAGTAATTGTCTAATTCTTTAGCAATAGTTTTTGAATTAGAAGCAATACCAGTAGCAACCGTTTTTTCTAAAGGACTAAGATTTCGTGTTGCTCCAGATGCAATTTTTCTTGCAAGAGCTTTCATCCCTTCTTTTCCTAACGTGCCTATACCCGGGGCTACGGCTCTAGCAGCTGGCCCGAGACCTGGTAATAAAGAAAATACAGCAACTAATCCAGCTGTCTTAGGATCACCCTCTCTGCGATACACTTCCGCATCAATCAATCCTAATGCACCTGATATAACCAGGCCTGGACCTTGAAATGGAATTGTAAGCGTTTGTAATGATGTTAATAAATTATGTTTGAATCTACTACCTAAATCGGCTTGTACTACTGAATATTCGTTAGCATATAATGCTGGATCAGTTAAAAATTTTAATATTATTCTGTCTTCCGGGTTTCTCGATTGCCAAGAAGGATCTTTCATGAAAGATAAATCACCTCGTTTTAATGCCCCTGTTTTATCACGTACGATTCGGTATGTTATATCCGGAGTATATAGTATTAATTTTTTAACAGTCCACCACCAATCGGTTTTTGGTAATACTTTCATTAAGTGATCTGCAATTTTAAGCTTTGTTACGAATAACGGACCAGACTCTCTATTTAATATGCTACGAATATATGCCGCAGGGCCAGATCCACCTGTTAATTTCTGTAATTCAGCAGTTACTGCTTTATATTCAGATAAACTTTTTATTTTAAGTACGGCTTTGTATAAGGCACCTGGATCATCCCAAATATATCCTTTAGAATTATAAATTTCTTTGGCAATTTGTTTTGCTTTTGAAGTAGGGGCACTACCGGATTTTTTCGAACCACCGGAACCTTTAGACATTTGTTCTTGTATAATACGGTTCAGGATAAGTTTACTAGTATTCTTCATATTAATAAATATCTACAAATTTATTTTATATATAGGTTGGATAATTAATATTCTTTTCTTATATTATAGGTATAAAAAGAGAGTTAATCATTTAAAATTTAAAGCTATGAAAAAGTTGTTTGTTTCTATCGGTGTATGTTTAATTTCGCTGTCGACAGTTGCTCAAGTTAAATTCAAACTAACAGATACTATCGGTAAATGGAATCAAGGTAATTTATACCGAGATTCACTGAAACAAGAATTTATTCAACAAGAGATTACCAAAAAAATTAATGCGGCACGTGTTAAAAAAGGAATGAAACCACTTATTTCAGATATTGGTTTGAAGCCAGCTGCGGTTCACAATGCTATTTACAATCGTTATTGCTTTGCACATGATATACATAGTACTTGGAGTTACAGCACAATGACTCATTTTCAAAATGTAGATATTCCGAATTTCACTGAAATTGTTGACCCCTGGGCTAGAATATCTTTACTAGATCGAACAAAATTTGCCGGAATCACCGAAAATTTAACGTTAAGTTTAATATTAGGTACTAGCCTAACTTTTCAGCAGGTTATAGATATAGCAGTTGGAGACTTTGCTCATTCGTTGCCACATTGGGAAAGTTTAACAGAGCACGAACAATGGGATGCTATGTATGTTTATTATGATTTACATACAGGATCACTATGCGAACCAATGACATATTCATATACAGATGGTACTACAAATACTATTTATCCTATGAATGTTATAGTTTATGTAATTTTAGGCGATTATAAATAATAATTTAAAATAAAACAGTATAAAAGGGGCTTAGTGCCCCTTTTTTTTTACATTTGATTAAGTTTTTATCTATTTGTTTTTAAAACTTTAGCATTAGTTGTTAAATCTCCCGGAGGGGTTGGCATCGCAGAAACTTTTTGGGTAGTTTCAGGGTTTACTGTTTTATCTATTACATATGCCAACGGCGTACTTGTTTTATCTAGTACCGGATTTTTATTTAATCCTAATGCATCTATAAGTTCATCATATGTAAATGAAACTTGTACGTCAATAACTTTCTCAGTTGTTTTAGGTTTATTTTCTACTGATGTTGATACGGGGGCACTACCACCAGTCCCAGTTGCGCCTATTTTTACGTTAGTTTTAACACCAGTAAAATCTGACACATTCTTTGGTGTAAATTGTTTAGTAAATTCGGCCCAACTACCTGGTGCATTAGCAGCTTTTTTCTTTACTAAAGCTAATAGACCATCTATGTTCGAATTCTGACCAAATACATTATTGAATGCCGATGGATTCGGAAACCTACCACAGGATTTTATAAATGATTGTAGTTTTTTCATATCGTCTGTAGATGGTATATTTGATTGAACCTGATTTCCTAATAAAGCTGTGTCAAAGCCTAAGGCACCAACACTCCCTGCTTGTTTGCCATTTAGATCGATAATATGTCCTGACTGCAGAAACGGTGTCGCGATTTCATACACACCTCTCGATTTCATAGCCAAAGTCCACTGTGACTTAATTGCAGAATCGCCTAAAAGTCCTGCCGGATAATTAGTCGATCCATAAAACGTTATGAAGTATGCAAATGCTGGCTTGAGATCATGATCAATTCCAATTTGTGCATTTGCTGATATAGATTTTGGTGGAATTACCCACCCAAATGTCATATGTATATTACATATTAAATTAGTTGGATCGATCCATTGTGGCGTCTGAGTAATAGTTGCAGCAGATACTTCTATTATAACCTTACGTTGTTCATCTGCTGAAAGCGAACCGTCTACAAGCTTGTTTTTTAAAGTTATTTTTTTCGCAAGATCTGGTACTTTTCCACCTAGCAATTTTACTAATTCTTTCTCTGCAGTTTCAGCTCGTTTCGTAGCTAATACTATATTTCCGGCCTGTGGATTTTGTTCTATATCTATCTTATCATAGTCATGATCCAATGGCATTGTTTGTTTTGTAGCCCAATTATATCCTTGCTTCTTTGGTGCTAAATTAGTAGCTTGTCCTGTTATTGTTATTCGAACCGTATCTGGATTTGCAGATAATATATTCTGTGCCGCTGTCGCTAATCCGTCGGTAAAAGCTTTTTTTCCAGCCGGTAACATACCTGTTTCCATAGTGACCATGTTATTGTAAAACTGCGCACTAACAGGTATTGTGTTTAAAACATTCTTAGTTTCTTCAAAATTCTTTACCCACACGATAGGAAGCCCAGCGCTGGCAGCGTTCTGTGCTTCTTGTCTGATCGATGGTTTTGCTTGTTCATTGAGTTTTGACTTAGCAGCATCTGTCAAATTTTTAACTCCAAATCGAAGCATATTTTCTGCTAAAATTCTTTCTAAATTCATAGTTTTTATATCCTTTTTAAATAAATATACTGGCAGTATGTTTTATCTATATTTTTTTATTACATCATCGACTGATAACCCTGGTCCAGTAATTACCGCACTAGAATCTAATTTATTAGTTTGTTTTGTTTTAGTAGACAGGTTGTACCGAAAGAAACTGACCATTAGTTTATTTGCACTCCATTGAAATGCCCGGGCCGTAAACTGATTGTCTTCGGTAGGCGGGAAAATAGTTAAACTTGAAATTGGTATTTTATTAGCGCTATTAAATGTATCAGCTGGTTCAGAAGTTACTTTTGGATTTGATTTTGTTAAATCACCTTCAGCAATTGATAATATTATATTTTGAATCTGATTACCAACTTTAAGTGTTGGAATATATGAAGCTATGGCTGCTCTAAAATTAGATTGTGAAAAAAACGTATCCATACTATGTACAGTTCCGCTAGGCCAGGTTAGTTTCGTATCTACGGTTAAAACGGCTGGTTCTCTTTTTACTTGACAAGCTAAACTCGCATCCCATATCGTAGGCCCCAACGGCGCGTAAATTTCCATGAAATATGTAGCATTAGGATCATCCAGTTTCACCGGTACCGATGCTACCTCACTGGAATTTTTTATTTGACCATTATAACCATTAGGTTTAGTTTTATTTAATTCGTCTAAAAGTTTTCCAAATTCTACTTGAGTTTCTTGTGGATTTGATGACACATACCCGGTATCTGCTATTATTGTAGGAGTATTATTTAAAACTTTAACTACAACCATTCGGTCTGGTATATAATATGAACTAAAAGACAAAGTTATATCACCAGATGTAGGTTCTAATTTAGTTCGATATGCTATCGGATCTCCACATAAACCATTGGCTTTCATCGGCGATCCGCATTTTGTTAATTCAATTTTAGCATCATTATATGCCGGGGCTACGTATTTTTGTGCTTTTGGATTAACTGTTTCTGTTTTTCCGTTTTTCTGTATTTGGGTGTTTGTGTTAACGTTATATGTTAATATAGGTACTGTTGCCTTAGATGATTTTTTAGAACCGTTACCATTCGCGGTTTTTGTAATTGTTACGCCAGCTGGTAATTTTACGAATTTCTTAATCATTGTCTCGATAGCTTCAGCTCTACGGTCTGCTAAAGTTTGATTGTTCATTTTAGCACCATTAGAATACGAAAAATCTACTTGTTCTTGACTCCAACCTCCTTTTGGTATAGACTTTGTGGCAGCAGTCGTCCCTGCAGCTTCTGCCGCAATAGAAATAGTTCCAGTTTTTAATTTACCAGCTGAAACTGCTGAATTGAGCGTGTTAATAAAATCTTGTAGACTTATGCTTAACTGATCGATTTTAGTAATTGCAGCAAATGATGTTAATGCCGGCTGATTTGGTTTAATTGGCAATACGATATTGTCCGGGAAACTATCGCTAAATTCATATACCGTAGTTGGCGTTGCGGTACCTTGTTCAATTAGCCTGTTTCCGACCTTAGACTCTAATACTAAACTTTTTAAACGTATCATATTAATAAATATGTTTGTAAAAAAAATGCTAGTATTTTGACTTGTGAAATATTTTTCTTATATTAATAAAAAAATCCTATGATTAGATTTGGCTATGCATGCATTAACATGCAACTTAGTTCTCAAGGTATCCGTACAGGCCGTACCATGATTGAGCGTAAATTCAAAGTCGGCGGTTTGCAGTTAGCTTCTGACATATCTTTAGCTAATGCCCGTGACTTACTAACTATCTTGCAGTGGAACGAGCAACATGGCATTCGTCTATTTCGTATCGGTAGCGAATTGTTTCCGCGATGGAATCATTACCGTTTAGAAGATTTACCAGGCATTGATGCTATTGCTAAGCATTTACGAGCTGCCGGTGACTTTGCTCGAGCCCATGGGCATCGTGTTACTACACATCCTGGTCCTTTTCATATCCTAGGTAGCCCCGATCCAGTAGTTGTAGAAAATTCTATTGTAGGTCTCGAACGTCATAGCGAGATGTTTGATATGATGGGCTTTGATCCTAGCTTCGAAAACAAGATCAATATTCATATCGGTGCCACATATGGTGATAAGCCGGCTACTATTCAGCGTTGGCTCCGTAACTATGATCGTTTATCAGATCGACTTAAGGCTCGTCTGGTTATAGAAAATGACGACAAGGCTTCTATGTATTCGGTACGTGACTTGTATGAGATGGTGCATTCTGAGATTGCAATTCCAATTACATTTGACTATTGGCATCACACTTTCAATACTGGTGACTTATCCGAGCAAGAAGCATTCTTCATGGCACGCGAGACTTGGCAGCGTCATGGTGTTACTCAATGCACTCACTACTCAGAATCTCGCCGGCGCGAATCCCAACGGCTTATCGAAGGTATTTGCAGCAAACATAACATTGCATTCGAAGATCTGCCTAAGTGGCCTACCTTTGCTAAGATGTACAAAGAATTCAGCAAGATCAAAGAGCAAGCTCATGCCGATTACATTTTACAGCTTCCTGACACATATGGTGTTGATGCGTTAGATGTAATGGTCGAAGCTAAGGCCAAAGAACAAGCTATTCAGAATGTTGGCATAGATTGTTGGTCAAATAATAAAAAGCAATTAATTTTAGAATAGTATATTTATTATAAATAATAATATTAATATTAATATAAAGAGTAAATTGTTATGGCGTATTACAAGTACAAAGCAAAAATTACCGACGATATCGAAGATGCTCGAGAAATCATCCGTAATGTCGGTCGAACTATCAATGAAGGTAAAACTGATTATCAATCAGTAATGCACAATCTAGCTGCTGCCTTGAAAAAATTGGATTCTGCTCGTTACTATATCGATCGAGAATAAAACATTTGAAATGAATCGTATTTTTCCTTATGTTGTCTTAGGCGCTGCTTTTGTTCTTGCTGGCAGTGCCGCTTATTACAGTGTATTTGGATTAAGCAAATTATTTTCATCACAAGCACTTGCAATCATTATATTAGCAGGATCTTTAGAAGCATCGAAACTTATAACGGCATCTTATTTGCATCGTTATTGGGCCCAGATAACTTGGAGCATTCGAACCTATTTAATGATTGCAGTGTTTATTTTGATGTGTATAACATCCCTAGGTATTTATGGATTCTTAGTTTCAGCTTATCAAGATACTGCATATCGTTTTGAAAATCAAGAAACAATCATTAAAAATTTAGAATCGAAAAAGTCTAGATTTGACACACAACTTCAACAAGTAACTACCGAAAAAGACGCAGTAACTGACAATGTTAACAAGTTAACTGCGGCATTATCAAACAATGTTATTCAGTACACAGACCGTAAAGGCAATCAAGTTATTAAAACTAGTTCGGAAAACCGAAAAGCATATGAAACACAATTGGCTTCTGCAAATCTTCGTGTAGATGAATTAGGAAAAAAACAGACAGCTCTATCCGATTCAGTAACTAGGATAGATATGCAAATCCTGGATATGCAAACCAATTCAGATGTAGCTGCTGAAATAGGTCCGTTAAAATACATTGCTGAAATAACTGGTTCTACAATGGACCGTGTAGTTAATTGGCTGATTATACTATTAATAATTGTGTTTGATCCATTAGCAATAGTATTGTTAATTTCAGCAAATAAGGCATTAGGATTTACTAATTCACCAACGGTGCCTACTGAACCGGATCCGATAATACCAACCCCAATAATCAAATCTGAAATACCGGAGACAGAAATTATCGAACCGGATCCAATTGTAGAACCAGAACCAGAAGTTATACCTGAACCAGAACCAGTTTTAGAAGAACCACCAAAGCAAACATTGAATCCAGAAATATTATCTTATTGGAATAAAATTAGAAATGAAAGATCGAAAAAATACAAGTAAAACCGCTCGTGGGTTTAAAAAGTTACAGTGCAAATATTGTGAAAACGTTTCCGACCGTGTCGATGAAAACGCAACAGCAATTACATGTTGGAAATGCACACAAAAATTAGTTAATGGCGAAGTCTTGGAATTACGCAAGTAATCATCTATTATTTATATAAACTATGTTAGAAGCAGAAAAAATAAAATCCAATTGGGAACGATATCGTGGATTAATTAACCAATTTTTTCCTACCCGTAAAGATACACTTAATAAAATGTATGATGATTTTGAAGATCGCATTGCAATGATGCCAGCATCTTCTATAGCACATTTTCACAATGCATTTGCTGGAGGTTATGTAGATCATGTATTGCGTGTAATGGATTGTGC
>Ga0315901_10006273_pt1 | contig 14283 bp, 10 predicted proteins | sample LakEriMetagenome_10_FD_203761 | JGI IMG/M metagenome (GOLD analysis project Ga0315901, IMG submission 203761) | Freshwater fungal communities from buoy surface, Lake Erie, Ohio, United States - Buoy 2 MA116 | ecosystem: Environmental > Aquatic > Freshwater > Lake | place: USA: Lake Erie, Ohio... | reverse complement strand
GAAATTACTCAATGATCTTCGTAAAGATGATTATGACGTGATTGTAGGTGTTAATTTACTTAGAGAAGGTATAGATTTACCTGAGGTTTCTTTGGTTTGTATTATGGATGCTGATAAGGAAGGTTTCTTGCGTAATCAACGCACTCTTATTCAGATGATTGGTCGTGCCGCTCGTAATGCTAATTCTAGGGTTATTCTATTTGCAGACAGAATTACAGATAGTATGGCTAAATCAATGGAAGAGACTAACCGCAGACGTGTTTTACAAGAGCAATATAATCAAGCTCATAATATAACCCCAAAAACTATTTTAAAAGCCATATCTAACCCTATCCTAGAAAGTATGGAGAAGATTAATGCTGAGCAAAACGCTAAGCTAGAAAATTCAATGTTTGACTTTCTTGAAAAACCTCTTGAGCAAATGTCCAAAAAAGAACTTATTAGAGCTGTTGACAAGCTTGAATTGGAAATGCACAAATCTGCTCAGGAATTGGATTTTGAGAAAGCGGCTCTCTGTCGAGATCGGTTAAAATCTCTTAGAGAAAAACTTGAAGAAAAAACTTTTTAGCCTCCGTTTTCAGTTAGAATATCAGCATGCCCGCTCTTGGTTACCAAAGCTTCCATGTCTGTTTTGAAGTCTTTGATTACCTCTGAGTTCTTTTGAGTATCAGTCAAACCATTTGTAAGGGTTTTATACTCATTAAACATAGTCTTCATCTCATCTTTGGTAAAAGTTTTCCCTTGATCTATTTGAAGATTACGTTCAGCTGCTTTTTCCATTAATTTAATGATTTTGGTTTGTGGCTCGCCTTTTATACCAATATCAAATAATTGCCTATTAACAGTGCCTTCAGGAGGCGGTGCATTCGGGTCAGGTTGAGCATTGTTTTTCTCGATTGTTTTAATAATATTTTTCAGTCCTTTTGCAAGCGGGTCATAGACAGCATTTCCTAGGACATCTGCTTTATTATCTTCTTTGTTTAGCTTGCCAGAGAATGTATTAATATCTGTTGCGAGTTTTTCAAGATCCTGATCAGATACTTTACCACCTTCACTTAGAGTTTTTTGCATAGCAGCAACTCTGTTTTGTAATTCACTAGCTTCTTGTATAGTTTCCTGTTTAATTCCTGCAGCTTGAAGCGCTTCAGTAGAAGTATTGGCTGCTTCTTGTCTTGCCGTCTCTACGTCTGTACGAGCTTGCGTTAGTAAGCCTGTAATATTCTTTTTTTGATTCTGTAGTTTTGCTACTTCCTCATCGTCTACTACTTTTTTCGTTCCACCATTTTTCCCCCCGGTAGAAACTTCTTTCATTGGAGGTGTAGCTATTTTGGAGTTAACATCATCTAGAGAGGTTTGGTGTGCATCTACTTTTGATTCTGCCGAACCAATTTTTCTTTGGGCTTCTGCTGCACGCGCTGAAGCTGTTTTTACATTAAAATCTGCTTCTGTTGTTTCTCTAGATTTGTTTTCTAGAGTTGAAATAGTACTATTAAGAGCTGCTTTAATTGTGGGGTTCATAAACACTCCTTTACAAGGCTAATATTTAATACAATATTCAAATTAAATTCCGGTTAAACATTATTATAAAAAGTTTTTTCTTTTTAAAAAGCATAAACGTGTTTCATTGGTATTTTTAATTTAAAAATTAATGAAATTTTTTTATGCAAGTCCGTCTGGAAGATCATCAGAACTGGAGCCTTCTAGGATATTATTCTGTGATCTTAGAATATCAAAGGTAGAATTTACACTTCTAAAATTAGCAAAATCTTGACTATCTCTGGAAGCCAAGTTCCCTGGTTGAGAATCACTGCCACTTTTAGGCGATAAGCCAGTGTAAACAGATTTAGATAAAGTATTAAATGCTTTGCCTCCAGAATTGAATTCTAATGTTCTTAGCGCATTATCACTGCGTTCCAGAGCTAGCTGGTAATTATCGATATCACTCCTCATATCTTCAGTGTCGCCGCTTAGTTCACTTAAATATACTTTAGGACCTAAAGCTACATCGTTTTTCCAATCCCATTCTTGAAAGTATCCACCATTTTCATCAGAAAAATATTTTCTAGGAGCGACGAACTCACCTTTCTTTATGCCTTCTGTATTTGTTTTTAAAACCAAATCAGCAAACTCTCTCATGTGTTCAACGTTATTTGTGTCATAAGGAGTAAAGTTTAAATTCCCTTTAGAGTCAGCACTAGCATAACTAAGTTCTTTACTTAGAAGTTTTAGTTTATCTACAAAAAGAAACTTTAATTCAAGATAGTCTTTTAGATCTCCATCTTCTACTTCCACCATGCCTTTACTTGTATCTAGTAAAGTATCACCTAGAGCACCTTTGGCAGGATTACCTTGCTCATCATATGCAAGCTCTACTTTATAGAACTTACCACTTTCATCGTCTTTAACGAAATGAAAATTCCCTTCAAGTTCTTTTCCATTACTATCTGTAAACTTAGCCTCTTTATCAGCTCCTTCTAGATCCAGTTCCATGATTCCGCCGTTAGCCATACTTTTTGCAGCATCTTCGACGAATTTATCCATCATTTTTGTTAATTGTTCTTCATTTAGCTCTTCAGTATTTATTCCAGCTTTTTCAAGCATAGGCTTAACAACATCAGCCATTTGCTCAAGTAATTCTATTTTAAATTCCATTATTCTAGAACGGCTCATTTCTCTTGATGCAATAATACCTTCTTCTTTGCTCATGACATTATTGGCAACAGCGGTATCAAGCTTTTCTTGTGCTCTTGCTAAAGCTGCGTTACCTTGAGCAATTGCAACTGTACCCATACCAACATCAGCGCCGCCTTTAGCAATTAAACCAAGACCTTCAACTAGCATTGTCACACCAAATGCTGGGATAGCCGCCATCGCCATCATGGCTCCACCCATCATTATTTGTCCAAAGCCCGTAGCGACTTGAACGTTACCAGTCATTTTTTGATTATTACCCTGAATTTTTTCTTGCTCTGCTCCACTTTGATTATATTGGGCTAGAGCTTGAAAATTTTGTTGACGATGTTGTGCAGCAGCATTAGCAAATTCTGCATCTTGCTTTTGCTGTTGCGCGTCTTGAAGGCTAGTTCTTTTGATTTGTTGATCTAATCTACTTTCTACGGTGTTAGTCATTTTATTCCTCTTTTAGTTCGTCGTATTTTTGTGTTTCAGGGTCGTAGTCATACTTAAAGAAGTCTGCATCTACGAGACCTTTTTCAATCATTGCATTAGCAAGGCTTTTGCAATTTTTAAAACTTGTACCTTCCCAAAGAAATTTATATTTTCTATAATACTCAAGAAATAGTTTTCTATAAGCTCTTATATGCCAAATTAAAAATCTAGCAGCATTGTCAGCATCTAAATGGTAGAGCGGAATATGCTTAAGAACATAATCATGCTGGAATAGATCTTTTGCATTTTTTAAAGTTCTCATGTCTTTTAGATTTATATCAATAGAATTAGAAGCTTGAATCTGAATTGTTTTTATCTCAGCCTCGCTTAATTCTTCTTTGTTCTTGATATATTTCTCATTAGGAATACTAAAAATATTTATTTGATTACCTTCTTGATCCATACAAGTATAAACAACCTTGCCGTGATCAACTTCTAGGGTAACCTCCCAAAGTCCTGTAACCGGGTCACTGTCAGCTTTTACTAGTACAGTTCCGCTATTTAGGTATGCTCCTCTATTGAAGTGAACTTCTTGTGCTACAGCACATTTCAAAACTTCCATAATACTTTCTTTCTGTGAGTATATTTCAAGAAGTTTGTCCTCATATATTTTGTTTTTTATTCTATCCATTATTGTCGTGTTCATATGTTTCTCCCTTTGAAATTATCTATTTGTAGTTCCATCATTATTACCAGAACTACTACTACCACTGCTTGAACCGGTATCTAATTTATATTTTGCAACCAATTTATTTAGCGTTGTGTTACCAAGTGTAGTTAAAGCTCTTATATCTCCTAAACTAGCTTGATTATCAAGTGATTTATCTTTGATAGTTCTAACTTGTTCATAGAAATTGTCCAGTTCAGCGTAATCTTCTTTAGTAAATCCATAAAGTTTTGATACATCATTGTTTTGATTTCCTGTAATAGCATCAAATTTCTTCAGAAGGTTATTAAAATCATTATTGTTAGGAATATTACCTTTGATTGTTGTAAGGTTTTGTGCAATTCCCTGGAAGGTCGGAGCGATTATACCAGATCCAAAATTTGAACCATTTTTAGAGAGTTTATCTGCTGTCTTATTAGCTCCGCTAATTAATTTATCGTAGCTAGCTTGTTGTATAGTTTCTCCATGGTTGATATCACTGATGATTACATTCATGTCGGTAAGGAAGTCTGCAAGAACCACATCATCACCACTAGTCATTCCACCAAGATAATTTTTCTGTTGATTTTTGATCGCATCAAAAGCATTATTTAGAGACGTTACTTGAGCTCTTGAGCCACCATTTCTCTCTAAATGATTAATGATAGATCCGAATCCTTGATTAACATCTTGGAAGAATCCAGAATAATCAGCACCTGATTTTCTTACTGTTGCTCTTTCTGGAGTGCTTGCTTGAACGAGTTTTGCTTGAATATCGGTAAATCCTTTTTTCACTTCATCCCAGAAGCCTTTAAGAGCTGGGTTTGCAGCGTTTGGTAGAGTTGTTTGAAGTTTGTCTGTATCTTCTGTCGCTTTCTTGAGTTTGTTTTGAAAATCTTCAGATGTAAGATCTGTTTGTGGATTATTAACAAGAGCTTTTAATTCTGAGATTTGAGTAGATAATTGAGACATTGATTGTTGATGCTCTTGAGTAATTCCAGCAGTTTCAAGTGTTTGTGATTTCATCTTTTCAGCTTCTTCGCGAGCCGCTTCTACTGCTGATTGCGCTTGTTGTATTTGTACGTCTGCTGCTCTAACTGCTGCAGTTAGTTTATCTTTTTCTCTTTCATCAACGACTGTTTTCGTACCAGCTTTTTTACCGTCCCCCTGTACTTGTTTGGTTGGCGGGGGTGATAATTTGTCTTCAGCTTCTTTCTTCGTCATTTGATGACGTGTAACTTGAGCCTCTGCTGATGCAATTCTTCCCTCAGCAGCTTTAATATTAGATTCTAAAATTCTTGCTTCATTGGAGCTAGCTTCTGACTTCGCTGATTTATCTCCAGCTTGTCTAATTGCTGTGGCCAATTTTGAGAATATTTCTTCGTTGATTTTTACGGGCATTTTGACCTCAAATTAAAACATCTATCCAGATGTGTTATTTAATTAGCTAATTGAGGTTAAAACCCGGTTAAGGTTTTTTAAAAAATAAAGATTAGCTGAGCTTCAGTTCCTGCCTGGGAAAATCGCCTTGAAAATCGGATTTATCGTAGCTTGGCATAGAAACATTAGTCCAGTCTTTATCTACATAGGGGATATCATTAATAACTTCTTCAAGACCCATTGTGATATCTGCCAGGCTATTTTCCTCTATGATTTTAATAGGGATTTTTTTAGTAGCGGCAATGCTAAATATCTGTGCATCAGGCTGAGCATAACTCTTAAGAGCAAATATTATATCTGCTTCATCAATGGTGCTGACGATTTTTAGATCCACTTCGCTATTAGAAGCAAACGCTCTTTTGATGAGAGATTTACTGATGGCGTAAGGATAGATTCCGATAGCTGAGCCATCTTTAGCAAAAGGCAAGCCACGCAACTCTTCGATGCGAGCCTTTTCTCTAGCGGGTTCTAGAATAGTGACCTTGTCAGTTTCTTTGTCGCGAGTACGAAGCTCTGGCAATATAGGATTGTTAGTAAGTAAAGAATCTACACTATTAGCTACGTTTCTGTGGACTTTTACTGTGTAACGATCAACGATTTCCACGCAAATATCAAAAGTAGGTTTTGAAGCGCGCTCTAGTATTGTTTTTGTGGTGCCGCGTTTTTTTGCTTCATCATCACCAAGAGTAACAGTCTCAATACCGCCGACAAGATCAACTAGCATTGGGTTTTGGATAACGTTCTCTAAGCTAATTCCGTGCGCTGTACCGACCAGCGTCACACCGCGCTCAGCGATTGTTCTTGCTGCGTCTGCTTCTTCTTGGGTGCCGATTTCATCGATGACTATAACTTCAGGCATATGATTCTCGACTGCTTCGATCATAATATCGTGTTGTTTTTTGCTGATAGGGAGTTGCATCCGGCGAGCCCGTCCGATAGCGGGATGCGGGATATCGCTATCACCAGCAATTTCATTAGAGGTATCTATTACAATTACTCTTTTTTCTTTTTGACTTGAAAGGTACTGCGCAATCTCTCTGAGCATCGTAGTCTTACCGACCCCGGGAGGTCCGAGTAGTAAAACTGATTTGTTTATTTCAAGTTGATCTTTTATGATTTCGATAGTACCAGTGACTGATCTTCCTATTCTCATAGTTAGTCCTACTATCTCGTTAGTTTTATTTCTAACACAGCTAATTCTATGCAGGGTCCCTTCTAAACCCGCTCTATTAGACTCATTGAACGAACCGATTTGTTCAATGATTTCTTGTATCATGGCTCTACTTGCGCTTTGCTCGCCGAGCATTATAGTTTTATTTTTTGAAAATCTGGCTTCAGGAATTCTTCCTACATCTACGACTACTTCTATTAATTTACTTAGGTCAAGTTTTTTTAGCGGGGCTTGAATGTGTTTTGGTAATAGTTTGATGATTTCTTCAATATCATCTTTGCGAATATCTACCATCAATGTAGGGTTCCTCCAATTAGTGATTTTGAAAAGTGAAAATGAATTATAAACACTTTATTAAATCCTACCTCCTAAATGCGTTTTTGTAACTAGTAAATAGTAAAAATACCTAGTACTTTTTATGTATTTTAAAAGTTTTTACTTGCTAATATTAAATTTCGTGCATAATCTTTAAGATCGGGAACATCTAGGTCTAACTCCCGTCTTTTATCTTCTAGGTATTTTCGGGCATAAGATCCAATGGCAACTCCATTTACATCTAAATTTAGCAATCGAATTTTTGAAAAAGTTTTTTCTGTAATTCCACCTGCTACTTGCACAAAAATTCTATCTCTATATTCCGAGTGTTTTTGTTCTATATTATTAACGATAATTTTTGCTTTATTGATGCTGATTTGGTCTTTTTCTGCATCTTTACTAAACCTTGCTCCAGATAGAGCTTCGCCGTCTACTTGAATAAGGCAAATTTTTTGCTCGGGATATTTTTTTAGAAAGCTTTCTATGACAGTGTTTGCTGATTGGATTAGTTGTGTTTCATTACTAACGGTAGATCCTATACAAAAAGACTCTAGCTCAAAAAGATTTTTTTCTAATTGATTGTAAAAATCTTCAAAAGCTTCCAAGTCATCATTTAGATGAATTTCGATCGCTCGCGCGCCCAGCTCACCAAGCTCACTTAAGGAACTACTATTAAAGGGAGACCAGAGATTAAAACTCAATGCTGAAAAATCACAGGCAGGCAAGCAGTTAGAACAACCAAAACAATAATCAGGATTGTATCTAAATTTATTTTTTTCATCCACCCAAAAAGCATTTGAAGGGCAAGTCGGCAAGCAAGCCAGGCAGTCAGTGCAGTTATCGAGATCTAATTCAATTCTGCGAAAATGCGGATCCTGACCGATATTTATACTTACCATTATCAAGGGCTCACTTAGGCTAGAATCTTCATCCAGAGCTTGTTTAATTCCAGATTTAGCTGAGATCACCGAATGCGGAAAAGCAGAAATATCTAATACTTCTACTCCAGCATGAGTAAATAAATATGAATAGTTCTCAATTAGCTCGTAATCTTTTAACGCCGCTCCCACTATCATCTTGTGAAAACTTCTATTGATGAGCGCTTGATGGTAATTGGCAAGTGGTTTTGAATCTGGCATTTAAGTTTGACCTGGTATTTCTAGTGCTATTCCTGGCGGGCAGGGTGCGACGATTTTGCTTAGCGGATTACTAAAAAATGCTTCGCGAATATTAGTATTATTCAAAAAAGATTTAGGTTTAGGGATTTTTTTATGTACATAGTAAGGTTCAGGCTGAAGCTGATCTAGAGCGGATTTGAGCCTGGTGAGATCTAGGGGGTTGATGCCAGGATTTATATTAGCAAGCACAAAATTATCCTGCACTTCTTCTAGTCCAATTTTGGCTTGACTGAGAATTTCGTCTAATTGATGTCCTGATAAAAACGGCACTTGTAAAATTAATCTCGAGGGGTCGTCATTCAAGATTTTATAATTTTTTATTTGCTCAGCGAAGTCTAGACACCTCTTTATGATTGCGTTTCCTTCTTGCTTGAATTTTTCTGCAGTCTTGGCGATACTTTCAAGTAGTATATAGCTTGGGCTAGTTGTTTGGAGCGTAATTATACACTGTTTAATTAGATCGGGGTCGATGCAAGATTTTTTAGACACATGCAGAACCCCTGTCTGAGTAAGGCTTCCAAGGGTCTTGTGCCAAGATTGTACAGCGATATGCGCCCCAGACTCCAGGGCTGGCTTGGGAAGCTTGGGATGAAATTGGTAATGTGCTCCGTGCGCTTCATCGACAATTATGGGGATATCTAGATTTGGGATAATGCTATAAAAGCCTTCATAAGTGGGATTGGTAATTATGAGCGCTGAATATTTATCCCAATTCACACTTGAAAAATCTATTCTAGTAAATAATCCTAAATCCTCATCCCAGTATGGTTCTATCCATTCTATATCCAAGCCCGATAGAATAATTCCAGCGATAGTTGATTTATGGATATTACGAGCCACTAAAACTGGTTTAGTGTTTTTTTGGGAGTTCAAAAAAATTTTTAGAGCGATACATGAAGCCTGCAAGCCGATGCTCGCTCCGTTTACTAACATAAATGATTGAGCAGAGTTAAATAATTGCGCTATATACTCTTGGGTTTCTTTTAGGACTCCTTGGGGATTTTGTAGATCATCAAGCCCTTCAACCTCGCTCAAATCCCTCAATCCAAGATAACCACAATGTGCAGGGCTATGAAAACGACTGTAGTTATTATTTATATATTCATCAATCTTGTTGGTGAGTAATGACATGTTTTGGTCGGCAATTTCTGTGGTACATTTTATATTATGGATCACAGAAATATTAATCGTTATGTAGCCGCTGATATAAAGAGTATCACAGGGAATTATGGTTTGCCAAATCCTTTAGATTTATACGGAGCCATGAATTATGTCCCGAGCGTTATTGAAAATACACCGCGCGGAGAGAGAAGTTTTGACTTGTTCTCTCGCTTGCTAAGAGAAAGAATTGTTTTCTTGGGTTCTGAAGTTAATGATATCGTCGCGAGTATAGTTGTCGGTCAGCTTCTACTGCTCGATTCAGAAGATGCCGCTAAGGATATTTACCTCTATATCAACAGTCCAGGCGGATCTGTTACCTCTGGTCTTGCGATGTACGATACTATGCAACACGTTCGCGCTGATGTGGTTACTATTTGTATGGGTCAATGCGCGAGTATGGGTGCGTTTTTATTGAGTTCTGGTCAAAAAGGCAAGCGTATGGCTTTGCCTAACTCTAGAATCTTGATCCACCAACCTCTCGGTGGCGCTCAGGGACAGGCTTCTGATATCGAAATTCAAGCTAATGAAATTCTTAGAATGAAGCGTTTACTCAATCAAGTTCTTGCAAGTAATTGTAATCAACCTATCGAGAGAATCGAAAAAGACACTGATCGCGATAATATTATGACTCCGTATCAAGCTAAAGAATATGGTTTGATCGATCAAGTTGTAGTTAAGCGCCCTTCAGAGCTCGAAGTAGATAATGGCTAAAAAAGAAATTCCTTTATTACAATGTTCTTTTTGCGGTAAGACCCAGGATCAAGTCCAAAAGCTTATTGCCGGACCTGGTATTTATATCTGTGATGAGTGCGTTCATCTCTGTAATGAAATTCTAATAGATGAAGGAATAGTTTCTGAGATTGAGTCTCAGACTCCTAGCTTAAGTATTGAAATTGGTGATATGGCTAAATTGCCGACTCCTATCCAAATCAAGGAGCATCTAGACGAGTATGTTATTGGTAATGAAGAAGCAAAAAAAACTCTAGCAGTCGCTGTTTATAACCATTACAAAAGAATTCATCATAATTATTCTGCTAGTCAAAAAGACGATATCGAAATTCAAAAATCTAATATTTTGATTTTGGGGCCGACTGGTAGTGGTAAGACCCATGTAGTCGAGACTCTTGCTAAGTTTTTGAACGTACCTTTTGCTATTGCTGATGCCACCACTATTACAGAGGCTGGTTATGTCGGTGACGATGCTGAAAATATTCTCCAAAGGCTGTATCAAAACTCAAGTAACAATGTAGAAAAAGCTGAAAAAGGAATAATTTATATCGATGAGATCGATAAGATTTCTCGCAAATCTGAAAATCCTTCTATTACTAGAGATGTCTCGGGAGAAGGGGTTCAGCAGGCTTTGCTCAAAATGATCGAAGGGACTAAGGCTAATATTCCTGCTCATGGTAATCGCAAGCATCCGCAGATGGATACTATTGAGATTGACACTCATAATATACTTTTTATTTGTGGTGGAGCTTTTGTCGGGCTAGAACAAATTATCGAAAAGCGTCGCATGAAATCCCAGTCAGGGATTGGCTTCGGGGCTCCTTCGCTTACTGAAGATGAAAAAGCAAAAAGACTTTCTGAATCGTTTAAACACGTAGATTCAGCTGATTTAGTGCAGTTTGGTTTAATACCTGAGTTTGTCGGAAGATTGCCTGTGGTTACTAGTCTAGAAGCGCCTGATATCGAAACTCTAAAAACTATTCTCACTAAGCCGCGTAGTTCGCTTATCAAACAGTACAAAAAACTGCTCGAGATGGATGATGTGAAGCTAGAGTTTACTGATGATGCGATCGAAGCTATCGCCATAAAAGCTCAAAAACGCAAGATGGGAGCGCGCGCGCTGAGAAGTATTCTAGAAGCGGTGATGAAAGATATTATGTTTGAAGCCCCATCAAAAGAAGATCTAAAAGAAGTGATTATTACTTCTGATATGGTTAATAATCTCAATATGGCAGAAATTATTCCGATGGACGAGCTGAAAAACAAAAAAGCAACTAAGGAAATTAAGCCAGCGATTAAGTCTAAAACTGCCTAAGCTAGGGTATTAGCTGAATTCCAAAACCAAGACTATCAATAATTTTATAGGCAAATTTATCAATTAGTAATTTAGGACAAGTTACTGTAACAGTGTCTCCATCGTCGTTTAGGCTAAGTATCCCTTCGACATTGAATTCCTCGCCGGCTTTTAATGTAAAATTATTCCCAAATAAATATCTTACTTTTAGATCATCAGCAAGAGTGCAATTGCTCAGGTCGTAATTTTTATTGTCTCGGTTTTTTATGAGCACATATTCTGGCGTAGTGGCTTTTGCGGCGCTAATATAGACGGGCTTAAGGCTGATAGTGGTCAGTAAATAATTAGGATTATGCGGGCTTGATAAATAATAATGAGTTATAAGCGGGCTATCTGTTTGGGTCTTGGTGATGGAGCTAACGTCTTGCTTAAACTCACCAGTGCTAAGAGCATAACTCCTCAAAGGTTCTGTGGAAGCGATTTCTAGTTCAGGCTTGGTTAAATCTTGAGGCAGGTAAAAAAAACTTAGAGCTTCACTTGGTAAGCTTAAAAAACCATTTACTCGGTAACTAAATTTTACTGTATTAATTCCAGGTTTGAGATTGTCAGTTTGAATAATTTCTAGTTGGTTTAGATCCTTGAATAATTCAGGAATCTCTTGCGGGTAACTAGCCACCTGGAAAATTTGCTGTGGCTTTTGCGGAGCTGGCGGGCGCAATTTTAGACTTACCGATTCTACGCTTAAATCACTTTTTAGATAGCGGCTTTTTAATCTGAGCCTTGATCTGTAATCACCAAACCCAATATCTAAAGGAGTTTCAAGGGTAAGGAGGTTCGAGCTTGCGCTAATTACACGCCCTCTAAAACTTGAATTATTCTCTAAACTAGAAAAGCGTAGTATATGACCTTGCGGAAAGCTTTTTATAAATCCTGCGCCCTGAATATTTATGATAGATCCGGGGCTAGCATAAATCTCTGGGGTGCTGATCTTAGGTGCTGGGATTTTTTTGGTGCTCGGTGGTAGCTGTGATTCAGTGCGGGTTTCACGGGTGCTCGGTGGTAGCTGTGATTCAGTGCGAGCTAGTGTTATTAAGCTGATTAAGATTAGTAAAATAATTTTTTTATTCGGCATTAAAAATCTCCTTTATTTGTTCTTGAGCGAGGCTAGGATAATCAGTTAGATTGGCTTTAAGGATATTGGTCCTAAGGCGCTTGCTAAACCAACCATCACTTCGCGCGTCTAGTTGAGCGGTGTATTCGTTTATTTTGAGAATTTTTTTTAGATTGTCGACGGGAATTAGATCTAATTCTTGAAATACTCCTTGCAAAAGCTCTAGAACAGCTTCTTTGCGGGCGTAATAAATTTGGGTGATCTCTGTTAGCAGATTTTCTTTTATATTGGCTGATAACCTAGCGCTAGTAATTAGATTATTTATTTCAGGATCATAAATGATATTACCGAGCTCCCAAGCGACTTTTATGCCACTGGTGTTTTGGGTGTCACTTCGGTTCTCGTTACTCTGATCAAAGCTAGTCGCGATACTGCTTGTATTAGAATTAAAACTATCTCCGCTATTTTTTTCTATACTCAAATAATCACTGGAATCCACATCAGCAACAGCTTCAAGCTTAGGCAAAAAATTTCTTAGCCGAGCTTGCTTGCGATATTTCTTAAAAGATTTACCGTCCGGTATCCCCGAGAACTCGAGTGCGGCTATCTGAAGCTCTTGGATACTGGGCTCTAGCTTGAGAATTTTATTAATCATATTAGTGTTTTCTTGGTTAATAGTCTCTACTTGAATTCCCGCCACATAAGGCGGTGATTGGGTTTGCTGATCTTGTGGCTTAGCCGTTTCGGTGCTGGTCGTCTGCGGAATATTGATGGGGAAGACCTTGGTGTGTATCATAAAAATCTCTCCTTGAGAGCTACTGATGATGGTTTCACCTTGCTTATTAATATCTATTGAATAGAAATTTTGGTTATTATTCTCATCTAAGCTGATGGCTTGGATATTTAGTTTTTTCCATGTTAGCGCTGTGAGATTTTTGTTTAGGCTAAGCTTATAAATGCCAGTGCTGGTAACTGCAAAAATATCATCATCAATATTTTTTATTTCTCTAATCTCAAAAACCCCATTAGGATTGGGTTTTAGTCCGGTGTTTGTTTTTTGCCAGTTTTGACCTTTATTTGAGCTGATAAAGATTCCGCTACTTGCTCCAAGTACGATCAGCTGGGAGCCTGATGGAGACTGAGACTTGGGGATCACACAAAATCTCCCAAAGCCAAAAGAATTATTTAGGTCTCTTTTTAGATTCCGGTTAGCAGGTATCCAGATTTTTTTGCGGTTATTGTAGTAATAAAAACCATTCTCGGAAACGGCATACTCAAAACTGCTCTTAGTTTGGTTAAGTGTAAAAAAATAGATCTGGTGGGGGCTGAGAGGCTCTAGCTGCCAGTTAAAGCCCTGAAGCTGAGACTTAGGATCAAAATCTGATTTATAAAGCCCCCCAGCGCAACTTAGGATAATATTTTTGGACCCGAGCTCAACATGGTAACAAGGTCCCTTAGAAAAAATTTTGCGGTAGTTTTGGTAGACTCCGTAGCCGGTCGCGATAAAAAAATCTTTTTCTTTTACGACTATATTATTGATTTTTTCATCTTGCGCGTTTATGAAATTGATTTGATCTTGGTTAAAAAACAATCTTTCTTGACTGCTGTATATAATTCCATTCTTGTAAAAGCGCGCAGTTTCTATGCTTGAGCCTTGATTCTTGCTTATTAGTTTTTCTGAGAGGAAGTAATCTTCGGGGCTTTTGTCTTTACTTATTGCCTTAGAAGATAAAAAAAAACTCAATACTAGTACAGGAATTAACCTAGTTATAGTATGCTTTATTATGTGCTTGGGGTTTTTTTTCTCAAGCTTTTGGCACATTAGTTGAATCTGATGGGGAGTCGCCAAGCGGTAAGGCAGTGGGTTTTGGTCCCGCCATTCCTGGGTTCGAATCCTAGCTCCCCAGCCATTTTGAGATCTATTTTTTTTGATAAAACTATTTAGAAGTTTTTGCAGGCTTTTAAGGATCCACTGAAAAATGCGATTTCGTCGATTTTTCAACCCTGAGCCAAGAAAAAATCTTGGCTCAGGGAGTGGATCCTTAATATATTTGTTAGGCGGATTCCGCT
>Ga0315901_10006271_pt1 | contig 14284 bp, 23 predicted proteins | sample LakEriMetagenome_10_FD_203761 | JGI IMG/M metagenome (GOLD analysis project Ga0315901, IMG submission 203761) | Freshwater fungal communities from buoy surface, Lake Erie, Ohio, United States - Buoy 2 MA116 | ecosystem: Environmental > Aquatic > Freshwater > Lake | place: USA: Lake Erie, Ohio... | reverse complement strand
GAGCTTGCCTTCATACATGAGCTTGCCCTGGATGACCGACGTTGCCTGCGCCACCGCGAACGGCGACATGCGCCAACGCGTGGCCTGCTCAACGACAAGGAAGCAATCACCGACGCTGCCCTGAAGGTGGCGAGGAACCAACTTGCTCCGCGCCATCATTTCCGCCAGCGCAATCGCCTGATCCATGGACTGCGGGACGAGGCCGTTGCCGCCCTGGGTTGTGGTTGTGAGGCTCATCGTGTGGACACCCTGATTGTGGGGAGACTGTTGGAGAGGGCTGCGCCGTCGATCACCTCGCCGGCTTCCAGCGCCGCCTTCAGCGCCGTCTTGTCCGGTTCGACCTTGGTGCGGACGAACTGCGACGGCAGCGCATCCGCGTCGGTGATGACGACGCTCGGCCTGCCATCGGCGACGGACACCGAGAACTCCGCATTCCGCCACTTGCGCACGCCCAGCGCCTCCATGATGGCAAACACCGTGCGGCGGTATTCCTCGGCCTGGCGCCGGTAGCGATCCCGGCGGAGGAGCAGCGCGTCGATGCGCGCCTCGGCGGCTTCGGCGTTGTGCTTCGCCTCGTCCATGGCACGCAGCAGGCGCGCCAGCACGTCATCGATTTCGGGCGCGTCCTGCTCCAGCACGGCCAGCGCGGCGGCTTCGTCGGCCTCCACGTCGCCGGCAGCCTCCAGGCGGTGCAGAGCCGACTGTGCCGCAGCGACGGCGGCGGAGATGGTCCAGGCGGATGGGGCTGTGGTCATTGGCCACGCTCCCGGATGAACATGATCCCAAGCGGCAATACCGGCATGGCGGCCCAATGCGTCCACATGCCAATTGGCGTTACGACGCCGGCCACCATCAAATCGCCGGGCAGTCGCGTGCCGGTGCGGACAATCGAGCCATCCGTGATCAGGCATTCGTGGCCTTCTGGCATACACTCGACCTCCCGCCATTTGACGGTGCTTTTCATGCCAGGCTCCGGCCCAAGCGCGCGCGTCAACGCCTGCTCGCCGGTCGGCGTGATGTTGTAGGTGGGTATCTTGAACTGCGCCGAATACCGGACGGATATCCATCCGGCATCAAGCATCCGTTGCAGGACTTTCTTGCTCGGCTGCTGCGCCTGCTTCGGCCGCGGCGTGCGCGGCGACAAGAACAGCAGATACTTTTGCTCTGTTAAAAGCATGCGTTCCATCACCGCCTCCACCACCGCACCGGCCGTTGCGGCTGGCGGCGCTGCTCGGCGTCGTCCAGATCGTCGGCGATCCCGGCAGCCGCCCAAACCACGGCCCGCAGCGCCACCAGCTCACGCGACGCGAGGCGGCTGAAACGCCCGTCGTCCAGCATGGCGTCGAGCGTCTGCGCCAGCCGGCGCGCGCGCTCCTGCGGCGTGCCGGAAACGTCCATCAGCGTGGCCAGCGCGGTGCGGGCGGCCTCGCCGTCGAGGTGGGAAATCATGTTCATGGCGACACCGCTCCAAACGCGATGAGGGTTGAGACAGCGCAAACCAGCGTCAGGACAATGCCGACAGCCGTGAACTCGCCCTGGCGCGCGGCGTTGATGGTTTCATGGCCGCAGATCACTGTGGACAGCGCGCAGACAACCGCCGGGAGGAGGAGGAACCAGTCCGTCACTGGACGCTCCTGCGCAGCGCCGACAAACACGGCGGCAGCACCAGCAGCAGATCCTGCTGACGGGCCTCGCGGGCGGCAGCGAGCAGCGCGACGGCAATCGCTTCCACGCGATCGGCGGGCCACAGCATCGAGGACGTCTGGAACCCGGCGGCGTCCTCGACTTCCTCGATGATGAGGATGTCGCCGCCGTCCGTCACTTCGACGTCGAGGGTGTGGATCAGCTCAATGTCGGGTTCGGACTGCAAAATTACGAGCGTCACAGCGCGGCCTCCAGGCTGCGCTGCGCTTGGACCAGCGCCGCCTCGATCGCGGCGTCGATGGCGCGGTGTTCGGCCACGTGGTCACGCCACGACACCGTTTCCGTGCTGTCGAATTTCCACGGGTGGCGGGTGAGTTCGACCAGGAACCTGGCGCTTGCCTCGCGGACGGCGGCGAGGCTTGCCACGTCCTCCGGCGTTGCTGCGTGCAGCGGCGGTTCGGGCCGGTAATCGCCGCCCCAGGCGGCGTCATAGGCGCGGGTGGATACCCAGTCGGGCAAGCCTGTCATCGGGGCCTCCATGGTGGTGGAGGCATGTTGGAACAGCCTACATTGTCACGTCAAGCGCAAATGTAGGATATGCCAACATTTATCAGCATGGAGCGGCGGCGACGTTATGAGTATGTAGCCGCCACGTTTTCGGATTGACCGTTTGCAAGCTGCCGCGTTCTCATGTTCCTGGAACGTTCACGGCAGAGGAAGCTTCATGCCTATCCGTCGCTCGCAGCCGCCCGCCAAACATTCGCTCAAGGTAGTCGAGAAGGGCGCTTTTTTCAGCCGGGTCCATGACGGTCCAGATGGCGAAGAGTTCCGAATTTTGCTTCGCCTTCAAGCCTTGCGCCGCCTCGTCGTCGCTCGCGACCGTCGTTCCAAATTCGAGGTAGTCCATGGAAACACCAAGGGCACCAGCAAGCGCAGCGAGGGTTGAACGGCCGGGCTGGTAGGCGCCGACTTCAATTCCTGCCAGCGTTCCGCGCTCTACACCTATCTGCTCAGCAAGCTGCGCCTGGACTAGATCGAGGGCCTTCCGCAGCTTTTTGACGCGCTGACCCATGGCGATGGCGTGCGGAGTGCGCTGCTTGCTCATGCCCTGAGTATCCGACAGCGCGAAATTCGCTGTGCTGGACAGTCCAACATTTGGGTTGACGGTCAATGTTGGCTCATCCTACTTTTTGCGCATGGATATCCGCGCGATCGTTCGGGCCGGCGGCGGCCCGCTGAAACTAGGTAAGGCTCTCGGGCTGAAGCATTCATCGGTTTGCTGCTGGACGCGCGTGCCCGCGCCTCATGTTCGCTCAGTGTCGAAGCTGACCGGCATCGCGCTGCACGATTTGCGGCCCGACCTCTACGACCCGCCGCCGGCTGCCAACGGTGTGCAGGAACACGCTGCATGACGGCGCCAGTGTACCTATCCACTTCACCCGCCGCGTCACACAACGTCGTGAGCGCGGGCGAAATAACTGCAGACCGCTGGACCGTCGTCGCCACGCGCACGGGCCGGTTCTGGAGCTACCGCAACGGCCACACCGGCGCCGCGCTTGTCGCCGCCGCTGACGCCGACACCATCGTTCTCATGCACCGCCGCGCCGCTGAGGGCTGGGAGCTTGTGGCTCGCCTCGCCGGCCCGGTTTGGCGCCGCTTCCAGGCGCAAGGGCGCGCATGAACGAGATCACCGTGCAACGCGGATCGGAAATAGGCTCCCACCTTTTGCACGGTGCCACCTGCACGGGCCGCGGTTCGTCCGCGCGTGCAGGTGGAGAGGCCAGCCTGGCTGGCGGTTCCTCCCATGAAAACTCGGCCGGCGGGGCTGTTCGTCCCGCCGGCTCTTTTCCGAACGGCGCGCTGCCGCCATGGGATGACGCCACCATCGAGCAAGTCCGCGCGTGGGCGGCGGATGGCGTGTCGCAACGTCGGATTGCTCAGCGTCTTTGCGTGGCGCAGTTCACTGTCGCGACGCGGATGCGGAAGCTCGGCATTGCGACCAAGATCCACAAGCCGAACAACCTCGAGATGGAGCGCGGCGCGGCGGTGTTGGTGCAGCACTGGGCCACTATGCCGGACATTCGCGACGTGCTGCGGCTGTATCACGCAGCGCGCGGACACACGCGAACCACAGTCAAGGGCATGAGGATGCACGCGCGGAAGCTCGGCCTTGTGCGGCCGGCGGAAGCGGAACTGTGCGGCGCATTGCTCGGCGCCAGGATTTACAGAGAGCAGTGCGACGCGGCAAACATCGAGGCCGCGCCTCGCGTGCAGGCGGCGTTTGACCGTGGCCTGACGATCCATGCCGCGACGCGCGAGCTTGGCATGTCGCCGAAGCGGCTGCGCCGGATGGTGCGGATGGGGCTGGTGACTGCGCCGGCGCCGCAGCCTCGTGCAGCGGCACAGCCGAAGCCGCCGAAGCCTCCCAAGCTGGCCAAGGTAAAGCCGCCCAAGCCCGTGCCGGCACCCAGGCCGAAGAAGCTGCCGAAGTCCTGGGTGCGCGTGGCTCCACCGCCACCGCCGCCGAAGCCGAAGTTTCAGACCGTCGAGGAGTGGCTGGCCGCAGGCGGCCAGATCACGCGCCTGCCGGCGGCTGCGGTGCATGCCACGACGGCCACGCTGGGCGAGGGGCGCGAACTCATCCGCCAGCACGCCGAGGTGATGGCCACGGACGACGGGAACTGGATCGCGAGGGCAAAGCGGAAGATGGGACGTTTTCATTTTGGTGCCGGCCAGTGAGCGCCGATCCGATTACCACCGCGCTCTGCGCCGAGCTGCACCAGCGCGCCGCGCGCGGGCTGGCCAAGTATGGCGTGTCTGTCTCCGACAATCCGTTGACGCCGCGCGAATGGCTACAGCACGCCAAGGAAGAAGCACTCGACCTCGCCACCTACCTGGAGCGGCTGATCCGCATCGAGGGCGGCCGCGCAGACGCTGAGCCGGCGGAATACCCACCCATCCGCGTCCGCATCCGCCTCGCGTCCGGCGACGTGGTGGTGCGCGACGTGGCGACGGTGGCCGAGGCGGTGGCGGAGTTGCCGTGGCCGTTGGCGGTGAGCTGGGAAGTCGAAGGCGCACAAGGAGCTTTCTGGTGATTTTGCACCCTGAATACGCCGCGTTTCTCGCCGGCAAGGCGCCGCGCGCGCAGGCGATCGGCATTGAGCCGGGCCTGATGCCGGCGCACCTGTTCGACTATCAGGCTGAGTGCGTCCGCTTTGCGCTGCGTCAGGGCCGCGCCGCGATGTTTCTCGATACCGGCCTCGGCAAGACGCGCATCCAGCTCGAATGGTCCCGGCAGGCGGCCGAGGCCAGCAACGGCCGGGCGCTGTTGCTGACACCGCTTGCCGTCGCGCGGCAGATCGAACGCGAGGGGCTGGCCCTGGGCTATCCGGTGCGCGTGATCCGCAGCCAGGACGAGGCGCGGGACGGCATCAACATCTGCAACTACGACCGCCTCGGCGCGCTGGATACCGTGCAGTTCGGCGCCGTGAGCCTGGATGAAAGCTCGATCCTCAAGAGCTTCACGGGCGCCACCACGCGCGCGCTGATTGCGTCCTTCTCTGGCCATCGGTTCAGGCTTGCATGCACCGCCACGCCTGCGCCGAACGATCACATGGAGCTGGGCACACACGCCGAGTTTCTGGGCCAGATGCGCAACGTGGAAATGCTCTCCCGCTGGTTCATCAACGACACCGCCACGGCATCGCAGCAGTGGCGGATCAAGGGCCATGCCGTCGAGGCTTTCTGGGATTGGGTGGCATCGTGGGCGCGCTGCGCCGAGACGCCGGCTGATCTGGGATACGACGCCTCCAGGTTCGTCCTGCCGGCTCTGAACGTTCACCGCCACAAGGCTGCCGGCGACCTCCGCGCGCCGGCCGGGATGCTGTTCGCGTCGGACCTGTCCGCGACGAACATGCACGCCATCAAGCGCGAGACGGCGCAGGCGCGGGCCGAGGCTGTCGGCGCGCTGGTTGCCGCTGAGCCGGGCGAGGCGTGGGTGATCTGGTGCGACAATGACGCGGAGGCGGACGCGCTCATGGCCGCGGTGCCTGGCGCCGTGGAGGTGCGCGGATCGCACACGCCAGACCGCAAGGAAGCGGCGCTGGCGGCGTTCGCCGCGGGCGAGGCGCGATACATCATCACGAAGCCGTCCGTGGCGGGCCAGGGGCTTAACTGGCAGCACGCCGCGCGTATGGCCTTCGTGGGCCGCAGCTTCAGCTATGAGGCTTGGTATCAGGCGGTGCGGCGCTGCTGGCGCTTCGGCCAGACGCGACCCGTTGATGTTCATCTGATCGTGGCCGAGGGCGAGGATCAGATTGGCCGTGTGATCGACCGCAAGGCCGGCGACCACAGAACAATGAAGCGGGCGATGGCTGGCGCAATGGCGCGCAGCCGGGCGGTCAAGGCTGCAACCCGCATCTCATACGAACCAAATCACATCGGGAGGCTGCCCGCATGGATGTGCGCTGTCTAAATAGTGCTCACGGCCAGAGATGGACCGCGATCAACGGCGATAGCTGCGACGTGCTCGCGCAGTTGCCTGATGCGTCGATCGGTTTCTCTGTCTATTCGCCGCCGTTCGGCGACCTGTTCGTCTACTCCGAGAGTGAGTGCGACCTGGGCAACTCGGCCAGCGACGCCGAGTTTTTCGAGCACTACGAGTTCATCATCCGCCACAAGCTGCGGGTGACGAAGCCCGGCCGCCTGTCTGCGGTCCATTGCTCGGATTTGCCGACGCGGAAGTGGCGGGACGGGTTCATCGGCTCCAAGCCGTTCTCGGATGACATCGTGGCCGCTCACCTGCGCGCCGGCTGGACGTTCGTGCGGCGCGTGACGATCTGGCGCGATCCGGTGGTGGAGATGACGCGCACCAAGGCGCTGCATCTGCTGCACAAGCAGATCCTGAAAGACAGCACATGCTCCTGGCCCGGCACGCCGGACTACCTGCTGCTGTTCCGCGCGCCGGGTGAGAACGCCGAGCCTGTGGGACACAAGCCGGCCGACTTCCCGGTGGAGCTCTGGCAGAAGTGGGCCAGCCCCGTGTGGTTCGATATTTCCCAGACGGCGGTGCTGAACAACAAGGCCGAGGCGTCCAAGTGGATCGGCGACGCGATGAGCCTGGACGCGGCGCGCGAGGAAGCGGACGAACGCCACCTCTGCCCGCTGCAACTGCCGTTGATCGACCGCGCCGTGACGATGTGGAGCAATCCGGGCGACGTGGTGCTGTCGCCGTTTATGGGCATCGGCTCCGAGGGCGTCGTGAGTGTGAAGCGCGGCCGGCGGTTCTTTGGCTGTGAGTTGAAGCCGTCCTATTGGCGGCAGGCGGTGCGGGCGCTGGAAGGCAGTGAGCGCGGCGCGGTGGATCTGTTCGCGGACGCTGCAGACTGATGCGGCTCGAAGATCGCCTGCAATCCCGCTGCCGCATGCTGCTGGACAGCCACCTCCAGCCGCCTTGCTACTGGTCCAGCGTCGGCCATGAGCGCAAGCAGACGCTCATCCAGGGCCAGATGCAGAAGGCGCGCGGCGTTCGCCGTGGCCTGCCGGACGTCATGGTGTGGGCGCCCGGCTACTTCCTCGGCGTGGAACTCAAGGTTGGCAGCAACACCGCGACGGAGGATCAGCGCGCGTTCGGCCAGGCCATGGCCGCGCTAGGCCACGGATACGCCATCGTCCGCAGCGTCGAGCAGCTCGTAGACGTGCTCGAGCAGCACGGCATCCCGCTCCTCGCCGGCGCGCGCGTCGCGGCGCTGCGGCATGACGGAATGCTGGCCGTGCCGGTGGCGAAGAAGCCGGCGCGGGTGGTGAAGGCGCGCGCTGAGAAACCCACCCGGAAGCAGCTCGCGACGCTGGCGCGGGTGCGGGCGCGCGGGGTGTTCGTATGACCGACGCCATCGACATGTCCAACCGCCGCATCGGCCACCTTCACGTCCTGCACCGCGAACCGTCGAACGGCGTCCGTGCCATGTGGCGCGTTCGCTGCACGGACTGCGCGCATGAGGTCACGGCCGGCGGCAACTCGCTGCGCAAGGCCGAGCGCGGAACGTGGCGGGTGCTGTGTCCAGGCTGCGAGGCCGAGGCATGACCGACGACGACATTCGCCCCCTCCACATCCAGCTCACTGGCGAACCCGGCGCGCTGCGTGGCGTGCTGACGCTGGGCGGCCTGGAGTTCCCGCTCCTGTCCTGGCGGCAAGGCGGCGATCCCGGCCACGTCAACGCGCGGTCCGAACGCGGCGTGCAGATCACGATCGCCATCGAGCGCGAGGCAGACGGGACGCGCGGCGGCGGGATGACGATTGGCGAGACGCAATATGTGCTGCGCGGCGTGGTGGTGGACGGGCGGGAGATCAACGGCGAGGCGGAGGTGGTTAGCGATCCGTGGTGGGACGCTTGGAAGGCGGGGCGCGGATGACGCTCCAAGTTCTCGACCTCTTCAGCGGCATCGGTGGGTTCTCGCTTGGCCTGGAGCGGGCCGGCATGACCACGGCCGCCTTCTGCGAGATTGAGCCGTTCTGCCGCGCAGTGCTGGCGAAACATTGGCCGGGAGTGCCGATTTACGATGACGTGCGAACCCTCACCGGCGAGCGACTGGCAGCAGACGGAATTTCCGTGGATGTCATATGCGGAGGGTTCCCCTGCCAGGACATCAGCCTTGCAGGACGGGGTGCAGGCCTCAGCGGCGAGCGTTCCGGCCTCTGGTTCGAGTACCGCCGCGTCATTGAGGAAGTCGCGCCGCGCTGGGTCATCATCGAAAACGTCCCAGCCCTTCGCACTCGCGGACTGGACGTTGTGCTCGGGGGGCTCGCTGAGATCGGGTATGATGCGGAGTGGCACCTTATTCCCGCTTCCGCCATCGGCGCTCCCCATCAGAGAGACCGCGTGTGGATATTGGCCTACTCCGCGTTCGGAGGATGGCGAGAGCACGGGCATGAGCGCGGCCAGGCTTGCGACACGGGCGCCGGACAACCTACCGACTGCGGTTCGGATGTGGCCTACCGCGACGGCGTGCGATGCGAACCGCTTCCCGTCAGACAATTTCACGACCCGAAACATCACACTGAACCATGCCGTGAAGATGTGGCCAACGCCGGCCGCGCGGGATTACCGGGCGCCGAATGCGCCGGATGGGGCGAGCCGGTTGTCTCGGCCTCCGACATCAGGCGAGCAGCTTCCGAATGCCGTTGGGGGCGTGCTGCACCCGGATTGGGTGGAGAAGCTGATGGGGTTCGCCGCTGGGTGGACGGAACTCGTCCATTGGAACCCTGGGAAGGCAACACGCCGCGCACCGTAGGCCGAGGCTTTCCGAACCGCCGGCCACGTCTCAAGGCGCTGGGAAACAGCGTCGTCCCGCAGATCCCGGAGCTAATCGGCCGCGCCATCCTGCAAGCGGAGGCGCGCCATGCAGCCTAGCGCGATCTCCACCACCTTCGGCACCGGCACCTGCCCGCGCTCCCATCGGCTCACCGTGCGCCGGTTTAAGTCGAACGCCTCGGCGATGGCTTCCTGGGTCGCAAACCCGGCGGCCTGGCGCGCGGCTTTGAACTCGTCAGGCGTCATGGCGCGTGAGCCGGGCCTTGCCGCGCAGGCCATGCGGGCGGGCGGTGGAGGCAACCAGCACGCCATCCAGAAAGAAGCGGTGCGGATAGCTGATCGAGTAGCCGATGGCGCTGGCGGCCAAGTCGTCGGCCGTCACGTTGGCGTGGCCGTCCTGGCGCACCTCCCAGCCGTTGCCGCGGTCGAGCTCGATCCGAATGTGCGCCATGGGTGCCTCCCCGTCGATGGGTGGACAATGGGACATTTTGTCCCGTCCGTCAATGGAGAAACGGCATGACCCGCCGCGTCCGCCTCACTCGCGACGGCCAGCTCTACGCGGTGGTGTGCGCCGATACGGGGCTGTGGTTGGCGGGGCTGCTGAGTGAGGAGAGCCGGCGGCTTTATCTGTTTCTGCATCCCGAGTGGGAGGTTGTTTCTTGAACATGATGCCATCGCAGGGACAAAGCCTTGCGACGCTGGACAAAATACGCGGCATCGGATCGGCGCTGTCGATCGGCATGAGCGTCGTGTCGAAGCGGTTGCCCTTTGCCACTTACCACCATGCGGACACGAACGCTGGAAGCGGCATGAATGACGAAGTGTCTTCGATCGTCGGCGAGCCCGTATACGGCAGCCCAGTCGTAGCTGTGCGCGCGGCCGAAGCGGCAGGATTGCAACGGTTTAACGGGCTTTTTTGCGAGATTGACGCCGGCCGCGCAAAGACACTGGCAACGCGGCACCTGGCGAACCGTGCTGACTGTAAAGTGCTGTGCGGCGACAACGCCGAGCTGCTGCCGGTGTTTGCTCGCAGCATCCGGGATTACGGCGACAATCCAAAATACGCGGTCGGCTCGATCATGGTTGACCCGAATGGGTGGTTCCGGCGGAACAAGAACCAAGTTGGAGTGCCGGTCACTGAGTTGATCGCGTTCTGCGCCGAGTTCCCGCGCATCGACGTGGTTCTCAATCTCAATGTTCGCACTTATCAGCTCATGGCTGCGGAGCCTGAGAAATACAACGCGATGCCTCCGCGTGAGATCATGGCCGCTCTGGGCAAGGCACATTGGCTCGTGTCTGCACCGAAGTCGGTCGGCGGAGATCGGTTCGTCCTCATGATCGGCCGCAACTTCCCGACTGGCGACCATAAGCGCATCGGCCTTTTTCGCGCCGACAGTGAACAAGGGCGGCTTGCCTTGCTGGTGATGGAAGGCAAGCGGCAAGGGCAAATGGACCTGTGATCTACAAGTCATACTCCGAATATCTGCGGCTTCCGTTTTTCCGCCTTGTGGCCGAGATGGCACGCGAGCGCGACGGAGGCCGATGCCAGGACTGCGGCGGTCCAGCCACGGAGCCGCATCACCTTCGATATCCGCCATGGGGCACGTTCGACCTGCCATCGAACCTCACATGGCTATGCCATTCCTGCCACGCAAAGAGACACGGGAAAGAACCGCGCGCATGACCATCCGGCACATCAGCCTGGATCAACTGGACGCTCATCCTGACAACCCGCGCATCGAGCCGCGCCAGGACGTGATCGAAAGCCTCGCCGCACGGATGCGCGAAGGCGGCTTTGACGAGGCCCACGCGTTGATCGTTCGGCCGATCGGCGATCGTTTCCAGATCATCAGCGGCCACCATCGCGCCGCGGCCGCACGCGAGGCGCTGCTTTCGACGGTGCCGGCCTGGGTGCGCGAGATGCCGGACGACGAGGCGTTCATGGCGCTGGCGCTGTGCAACACGCATGGCGAACTGACGCCGTTGGAGCGTGGGATGCATGCGCTGAAGTCGGGCATGTCGGTGCGGGGATATGCGGAGCGCGTTGGGCGCGCACACAAGAGCGTGGACAATGAGGTGCGGGCCGCGCGTGTGACAGCATCGTGTGCCCACGTGGGCACACTGGATTATCGCGCCCTCTCCGAAATCCACGCCGCGCCTTCCTTCCTCTGGCCCGCGCTAGTTGAAGCCGCCGCCGCCGAGGAATGGACAGTCGAGCGCGTCCGCAAGGCTGTCGCGGCGGTGAAGGACGCGCCGCAGCCGGCCGATTGGTGGAACATCGCCGCCATGGGCCGCGCCGTCGTCAGCGGCACGATGCAATTGCGCGATATCGAGCGCGCGGAGGCCAAAGCCGGCGACGCGATGGCGACCGTTGGCGGTAATGAACTGGGCGACGGCGAAGCACGCGCCGAGGCTCTGGCGACGGCACTACGCGACGCAAAGCCGGCCTCCGTGTCTGACGTGCTGGCAATCGTCAACACGGCGCTGGAGCGTCACGCCGCAGCCGTGAAAGCCAAGCGCGACGCTGAGACGGCATTGCAGCGCCAGGCCGAACAAGCCGCCGCCAAGGCCGCCCGGCTTCGTTCGTCCTGCTCCCTGGAAGATTGGAACACGCTCGACGACGCCACGCGCCGGCATCTGCTATCCGGCGAAGTCGGCGACCGTCCGACCTTCAACAAGACGAACGAAAGCGTCGAGTGGGCGTGGTGGACGTGGAACCCGGTGACGGGCTGCAACCACGGTTGCCCGTATTGCTATGCTCGCGTGATCGCCACCAGCGGCCGGACGGCCGGCGCCTTCCCGAATGGCTTCGCGCCGACACTTTGCCCGTCGCGGCTGTCCGCGCCGCGGTTCACGAAGATCCCGAAGGACGCCGAAACCGACAGCCGGTGGCGCAATGTGTTCGTCTGCTCCATGGCGGACCTGTTTGGCCGCTGGGTGCCGGCGGATTGGGTCAACGCGGTCATTCGCGAGGCCCGAGACGCGCCCGCCTGGAATTTCCTGTGCCTGACGAAGTTTCCGAAGCGCATGGCCGAGTTCGACATGCCCGAGAACATGTGGATGGGCACCAGCGTCGATCTGCAGGCCCGCGTGGCTGCGGCGGAAGCGGGTTTCGCGCGCGTCAACAGCAAGGTGCGGTGGCTCAGCGTGGAGCCGATGCTGGAGCCTCTGCGCTTCAAGCGGCTGGACCTTTTCAACTGGATCGTCATCGGCGGCGCATCGGCGCAGCCTGCGACAGCATCAAGCCCGGCTACGCCGGAATGGCGCCCGCCGTTCGCCTGGATCGTGGATCTGGTGCAGCAGGCTCGCGATGCCGGCGTCAAAGTCTACTTCAAGACGAACCTGCTCGGGCACCGGCTGCTGGAATTGCCGTTTGACGCGCCGATCAAGGCCGATCCGATCGAAGCACCGGCTGTCTTTCACTACCTGAACAAGCCGGCCGCCACGCCGGAACAGGTGGCCGACGCGGCATGACCAAGCACCGCCTGGACCCCATGCACTTGCACCACGCCGCCGGCAAGCTCGGCGAGATCGTGGCGGCTGGCGAAATGTCTGACGCCGACGCGTCTGGCACGATCAAGTCATGGTGCGTCCAGGCGGCTGGCATTGACCGCAGCGGCCTTCAGGCGCGGCTTCACTGGACAATGCGCGATCACGCTGCCGCGGCACAGCGCGCACGCGAGAACGCCGTCACTGCCATTCGCTGGGCGGTGCGGCCTCTGTTCAGCGCCAAGGCCAGCGCGGCGGAGATTGAGGAAGCCGCCGGCAAGGCGAACGGCGCGGTGTTGCCGTGGGAACAAGTGGCACAAATCCTGCGCGAAGAGCTCTCGCGCGCGCTCAAGCAGAGGCGAGGATGATGCGCGTGGGGTCTGAATGGGGCGCGGATCAATGGGAAGCGGAACGCAATCCGGCGCCGCCTCCGAAGCTGGTGCCGATGTCGTTGCCCGCGCTGCATCTGCGGCCGGTGCCAGAACGCCGCTGGATCGTGCCGGATTGGCTGCCCGTTCGGCAGGTGACGCTGAACTACGCGGACGGCGGCATTGGCAAGACGCTGCTGGCCTTGCAGCTCATGGCGGCCACGGCGCTTTCCGGCTCGTGGTGCGGCCTCCAGGTAGAGCAATGCGCCTCGGTGGGCCTGTTCAGCGAGGATGACGAGACGGAATTGCATATCCGCCTGGATGCCGTCCGCCGTTTGTATCGCGTGGACTTCACTGACCTTGCCGGCGTTCACCCGATCGACGGCACCGGCCAGGACAACATCCTGGCGCACTTCGACGGCAACCACATGCTGCCGACGCCGCGGTTCCGGCAATTGCGCGAATGCGCGATGGACACCAAGGCGCGCCTTGTCGTCATCGACACCGCAGCGACCACCTTTGGCGGGAACGAGAACGACCGCAGCCAAGTGACGCAATACGTCGGCTCGCTGCTGACCAGTCTGGCGCAGGACATTGACGGCGCCGTGCTGCTCAATGCTCACCCTTCCGTGAGCGGCATCAGCAACGGCGACCTCAGATCCGGCTCGACCGGCTGGAACAACTCGGCGCGCTCGCGCTGGGCGATGACCCGACCAGAAGGCGAGGATGGTAAGCCGCAGCTCGACAGCAAGGAACGCGTCCTGACGCGCCGCAAGAGCAACGCGGCAGCGGCCGGCGAGACGCTTTCGTTGACCTGGCAGGAGGGTGCATTTGTGCCGACCAGCACCGGCGGCTTGGCTAGTGGCAACCGCAAGGATGCCGCAGAAGCCGCCTTTCTGGCCGCGCTGCGAGCCGCACCGCGGCCTGTGTTCACGGACCCGCGGACCTCGAATTACGCGCCGCGAGTGTTTCATATGACGCCGCACGGTGCCGATTTTCGCGTGCCGGAATTGGCTGAGGCGATGCGCAATCTCATGGGCCGAGGGCGTGTGATCGTGGCCGAGTATAAGCGCGACTATAAGACTGCATACCTACTGCGCGAGGTTGAATGATGGCTCCGCCGCGTCCGCCTTGTTCCGCCTCGTCCGCCGAGTGGTCTGGAAGCCATTGAAATCATTGGCCCGCCTTGTCGTCCGCTTTGTTCGCGGCCAGTTACGAAAAATCCGCCGAGTGGTTTGTAAGGTGTTGAAAATGGCTGAAACGCAAATCCGCCTCGTTTCTTCTCCCGTCCCCCCCATACCCCCTACGCATGCGCGCGCGAAAAAACTCGCGCCGCATGCGGAATGAGGGGAATGACGGAGCGGCGACGGAGGCAGACATGACAGCGACACCCGAGGCACCCAAGCCACCCGCCGACGTCCCGATCGGCACGCGATGGGCCTACCGCGCCAGCTACGTGCCGGCCGAGGTGCC
>Ga0315901_10006270_pt1 | contig 14285 bp, 10 predicted proteins | sample LakEriMetagenome_10_FD_203761 | JGI IMG/M metagenome (GOLD analysis project Ga0315901, IMG submission 203761) | Freshwater fungal communities from buoy surface, Lake Erie, Ohio, United States - Buoy 2 MA116 | ecosystem: Environmental > Aquatic > Freshwater > Lake | place: USA: Lake Erie, Ohio... | reverse complement strand
TCACTTATCACAGGCACATCGGGGTATATGGATACAGGAAAAAAGCGCTACTTGATTTTGTAGGCTGGGAGATCGGCCGCCTGGAACAGGTGGAAAAACTGGAGCAACTCAGGTACCTCGAAAACGGGGTTAAGATCCGAATGATTACCACGGCATTCAGCGCCATCGGCATCGACACACCCGAAGACCTAGAAAATGCTCGCAAGCTACTCTAGTAAACGTCTCACATCGACTGACCGATCTCTTCCAGCGTTTTGCCCTTTGTTTCAGGCAGGAACTTCCACACGAATACCAGGTGGAGCACCATCATCAGCGTATAGAAGATGAACGAATAATACCCGCCCAGTTCGCTGCCCTGAACAATCACAGGGAACGACCAGGATATGATGGCCGCCATGATCCAGTGCGTAAAGCTTCCCAGCGAACCGCCCTGGGAGCGCACGGAATTGGGGAAGATCTCGGAGATGAACACCCAGATCACCGCTCCTTGAGAAAAGCCAAAAAAACCAATGAATCCGATTAGGTACCAGATCACATTGGGATCGGCAGCTCCGGGATTTCTGAAGGCCGAAGCGGTAAGGCCAAGGAAAAGGATCATCCCAAAGGAGCCGATGATCAGCAGTTTCTTCCTCCCAAAACGGTCGATCATGGTCATCGCAAGCAACGTGAATACCAAGTTTGCCGCGCCTATATAGATCGGTTGAAGGAAGGAGTTCGATTGATCAAAGCCAGCCATTTCAAAAATGCGGGGCGCATAATAAATAATCGCGTTAATGCCGGAAAGCTGGTTGAACATCGCCAGTATCACCGCGAATAAAATGGGCTTGCTATGCCTCCGCTGAAAAAGTTTTTCCCTTATGTCTGTCACGGACAACCTGATCTCCCGGATGGCCTGGTCCGTATCGGGCTCACCGATTCGTTTAAGGATGGGAATGGCTTTTTCTGCCTCGTGGTTGAGGATCAGCCAACGCGGGCTCTCAGGGATGGTGCGAACCAGGATCACAAACAGGCCCGCAGGCACCATCATGACCCCTAACATCCAACGCCATGAATCTTCGCCCGATCCGGCAAATATGTAGTTGGTGATATACGCAACAAAAATACCCAGCACGATATTCACCTGAAACAATCCGGCTAGTCGGCCGCGTAAATGCGCTGGCGCGATCTCTGAAATGTACATGGGGCCCACTACAGAAGAGGCTCCCACTGCAATCCCCCCGATGAAGCGGAACGTCACAAATAACAACCAGCTGCTGGAAAGGGCGCATCCGGCTGCCGATAGTAAATACAAAATGGCGATCGCGATCAATACTTTCTTCCTGCCAAATTTTTGCGCTGGCGGTCCTGCTAACAATGACCCGATCACGGTACCAATGAGACTCGAGGCTACCGTAAACCCTTGCCAGAAAGGTGTGAGCGACCAGAGGCCCTGGATTATTTTTTCTGCACCGGAGATCACCGCGGTTTCAAACCCAAAAAGGAATCCGCCAAGCGCGGCTATTAAAGCTATGCGAACAGGAAACGAAAACATGTTATACGTATAAGCGAGGAATAATGAATATGCGTGATGTATATTATAAATGTACATAGATTTTTCAACTCGATTTCGCTAACTTACCATCGATAAAAAAGCGTCGTATATTCATGAATAACGGACCATTGTGGGGCATTGACCTTGGGGGTACCAAGATTGAGGGAGTCATCCTTCCTTCGCTTCATAACCCAACGCCCATTATCCGAAACCGTGTTGATACGGAAGAGCATAGGGGCTATCACCATATCCTTGACAAAATCGCGGCCCTGGTGGACCTGATGCGAAAAAAATCAGGCGAAACGCCCCAAACCATTGGTTTTGGTACCCCGGGTGTTTTAGATCCCATCCTGCAGACCATGAAAAACTGCAACAGCACCTCGCTGAATGGACAGCCGCTCAAGCGGGACCTCGAAGAGAAGCTGGGAATACCGGTTATGCTGGCCAATGATGCCAACTGTTTTGCTCTCGCCGAAACACACTGGGGCGTAGTCAAAGAAAAAACGCCCGACGCACGGATGGTGTTTGGTATCATCATGGGAACCGGAGTGGGCGGCGGTATCGTGATCGATGGCAAAGTATGGAATGGGAAACACGGTATAGCCGGAGAATGGGGACATAATTTTCTCGATGAATCGGGTGGCTCGTGCTACTGCGGTAAAACCGGATGCGTGGAAACGGTTTTGTCGGGCCCCGCACTCCAGCGTTTTTATCATTCCATCAGCGGGCAGGAGAAAACCCTGAAACAGATCGTTCAGGATCCCGGCGATCCGTTTGCACAACAAACCCTGGACCGGCTTCACAACTTCTTTGGAAAAGCCGTTTCATCCATCACCAATATGCTTGATCCCGATGTGATCGTGATCGGCGGCGGCGTGGGAAACATTGATTCCATCTACTCCCTGGGCGTTGAAAGCATTGGCCGCTATATCTTCAACAACCGGCTCGATGTGCCTGTACTAAAACCCAGCCTGGGTGACAGCGCCGGGGTTTTTGGGGCGGCAGCTTTGGTATCTTAACCCACAATTTGCAACAACGGGTTCTAGTTAATCAATAAAGAAATTAACTTGCCCTAAAGTAATTGTGATGCGAAAAGGTTTTGTTATCGTCTCTCTTGCCCTTTTATTCCATAACATCGTTTTATCACAAGCCTTTAAAGAGAAATACAGGCCCCGGTACCACTTCACCCCCAATAAAAACTGGATCAACGATCCCAACGGCCTGGTTTTCTATGCAGGCGAATATCACCTGTTTTACCAATACAATCCCTTCGGAAACCAGTGGGGTCATATGAGCTGGGGGCATTCGGTCAGTACTGACCTCGTTCATTGGAAAGAGCTGCCGGTCGCTATTCCCGAAGAAAATAACACAGGCATTTTTTCCGGCTCCGCCGTTGTAGACCCATTCAACACATCGGGTTTTATCCAAGTTGAGGGACAGGTTCCCATGGTAGCTATTTATACCGCTGACATCCCCAATACCAACCAGTCGCAACATATTGCTTACAGTCTCGATTCGGGACGCAGTTTTACCAAGTTCAAGTTCAACCCCGTCCTGGACCTTGAAAAGAAAGACTTCCGCGATCCAAAGGTCTTCTGGCATCAACCCAGCAAGAAATGGATCATGGCCGTTATGCTGCCTCATGAAAAGAAGGTCCAGTTTTACAGTTCAAAATCGCTGAAAGCATGGACCCTGCTCAGTGAATTCGGTCCTGCGGGCGACACCACCGGCATATGGGAATGCCCTGACCTGTTCCGGGTTCCGGTGGTTGGGGTGCCCGGAAAATTTAAATGGGTGTTCATGCACTCTCCTTCACCCTATATGCAATATTTCGTAGGTGAGTTCGACGGAACAAAATTCATCAACGAGTCTGCACCAGATAAGATACTCCGACCGGATTATGGTCCAGATTACTATGCTGCCATCGTATATAACAATCTTCCTCCCGGCAAAGCCCCTATCAGCATCGGCTGGGCGAATAACTGGAATTATGCAGGTGCCATCCCCGCCGGCGAATGGCGCGGGACCATGTCGTTACCCCGCACCCTGCAATTGAAAAAAGTTGAAAATGACTGGATCCTGTTGCAAAATCCCGTTGATGAAGTTGCAACACTGAAGACAAAAGAAGACCGGCTGAACTCAAACAAGCCGATACCTGTAGATAGTCAAAGTTTTATGGTTGAGTGGGAATGGAACACGGGAGCGGCTGGCTCACAGGAGATGGTGGTTGGCGCTAATGACCTGGTGGTGCGATTCAACACTCCTGCCCGGGAGGTGGTGATCGATCGTTCCGGCTCAAAAGGATTTGATAACGATGCGTTCAGGAAACTTTCGGTATATAAAGCCGTGGTTCCTGGCAAACTCTCTGGCCCGCTGAAATTCAGGTTGTATTTTGATGCCAGTATAGCCGAATTGTATGTTGGCGATGGCGAGGTGGCGATGACAGCCCAGGTTTTCCCGGCAGAACCGATCAGCAACATCAGTTTCAAACCAGATGGCCCGGCTCATCCCGTTATACTCCAGACTATGGGCGCGTACCGAGACAATCTGAAATAAGCCTGCTTTTTTTATCTCCCCATTCCTTTTTACCTTTTGTTCATGAATGGTAAAAACTATCTGAAAATACTGGGGCTTCAGCAGCTTTTTGGAACGGAAAGAACCAAAGAGATCCTGAACGTGAATCCTACCATTATGCCCACCCGTGAGGAGGCAAAAGAGATCCGGGTTTTTGTATACGACTATGACGCCGACCATATCTCACAATTTGAGTCGGACAAAGTGGAAGACTGCTTTACTTATAAATTCAGTAACCGGTTAAGCTGGATCAATATCGATGGGCTCCGAAAAAATGATGTGGACCAGGTTTGCCAGCATTTTGATATTCACCCCCTGGTTGTTGAAGATATCCTCAGTGTGAACCAGCGACCCAAAATGGAAGAGGTGGATAATGTGATGTTCTGTCTGCTGAACATGCTTTATTTTAACGAAGAGAAGAAAACGGTAGAGTCTGAGCAGATCAGCATCGTCCTTGGGCACAACGTCGTCATCTCGTTCCAGGAAGATGCCAGTCGTGACGTATTCAACCCGTTGCGCCAAAAGTTATCGCTCGCCAAAAGCCAGATCAGAAGCAGGACCGCAGATTACCTGCTATACACGATGATCGACCTTATCGTTGACAATTACTTCCTGGTGATGGAACGGATCGGGGAACAAATTGAGTTGCTGGAAGAAGAGTTGATCAGAAAATCAAATAACCGGTCGCTGATCAAGATCAACCAGCTCAGGAAAGAACATATCGTCCTGAAAAGAAACATCGCGCCTGTGCGAGACCTGGTGAACAGCATCATCAGGAGCGAAAGCGACTTGCTGGAGGACCGCACCACAAAATATTTCAATGATGTACATGACCATATATCCCAGGCCTTCGATCTTTCGGAGAACTATCGCGATATCCTCATGAGTATGCAGGACCTGTATATCAATAATGTGAACCTGAAGCTGAATGAGGTGATGAAGGTAATGGCCATCGTTACCTGCCTGCTCGCCCCGGCAACAGTGATCGGGGGCATATTTGGCATGAACTTCGACATCATCCCATATGCACACCACCAGTGGGGGTTCTATTTTGCCGTTGGGCTTATGCTGCTGATCCCCATTTGGATGTTATGGCAGTTCAGGCAGAGGGGCTGGTTTTAAGGAACCAATGTGAATAATGTGATGAATGTGGTTAATGTGATTCCATTCTACCCATTCACCACATGATCACATTCATTCCCCACATTTCCGCATTACCCACATTATCACATTTTGCGCTTATACACCGGCACGGTTGAACAGGGTTCACCGTACATTAGGCTCTTCACCACAGGGGTGAGTTTATTGGTGATCTCTATATATGCGTACTCGTCAATTTCCAGGTCTCCGCAACCCTTGATGACTACGCGCTTGTCGGCAAAATCGTTGCTGTCTATCGCTTTCAGCCTTTCCATAAACAACTGTTTTCTCGCTTCTTCCGGCGAGCCGGAAAAAATCCTGCGGGCAACCCCGCTGAGTTGGCTGCTGACCAGCATATAAGCCCATAAGGGGATGATCGCATCTGCAGAGCAGAAAAGGGTAATGTATTTATCCCGGAAGCTCTCCCAATCCATATTTGCCAATGCTGCCCTGAAGTCTTTCTCCTTTAGGATCAGGCCCATGAACAGATGGTCCTTCAGGTCAAAGGCCAGGATCTCCTCGGTAGGGTAAAAGGTTTCCAGGTCCAGCGTAATCAGACCGCTCTCAGCAACTTTATTTACAATAGTGCCATCCATACTGCAAAGTTAATAAAAAAGGCTCCCTGGGGGAGCCTTTCAATATCGAACAGAAGAAACCTTAGAAGCCGGCAGCCCTGCGGGTATCTTCGATCTTAGCGGCTTTTTTCAGCGCTTCGAAACTTCCATATGCGCTGTACTGCTTAAGCTGGGCCTGCATGGTACGGCGTTGGTTCTCCAGATCACCTCCAGAGGTGTTCGGCAATGCGCCGATCGCGTTTGTTTTAACAGCAAACACACCCGTCTGGCCCTCAATAAAACCAGAAACCTTGCCCTGGTTGGCCTTGTTGAACGCTGCTCCGATCACCCGCACTTCAGGGCCGATATTTGGTATAAAAGGATCGCTGAACCTGAGGGTATCGATCTGGCCGGTTTGGCCTCCTGCCGCCGCCATGGCTTCCAGCGTGGGTGTATTTCCAACCTTCTTGATGATCAATGCTGCTTTCTTCTGATTCCTGATGATGGGCTCAACCGTGATCCTGGCAGCAGCAGCTGACTGAACTCCTGTTTCGTTAGCTCCGGTGATCACAGCAACAACATACTTATCCTTGAAGTCAAATGGCTCAGATACAGTACCCACTTTATTCTCCCAGATCCATTTCACAAAAGACCTTGAAGGCATACCAGATACGGAGTAATCAATTTCTTTGATGCCGTCCGCCAGTCTTTTACTCAGGTTGTTCTTGGTGATGTTTTGCTCGAAGGACTTCAGATCACGACTGTTCCCGGCAAACTGTGTTGCCGCTGAAGAGGCCGTATTGTCTGTTTCTTCGCTTGACAAAATAGGTTTGGAAACATATGCTATTTTGTATGACTCTTCGAAATTCTTCTGGTTCATCACTTCCATGATGTGATAGCCAAATTCTGTTTTTACCACATCACGAGTTCCTGTTGGTTTATAGAAAGCAAAATCGCTGAAGCCTTTCGCCAGGTTGCCCATATCAACTGAGGAGAAATTGTATTCACCACCATTGTTCTTGCTGCCTTCATCCTCACTGAATGTTGCAGCAATGGTCCTGAAGTCGGCCCCGGATTTGATGGCAGCAAACAAACTGTCCGCTGTTTTCTTTGCCGCGCTGTCCGCACGCCTGGGTTGGCCTGTCCTGGGATCTACCACGCCGATCAATATGTGACGCACTTTCACGGAGTCGGGCAGCTGCCTGACATCCACCTTCTTAGCAACAACATAGGCATTGGCATCCCGGTAAGGACCAACAACCCCACCCACTGGTACCGCAACCAGACTATCCTTAGCATCCATGGCCAACCTCGACTTCAACACATAGCCATCGAAATAAGGCATCGTGCTTCCGTTACGCGCAACCACCGACTTAGGATCCGTAGCGCTTGCAAGTTCTTCCTTAACAGCAACAAGCTTATTGAAAACCGCTGCGCTATCCACAGATGTTGGATTGGCGTCAAATGTTACATAAGCAATGCTCCTTGTCTTATCCTGTTTGAACTCGTCCTTGTGGCTTGATACATATTTATTGATCTCGTCGTCACTTACCTTAACTGCAGTATCCGCGATGGTACCGTAGGGAACCATGGCATAATTCAGCGAAGCAAAAGCACTGTTGTCGGCGGTGAGCTTTTCAACCATCCATTTTGGAACATAACTGCCCTGGCTGATGATGGTGCTGTATTTTTCGGCAAGCTGGCGGGTGATCAACGGATCGATCAGTTGGTCGTTCACCATTTTCACCTCTTCAGGCTTTTTGCTCTTCTTAATATTACTGAACCAGGTCCTTGCAGCCTGAATATTGTACTGGCCGGTGGTCTGATCAGTGAAAAGTTGTTTGAACTCCTGGGGAGCATTCTCGCTGAACAACACATCACCCATTTCTTTGGCAGTAAAACTGATGCCCAGCTTGTCGGCTTCGGCTTTGATCAGATTCTCCTGGATATAGGTATTCCAAACATTTTCAACGATGTTCTGGGTCATCATTTCGTTACTTTGCATACCCTGCTGGCGGTTTGATTCCTCAAACATCCTCACCTTGGTGTTGAACTCCTGGGCGTCGATTTCTGTTCCGTTAATAGACCCAACAGTTGTGGTGTTGCCTGTAAAGGCGCCACTACCCCTTCCAATGAAGGCATCCTGAACTAGAAATCCTATGAGACTCAATGCAATAAGTCCCGTAAGAAGGACGGCTGCCTTATCTCTCAACGACTGGATTATGGACATAATAATTATTGTATTTAAAAATGGAGGGCAAAAATAGGTGAAATTGTGTTTATCAACAAACTGTGGAAAACGGGCTAAAACAGCATAAATACAGGATTTCACTTTGGCGCTGGCGGGGTATTCCACAGGGGAATGTGAATTGCCGGCCGGGAGGTTGGAGGCCGATTGTCGGTTTTCACAATGAATATGTGAATAACCACGTTTTCGGTGGAAAAGCCGGTGTTTGGGCAGTGGAAATTGTGGATGCAAAGGCAGTAAATAAGTTTGGGAATGGAAATTTTTTACCCATACTCTTTGGTTAATTTAGTTTTGCCTGCTGTTATCAACAGGGTCATTGATTCACAGCGAGGAATAATTATCCGCGGGGTTAAGATACCCACACTGTGCAAAAGATGGTAAATCTCCCGAAAACAGGAGAACTTAGAATGTTTACTATTTGTGAATTAGCGTGGATAAACAATGGTTTTATCATATTCCAAAAATGAAACAGTTTTTATATCCCCTAATTCACAGACATAATAGTAATAGGTAATTTTAAATATAAATAAGTACTATAAATACTATGGCTCTTATACACAATGATATTGCCCAGATCCAGCAACGTGGTTTTTACGATGTGGAGGTGGATCCCGCGCTCGATCTTTTCGCTGAGATCAATAGATTGAAAAAAGAAAAAAATGCCGTGCTTCTCGCGCACTACTACCAGGAGCCGGATATCCAGGATGTCGCGGATTATATCGGGGATAGCCTCGGGTTAGCCAGGCAAGCCGAGAAAACCCAGGCAGACATGATCGTTTTTGCAGGTGTTCATTTTATGGCTGAAACAGCCAAGATCCTTAATCCTACTAAAAAAGTGGTTATTCCGGATCTGAAAGCAGGCTGTTCTTTGAGTGACTCCTGTCCACCGCCGTTGTTTAAAAAGTTCAGGGAACAACACCCCGATCATGTGGTCATTTCTTATATCAATTGCAGCGCGGGGATCAAAGCCCTTAGCGATGTCATCTGCACCAGCAGCAATGCGGTGGCCATTGTGAATAGTTTTCCCAGGGAACAACCCATCATATTTGCACCGGACAGGAATCTGGGTGCTTACATCAACAAGGTGACCGGCCGTAACATGTTACTTTGGAACGGAGCTTGTATGGTGCATGAGATATTCAGCCTGGAAAAGATCACTAAACTAAAACTCCGCCATCCGGAGGCTAAATTGATCGCACATCCGGAATGTGAGGATCCTATTCTCAAAGTGGCTGATTATATAGGGTCAACCACCCAGTTGCTTAAGTTTACCGAGAAGGATCCTTCAGATTCCTTCATTGTGGCTACTGAAACGGGTATTCTTCACCAGATGATGAAGAATTCACCAGGGAAAACCTTTATTCCGGCGCCTCCCGATAATGCGTGCGCATGTAATGATTGCCCGCATATGAAACTGAACACACTCGAAAAACTCTATCTCTGCATGAAATATGAGCAACCTGAGATCTTCATGGAAGAGTCACTAAGGCTTGCGGCAAAAAAACCAATGGACAGGATGCTGGAGATCAGTGCCAGGGAGGGAATTAGTTAACAAGGTTGGATTTATGTAGTTAAATTTGGAGATCATGGCTGAGATCAGAACAATCATATTTGACCTGGGTGGTGTACTGGTGGACTGGAACCCGGATTACGTATATAAAACCATTTTCGATAACGAGGAAGAAATGAAATGGTTTTACGATAATATCTGTACGCCGCACTGGAACGAAGAACAGGATGCAGGCAGAACGCTTCATGAGGCTACTGAACTACTGGTGAAGGAGTTTCCGGATCATGAACATAATATACGCGCTTACTATGGCAGGTGGGAAGAAATGTTACATGGCCCTATTCATGATACTGTAGAGATCTTCAGGGTACTTAAGGAAACAAAGAAGTATAAGTTGCTCGCACTCACCAACTGGAGCGCCGAGACATTCCCGATAGCATTGGAGAGATTTGATTTCCTGCACTGGTTTGATGGCAGGGTGGTTTCAGGCGAAGAGAAAACGCGGAAACCTTTTCCGGACATCTACCACATGATCATCGACCGATTCGATGTGGATCCGCATACTGCCGTTTACACGGACGACAATGTAAGAAACCTGCATCCGGCCCGGGAACTCGGTATGCACACGATTCATTTTCAGAATCCTGCCCAGTTCAGGAATGAATTGGCTGCCCTGGGCGTGTTGTAGAAATCGAATTTCACGTTTTTTTAGCGGGTTGCCTTGTACCTTAGGGAACAAATACTTGTCCAATAAGAAAGACCTGCACATGAGAAATTACTACCCCCTTATCCTCCTGTTTATCACACTGCTGGGTATAGGATGCCGGAATCCCCAGAAAGCGGTTTCTTACTCAGAAGACCGGGTTTTCTTTGAATCCCTTAAGACACTTGAGAAAAAACCGAATGATCCTCAACTGAAAACAGACGTGAAGGACCTGTTCAAACAGGCTGTGCAGGGTCATGAAGACAGGATCTCTGCATACAGGGGCTCATCTGACCTCAGAAGATATGATCAGATGATCAGTGAGTTTAATTCCCTCCAACGCCTCAGCGACGCAATACGGACCTCATCAGTCTTCAGGGAAGTGGATGCCAGAAACTATTTTGAGGAGCAGCAAAGGGTGCGTGAAGAGGCAGCAGAGGCATATTACAATGCCGGGCTTCAGGAACTGAGGGAAGACACCCGGGAAGGTGCAAGGAATGCCCACCAGTTTTTTCAGAAATCGGGCCAGTATGTGCCCAACTACAAGGATGTCAGCAGACTGCAACGGGAGGCGTATGAACGCAGTATCGTGAACATCATGATTAATCCGGTGCAGGACAGGCTTTTTAATGGAAATTGGGGTAATAGTTGGAATAACGACATGCGGGTTCGGTTTATGCACGAACAATTAGCGAGGGACCTTGGTGGCCAGATGGGGATAGGTTCTGCCAGGTTCTTCACAGATATGGATGCCAGGCGGCTGAATATCAGGCCGGACTGGATCGTGGACATCAGCTGGGGTAATCTATCGATGCCACCAACGATCCTGAACAGGTACAACAGGCAATTGTCCCGGAATGTAGAGATAGGTAAAGACACTGCCGGAAAGCCCGTCTATCAGAATGTGAAGGCCATATTGTCTGTGACCAGGTACCAGAACCCCGGTGCAGATATTGATTATCGGATCGTGGATGTTGAAACAAATACCAACCTCGAATGGAATCGCGTGAATGTGAACAATGCCGCCATTTTTGAAACGGCAACCTTCTCTGGTGATTCAAGGGCTCTTGGCCCTGCGGATTGGGAACTGGTGAATAACCGTTGGAATTCAACGACTAACGACCAGATGATGCGGGATATGTATAATCAGTTGTTGAGCGAGTTGAGGATGCGTATCAGGAGCCGTACGTGATTTTCTTATGAGAGGATGGCATAGGCTGCCCAACTGAGGAGGTAAGCCAGGGCGGTCATATACACGAATTGTATCACGGCCCATTTCCAACTGCCCGTTTCCCTTTTCACCACCGCCAGGGTACTCATGCACTGCATGGCCAGTACGTAGAAGATCATCAGTGAAACTCCGGTTGCCAGTGTATACACCTTGGAGCCATCTGGTTTTACGGCAGCGTTCATTTTTTGTCGTAGTGTCTGGTTATCATCACTATCCTGGTCGCCAACACTATACAGGGTTGCCATCGTTCCAACAAACACCTCCCTGGCTGCAAATGAAGTGATCAGCGCAATCCCGATTTTCCAGTCGTACCCCAAAGGCCTGATAACGGGTTCTATTACATGACCTGCAATTCCGGCATATGAATTCTCCAGCAATGCGGCATCCCTTACCGCGCGAAGTTCATCTGTTTTTTCAGGGTACTCCGCGATCGCCCGGTCATAGGAGGTCCTGACCTGCTCACGGGCTTCGGGAGGACCAAAGGAACTCAAGGCCCAAAGCAGCAAAGAGATCACCATGATCACCTTACCTGCATCCACCACAAAGATCTTGGCTTTCTCGATCATGGTAATGAACACGTTCTTCCACCTCGGGGAGCGGTAGACCGGCAGCTCGAGGATAAAAAAGCTTTTTTCTTCAAGCCGGATAAAGAGTTTCATGACATAGGCCACGAGCATTGCCATTACCAGGCCCAGCAGGTACAAACCCATCATCACCAAACCCTGCAGGCTAAGTACACCAAGTACAGATTGCTTTGGGATCACCAGTGCAATAAGGATGGTATATACCGGTAAACGGGCACTGCAACTCATCAACGGCGTGATCATAATGGTGAGCAGGCGTTCTTTTCTGTTCTCGATGTTACGCGCGCTCATGATGGCTGGTACAGCGCAGGCAAAGCCACTAATCATGGGCATTACACTTTTTCCGTTCAAGCCAACTTTTCGCATGATCCTGTCCGTTAGGAAACTGATCCTGGCCATATAGCCGGTATCTTCCAACAAAGTGATCAGCCCAAACAAAATCATGATCTGTGGGACAAACACAAGGATTCCGCTGAGGCCGGCCACAAAACCATTAACCAGCAGATTGCTGAACCAGTTCTCGGAGAGCTGGTTGGTCAGCCATGAGCCCAGGGATCCTATGACCTGCTCAATGGCGGTCATGGGATATTCTGCGATCCAGAATACGGATTGAAATAAAACAAAAAGGACGGCAAACATGATCAGGTAGCCCCATACCCTGTGGAGGAGGATATGGTCAATTTTGCTGCGTCGGTCTTCTTTCAGGGGTCCTTCCTGCTTTACGGTTTCGTCGATGATGGTTCTAATACGACCGTACCGCTTGAGGATCTCCTCTGCTTGTACCTTAGTATGGTTGAAATTATTGTCGCGCTCGATCTTTTCGATCCTGTCCTGCATGTCATTTTTAAATGACATGGATTCGTGATTGATCAAAAGATGAACGGCTGAATAGTCGCTTAAGCCGGGGAAAACCGCTTTCAGTTCTTCAACAGGCGCTTTAGCCAGTTCACCTAATTCCACGAACTGTTTGAATGGAACTGTCTGCCTGGCTGTTTTCTCCATAACCCTTTTCAGCTCTGCGATGCCTTCGTTTTTCCTGGGGTTGATCGGGACTATCGGAAGGTTGAGCTTGCGCGCCAGTTCTTCCACATCTATCGTAATACCTTTCTTTTTAACCAGGTCCATCATGGTCAGCGCAATCACTACTGGTTTCTGAAGATCAGCCACCTGTGAGGCATACAACAGGTTACGCTGCAGGTTGCTGGCATCCACAATGACCACGATCAGGTTGATCTCTGTTTCGGGCTCCATCACCGCGCGGTAAGAGACCCACTCGTCTGCCCGCCTCGGGTAGAGGCTGTAGGAACCCGGTAGGTCAATGATCGTGGCCCTGGTCTGGGGAGACAGGGAAGTATGCCCCGTTTTCTTTTCAACGGTGACGCCGGGAAAATTCCCCACTTTCTGGTTCAGGCCCGTCAGGGCATTGAACAAGGAGCTTTTTCCACTATTGGGGTTCCCGAGCAGGGCGATATGTAGATTGCTTGTCAAAAGTTTACAGTCTGTAAAATTAGCTTAACCCAACTATATCCATTTACGAAAGGGGAAAAAAGGCAGACGGGAGGCGGATATTATAACAATATTAAACAGCCAGTGTTGAGGCGCATGCTTAAATTTGCCCATAATTGCGACGATTATCATGAAAAACATACTCTTTCTCTTTCTTCTGTTGCCTGTGTTCGCATTTGCCCAGAAACTGAAGAAGGCAGACAAACAACTCGTGGAGTCCCTGAGAACCCACATTACCTACCTGGCAGATGATAAATTAGAGGGCCGAAGGGCAGGAACTCCCGGTGAAGCATTGGCGGTGAAGTACATTACAGAAAAGTTCATTAGCGCGGGCCTGACACCCAAAGGCGATAACAATAGCTTCCTCCAACCATTTACCATTGACGAGGGTCGTGAGTTGCTGAAGTCCTCGATTTTCAACGTGAACGGTAAGGATCTCAAGCCCGGTGTGGAATTTTACCCGCTTGGGTTCAGCCCAGATACGAAATTGATCGAATCCCTCAGCTCTGTTTCGATTGCAGAACGTGGATCGCCATGGTTCCTGAATCTTGCGGAGGGATTGATCGCCAACAAGGACAATCCGCACTTTGACCAGGTTACATGGATACGCGCACAGATCAAGAATGCCAGTGATAAGGGGTCAACGGCCGTAGTGTTGTATAATACAGAGGCCAATGCCGATGAGCTGAAGTTCGATGGTAAAG
>Ga0315901_10006269_pt1 | contig 14287 bp, 21 predicted proteins | sample LakEriMetagenome_10_FD_203761 | JGI IMG/M metagenome (GOLD analysis project Ga0315901, IMG submission 203761) | Freshwater fungal communities from buoy surface, Lake Erie, Ohio, United States - Buoy 2 MA116 | ecosystem: Environmental > Aquatic > Freshwater > Lake | place: USA: Lake Erie, Ohio... | reverse complement strand
AGTGGCCCACCCTCGCGGGCCTCGGACCTCACTCTCCCATGCCTTACGCCGGAAGGTCTACTTCGCGCCACCCCGAAAGGGTTGATGAAGTGCTACGTGGAGTGCTACAACCCGAAAGTCCGTCCCGACGAGGTGCCGTTTGTCCGATACCGCTGCTTCTGCTGACCCCACCCACCACTTGATGCGCGTCCGCGTGAGAACCCGCGTCTTCGAGCGATTGCAGGAGATCGCGCAGGCGGAATCCGCGAGGAGCGAGGAGCACACGACCGTCTCCGACCTCGTGCGTGCCGCCCTCGCCGACTACATCAACGTCTACGACTCGACCTCAAAGCTCGCGTCGCTCCTGAGCGACCCCGCCCGAAAGCCCGTAGGTTGAGAAGGGGCTGAAACGGCGAAGGGGCGCTTGACGCGCCCCCTCCGTACCTACGCACCGCGACCGACTACAGCGGCTCCAGCCGAACGTAGATCGACCCGCCCGCCGTCACGCCAGCGTCGGTGTTGATGCGGAGCGTCGAGCCGCCGGCGAAGTTGGACCCCGCCGCCGAGATGTTCGTCGCACGGGAGATCGCACCGAGCGCGCCGGGCACCAGCGCCACCGGGGTAACGTCCACGCCCGCTCCGGTCTGAACCTTGACGTTGCCGCCCGCGCCGCCCGAGATGAGGTGCGCGTCCGTCACGCGGAAGCCACTCGCGCGTGCCGGAAGCGTGATGTTCGTGTTCGCCGCGCCCGCCGGGTAGTCCACCCGAAGCTCCAAGAGCGCCGCCATGACGCCCGAGGACGCCGCCGTCGAGGCGAGCGGGACGTTCAGCGCACCGGAGATGTTTCCCACGAGCGTCCACGACGTACCGGAAGCCGCCGCCGTGGTGTTGATGTAGACACCGACCCCACCGATGTCGGATCGGATCGCGAGGGACGAGCGCGGAGCAAACACCACACCGTTCGGGTCGGCGTCGGTGACGTAGAACTCCTGCCCCTCCACGATGGAGGTCACGAAGTACGAGGCCATGAGGAACTCCTAGAAGCTGAGAAGGGGAGAGGTCAGTAGTCGAAGCCGACGTACACGAGCGCGTCGCCCTTCAGGTAGATGCTGCGGCTGATGTCGTCCTCGTCGTCGCACGCATACTTGCGCTCCGACCGGTCGTAGTCGCCCTTCCGGTAGACCTTGCGAGCGTCGGCCTTGCGCTTGAACGCCTCTCCGCGCTTGAGGTCGGAGAGCTTGCGGAAGCCCGCGTCGTCGCGGCCCTCGTCGTACTTGCGGGGGTTGCGGCGCGAGGCGAGAGCACGCCCCGCCGCCATCCGATCCTGTGCTTCCTCAAAGGCCGCCCGCGCCTTCTCCATCTCCCTGCGAAGACGCTCAAGCTCCTGCATCTCAGAGCGAGACATGGCAGGACGAGGAGGATTGCGGCGGGGGTTCGTGACGAAACGGGTAGGCATTGGCCCTCACAGAGGTAGTCCCTGCGAGCGTACCCGACGCCGAGACCTACGGCGAGGTCGTACCTCGCCTTAGAGTGCTACGTCAGTCCGTGATGCCCGGTGTAGGTGATCGGTAGTTTCCGCCGACCACCCACGACCGCCCCTGCTCGTCCACGGCGAGGTACGGACGGATGCCACTCTCCTCACCCATCTTGTGGATGTAGAAGCTGTACCCGTCGCCCTTCTTCTCCGTTGCGTAGACGACGTGGGTCAACACGCCGATGGGCGAGGCCACGACGTTCGGGTAGTCCGTCGTTCCGTGTCGCCCACCCACCCCACGAGCGAGATCGGAGAGCCGCATCGCGCGATACTTCGACCCACCGACGTACTGCGGGTTCTCGCGGTACTTCCGGCGCATCTTGTCCGCGAACGCGGAGTGGGAGAGAACGTAGAGCCGCCCGTTCGGGTGCTCGGGGTCGAAGCAGAGGTGCGAGCCGTTCGCCTCGACGCGGGGGAGCTTGATCACCGTGTCCTTGCGCTGACCCGGCTCACGGAAGTGAAGTTCCACGAGACGCCCGCACTCGATGAGATCGTTCTCGGGAAGATCTTCGTCTTCCCAGTCGATGACCGTCTTGTGGGGGATGCCCCAATGCCACTCCGCGTACTTGCGCGCGACGTTCGCCGACATGCTTCAGCTCCTCCCCTTGAACAGCCACCACGCGCCGACCACGACCGCCGGAAAGAACCACCATTGATCGGTGATCCCCGCCGTGGTGATGAGCGGCTCGCGCCGGCCACCGACTTCCTGCTTGCACTTCGCGTGGGGAGGGCAGTAGCCGGGTGGTCGCGCGGGCGGCTTCTGCGCGTAGTGCTCACGGTGGAGACACGCACGATCCGTCGGCGCGCAGCCAGCGGGGAACAGGTCAGGAACGGTGCCGTAGCTGCTCACGCCTTCTTCCCCTTCGGCCAGAAGAGCAGGCCGCCCACGACTGCCGCCGTGGGGACGAGGATCGCGACCGGCCAGAACCACACCTTGTCGGTGAGGCTCTCGCTCTGCGAGCCGGGAAGGTCCGCGTTCACCGGCGCGGGCGTGCCAGCGGCACCGCCGCGATGCGAAGGCGTGCCGCCGCGCGTCGCCTTTCCGGGGGTGCTGGACTTCGCCGCGCCCGCGAGAACCTCCGCCTCGGTGTGCGGCGTGCGACCCTTGATCACCTTCTCGAAGATGCCCGCCCAGCGAGGGTGCGAACGGTTGAACACCAACCGCTCACGGGACTTCGGCGACGCGATCATCGTGATGTCGCCGGTGGACCTGTCGTAGTACCAGCCGTACCCACCCGTGTCGAAGTAGAAGCCCGTCGCCTCGACAGGGACCGCACCGGGCGCGGCATCCCCGTAGTTGGTGATGGGGTGCGCGCCGCGTCGGACGACCGGCGGGTGGTAGAAGCCACGGTGCATCGGGAACTCCAGATCAGGCCGCAGGGCGGCGAAGGACGGACAACGCGCCGAGAGCGGCCAGCGTCGCGATGGCGATGTTGCCGGGGGTAAGCTCCACGCCGAGGATGGAAGGCACGGCCTCGCCAGCCGCCTCCGCTTCTGCCGCCAGCATCTCCTCGGGAGACGCGGGGAGGAACGCATCCGCCGTCACGGCGGGTGCCGGAGCGAACAGCGAGTCCGCCTTCGCCTTCGCGTCCTCGGAACGGACGTAGGACTCGACGGTCTCCGCGACCATGCGGGCCATCTTCCCGCCCGTCACGATGGGATAGCCGTCGTCCACGAGCACCTGCCGCCCCAGCTTCGCGCTGTAGACGATGACCGCGTAGGACTTGTCAGGGCTCGTGTACGCCCACACATCCCCGTTCGGGAGAACGTGGAACAGCCCCATGTCGGAGAACACTCCGTAGGAACGCGAGCGACAGGCAGGATGGGCGAACATGGTGAACCTCGTAAGCCTACTTCTTGTATCGGGCGATGATCTTGGGGGCTGCGTAGAGGACGATGCCCCCGGCGAGAACCGATGCTGCGACGATGGCGAGGCGCTTCGGGTCCGGCTTGCGCGTTTCACACCCGAGAATGTCCTGCTTCACGAAGTCGGGCAACCATGACGGGTACTCGGAGCACGCAGAACGCGCAGGCTGCATGACCCCTGCCGGGTAGCGCGCCGCATCGGGAGCGACCGGCTTACCCGTCTTCGGGTCGATACCGCCGACGGTCGGGGACGCCTTGATGTCCTCTTCCTCGAACCCACCGACGAGCGAGTCGAGCCAGCCCGTGAACGTCCCGCCTTCCTCGGACTCCTTTCGCAGGTTCGTCGTGATGTCGAACCACCCACCGTAGTTCTGCAACGGATGGAGGTATGGCTCCTCCGCGCCCGAGGAGACGAAACGGCGGTGGGAACCCATCACTTCACCATCTTCGCGAGCGCGTCGGGAAGCGGGAACGTCGCGGGGTTGCTGCGGTGCGCGAGGACGTAGGCCGCCGCTCCGCCGAGGATCCACCACTTGTTGCGGGTCACGAACGCCATGACGCCCTGTCCCTCTGGTGCCTCGATCATCTCGCCCTCGCCCGCCGAGGGTAGGACCGTCACACCACCGGACGGCTCGGACGGATAGTCCATCCCCTCGCCGGTGGGCAGGTAGTCCTGTCCGCTGATCTGCTGCTGGGTGACCGTCGTCGTACCCTGCGCGCCCGGCGCGGCGGCTGCCACACCCGACGCCTTCGCGGTGATGACCTCGGTCGCCGTGGAGAACCACTCCGGCATGTCCGGGGTGACGGTCCTCGTACCGCTCGCGGTCACCACGTCGATGGCAGGCGCGGCGATGCCGTCCAGCGTGACCTGCTTCACCGCGTAGCTGACGCCGTAGGTCGTGCTGGACGGACCCGTCCAACCGACCAGCGCCGCGATCTCCATGAGGTACGGAGCGCCGGCCCACGACGCCGGGGACGTGCCGCCGCCCGTGCCCGTGCCGGTGCCGCCGCCCGTGCCCGTGCCGGTGCCGCCGCCCGTGCCCGTGCCGGTGCCGCCGCCGCCAGCACCACCGCCGCTACCAGCACCGCCGCCGCTACCAGCACCGCCGCCGCTGCCAGCACCGCCGCCAGCGCCGGTGCTGGTTTCCGCGCGCTTCTCGGCATCCTTACGGATGGAGTAGTAGACGTCTTCCGCGTACTTCAGGAACGCGACGGGGTCGCGATCCGACGCCGCCTCGGCGACCGTCTTGGCATCTTCTCGGACATGGATCATCGCCGCGCCACGACCCACCGCGACATCGTACCGGCGCGAGGGCTTCAACGCCGACACGCCTTCCCAACGACCTCCGGGGAGGATCTTGGAAAGCATCGCGACCGCGTTGTAGGCGCGCTTCTTCGTGTCGTCGCTCACACCGGCGGGCTTGTCGTCCTTGGTGCCCTGTGCGGCATCCTTCTCCGCTTTCTCGGCATCCTTGCGGCGCTGCTCCTCGGCCTTCTCGGCGTCCTTGCGGCGCTGCTCTTCCGCCTTCTCGGCGTCCTTGCGGCGCTGCTCCTCGGCCTTCTCGGCGTCCTTGCGATCCTGCTCTGCGGCGGCTCGACGGTCCCGCTCGGCCTGCTCGGCGTCCTTGCGAGCCTGCTCCTCCGCAGCACGCGCAGCGGCCTCGGCAGACTTCGCGGCGTTCTCAGCGGCCTTCGCCGCATCGGCGGCGGCCTTCGCCGCATCGGCGGTGGCCTTGTTGCGCTGCATCTGCGCGCGAACGGCAGCGTCCCGTGCTGCGTTGGCGGCGGCGCGCGCCTCGGCGGCGCGCTGCTGTGCGGCGCGGCGCGCGGCGGCAGCCTGCGATGCGGTACCCAGCGCCTTCTGCGCGGAGGACTCGGCCTTCTTCCCCGCAGCGGAGGAGGTGGCCGACTTTCCGCCGGTCTTCCCGTCAGACTTGCCACCAGCCTTCCCGCCCTGTTGACCGCCCGTGCGAGTGTCCTGCTGGTAGGTAGCCTTGCCCCGGACATCTTCCGTCCGACGACGAGACGTCCCGCCTGCGACGCCGTATCCGGTGTCCGGGGCCGAAGCCTGCGACGGCATGAAACGACCGTACATAGACTACTCCTTCGCCGACGAAGCGTCGCCGCCGATGCCGAGTTGCTTGCGGAACAGGATCACCGCTGCGATGGCCCCGCCGACGAGGATCTCGGTCTTGTACTTCTCGAAGAAGGACGCCTCCGCCTTCTCCGTTGTGTCGCCGGACACCATGATCGGGGACTCCGTGGTCGTCACAATACCGCCGCCACCGCTGGAGGCGTCGGTGGTCGTGGTCGTCGTAGTGCCGCCGCCACCGCCGGTGGAGGTGTCGGTCGTCGTGGTCGCACCCCCGGCGCTCATCGCCGCCGTGACTGCCTGAATGAAGGGCACCGCGATCTTGGTGTACGCGGCAGGGTTGTCCAGCGTGTAGACCTTCGACCCGACGGTGAGCACCGCCTCCGTGAGACCGAGCTTGCCGACGCGCGTGCTGACCGAAAACGTGTCCGCACCGACCGCGATGCTTCCCACACCCAACCCGAGAATCTTGTTGCTGTTCTCCAGCGCCGCGACGAACAACGGGTCCGAGGTGTTGTACCCGGTGTCCGAGGTCGTGCCCGTGCCGCTGCCGCTACCGGAAGCGCCGCTGGAAGAGCCGCTGGAAGAGCCGCTGGAAGAGCCGCTGGAAGAGCCGCTGCCCGCAGTCTGTGCCGGTGCGCTCTCAAGCGTCGCGCGAGCCGCCTTGAGCGCCTCGTTCGCATACCCGCGCGCCGTCGTGAGGCTGCCCCGGAGGTTGTTCAGTTCCGCCGGGAAAGAACCCTGTGTGTACCCCTCACGAAGAGGAATCGGGGTGTTGGCAGGGAAACGGTATCCTTCGCTCGCCAGCGCCTCAAACGCTGACCGCTCAAAGTCCGCCGTCGGCGATGCAGACATGGGCGAGAGACGCGCGTAGTCCCGCACGACCTCGACCGCGTTGTCCTTGGTGCGCTCACCCTTCGCGAACTTCAGGCCAGCGTCCATGATCATCAGCTTGTAGAGCGCGGGCGAGTTCGGGTAGCTGCGGTACTTCGCGTTGTTGCGGAAGATCTCGTCAAACGCACCGACCCGACGCGCCTGCGTGACGAACGCTGCCAGCGCGTCCTTCTGCGCCTGCGACATCCCGCTGCGAAGCGCGGAGAGCTTGTTCTCCAGCGCCTTCTTCGCGTCCTTGACCTTCACGTCCTCCTGCGCGATTTCGTTCTTCGACCGCTCCGAGAGCTTGCTCTTGTCGCGCGGCTTCATGTCGCCTTCCGGCTTGCCGGCGGTGTTGATGACCGGGAACGACTCGACGGTGCGCTTCGACGGGTTCAGGTACGAGGTGCGGAGAGCGTACCAATACTGTGCCTTTCCGAACGCCTTGGCGAGCTTCTCGATCTCGTCCAGCTTCGACTTGGAAGCCGAGGTGCCCCCACCCGCCGCCGCTGCCGCGCCGCCGCCAGCGAGGATCCCGGCACCCGCACCGACTTGCGGAGTAAAGCCATAGGTCGCGTCACGGGCAACGGAGGGATGCACGAACCCGTGCCCACGGCGAGCCATCATCGGCCCCGCGTACCCACCACCCGCGCCGACGGGCTGGGTGAAGAAGAACATGCCGTCGGCGTAGCCCCCACCCGCGCCGACCGGCTGGGTGAAGAAGAACATGCCGTCGCCGTAGGCGTCGCCGTTGCGGACGTGCTTTGCCATGAGAAACTCCTACTTCTTCGAGGCGATGGCGACGCCACCGACCACAAGGACACCGAGACCGAGAAGGCCGCCGAGCACCCACGGAAGGTAGTTAGGGGTCTCCGACTTACGACCGAGGTTCTGGAGCGAGATGCGACGCGCCTCCGCGTCCGCCGACTTCTGCTGCCGACGAGCCTCCGCGTCCAGACGCTCCTGCTCGATACGCATCTCGCGCTGGGTACGGGACGTCTGGAGGCGGTCCTCGACGTACTGCTTACCGAGGCCGGTCGCGTACTCGAAGACGCTGCTCAGGAAGTCCGCCTGCGGAGTGCCGCGCTGCGGGTCACCGTACTGGAACTGCGGGGGAGCATAGGTCAGGTTCTCCCCGATCATCGTCGGGTAGAACCGCCGGAGGGTGTACGCGGGATAGCGAGCGCCGCCGAACCGATCCATCACTCACTCTCCCCGCCGCCCATGGCAGCCTTGATACCCACGACCAGAAGCGTCAGGCCGGCGAGGCCGCCGACCGCGTAGAGCGCGTACTTGCCGACGTTGCTCTCGTCCGCGCGCTTGTCGTCGCCACCGCGCACAGGCTCGATGTCCCGACCCGACGCCTGAAAGCCTCCGCGCGCGGGAGACTTGAGACCCCGCGTGACACCCTTCGTCGCCGACGAAAGAAGCGTCTCGAAGAAGCTATCGTCCTCTTCTTCCCGCTTCTGCTGGCGACGTCCCCCGCCGCGAGGCCGCTCAAGCTCGGATTCCTGCTCCGCTTCTTCCTGCTCGGATCGCCGAGCGAGCGCGACGATGGCCTCATACGCCTTCGCGTTGGAGGCCCGCGTAACCGGACCCGTGTACTTCCCAGCCGGCGCTTCCACGATCTCCACCGTGGGAGGACTGACCTGAAGATTCACGGCGTAGACGTACTCCTTCGCATCCGGACTTGGGTCGCGAAACACCCTCGCACCGCCGTACCCAGCGTCCGCACGGGTGTAGCCGAACCCGCTGGAGGGGATCTGCGGCTGGCCGTCGAACGCGACGTCTCCGAACCCGCTGGACGGGATCTGCGGCTGGCCGTCGAACGCGACGTCGCCGAACTGCGCCTGTCCGTCGAACGCGACCATGCCGAACTCGGGCGCACCTGCGCTGGCAGGGGCGTGCTTCCGGTGCAGATCCTGATACCGCACGACGGGGGCGTCGCTCTCTTGAAGCGCCGGACCCGCGTAGATGCTCCCGTACATGCACGAACTCCTACGTCACCACGGGGAGCCTACCGGGGGGACGGGCGAGCGTCGATACGGGATGGGTACTTGGAGTGCTATGCACCGGCGTAGGGCGACCGACGCCGAAGGCGACGGACGCTCGGCGTCCGTTCTCACCACCCGGCGACGTGGGGCGACCTACGGCAGCGGGTAGCCCGCCTCGTCGTACCGCTGCGAAGGAACGTCCTCCTCCGGCGCCAAATACTCCGGGCGACCCTCGACCACCGCGTCGTACTGCTCGCGATGCAGCGCCAGCGAGAGGTTGACCTTCGCCTCGAAGAAGCTCTCGTGGAAGTCGATGAGGTTCTTCGCGAGGTCGTGACGCCCCGCCTGCGTCAGCCACGAGATCGCAGGGGAGATGTCCGGGGGGTCTTTCCCGAGCAGCGCCATTCGGATGCGCTCCTCATAGACGGAGAGCAGCGCACGCAGGAGGTCGCTCGCCGCTCGGTCATAGTCCGCGCGTGCGGTGAGGTAGGGAAGGGTGCTCACGCCTGATACCCGCACATGTACGCCGCCGCTCCGTAGATCCACTCCAGCGGGCGGGACGGGGTGCCCTTGTCCACGGTCTCATACGCGGCCTTCCACAACTGGACGACCGTCGTCTCACGCTGCTCCGCGTAGGACGCATCCGCGCTGCGGCGGGTCTGCCCGCGCTGGTTCTCGTCCATCTGCGCGAGGAGAGACGCCGACTTCTCCAGCACCTTGAGAAGGCGGGAGTCGCGGTCGTTCGCAGCGCGCCAGCCCACGTCCGCGAACCGCTGGTTCCGACGTGCCTGCGCGTTCATCGCGTGGTGGTACGCCCACTCCACGCGCTCAGGGGTGATGAACTCTTCCAGCTCGACGTGGTTGCTCCCCATGGGCCTTCTCCGCCCACAGGGATAACCACTTCGTGACGACCGGCAAAGTCCCCGACGAGGTCTTTCAGCGATGCCTCGGGTTGTCCATCATCTCCTCGGCGCGAACCGACGAACGGACGCGCTGGCGCTTTCCGCCGCCACGACGCCAGTCGTTGTTCATCGCGAGAACCTGCTTCTTGGCGTCGGCTTCGCTCTTGAAGACGGTCTTGGTGGCCTTGTGGGCCTCGCCTTCCGCCTTGCGCTCCAAGAGGACGAACTTTCCGCCGACCTTGGCGTAGCGGTAGGGGGCCTTGTACTGACGAACGCGATCCATGACGAACTCCTAGCGCACGCGGCGCAACGTGGGATGAACCTTCTTCGGGGCCGAAGCCTCGATGTACGAGAAGAACATGCCGAGAGCGACGAGGCCGACAACCCCGACGAGAGCTACCTTGATCTTCTCGCCGGGTGTGCGCTGCTGCGCGCTACCGTAGGCGGCGACGGGAAGCGGGAAAGGGAGGGCGGTGCTCATCGGGCCAATACCTTTCGCCCAAGGTGGTACACGCCCGCGCCAACGGCGAGGAGCGCGACGAGGCGCAGGGCGGACGCCTTCGTCAGGGTCTTGTCGGTGAAGGGGATCGTGACGAGTTCGTTCATGGAGTCACCGGGCCTTGCGGCGGGTTCGGGGTCTACGGACACGGATGATGGTCACCGGGCGCGGAGCACGGCGGGGGTTCGCGAGACGCTTCGCCTCGTCGGCGTCCATGAGCGCCTCGAACAGCCGGTCGTACAGCGGCTCCGCAACCAACTCGACCGGGCCGACCTCCGTCTGCGAGACGTAGTTCGTGACGTAGACGGCGCTGTCTAGCCGCGACCGCTTCGCGTCCGACCGAATCTCGCCGTCCTCGCCCAACCCGCGCCAGCGGTCCACATACTTGACCGCCGTGTCGAACGCGCGACCGACGCGCGGAGCCGAGAACACCTCGGTCAACTGCCCCTTCGTCCACACCTGCGCGACGAGTTCTCGCGGCAGGAGCGCGATGATCACGTCCTTCCGGTGCATCTGAAGCAGCTCCGGCGGCAGCGTGTAGTCGGGCCGGTAGCCGAGCAGGCTGTCCCAGAACCCATCCAGCCGCCGCTCCTTGGGACACAGCCTGTCGCTCAACCGGCCGTCGGCGTCACGGTAGAAGTCCAGCCGCTCGGCGCGAAGGGTCGCGTCCGCCAGCTTCTCCGGCGGCGTGCGGCCCTCGATCACGGTGCGCTGCTCGGCGTAGCGTTCCTCGACGGGACGCGGCACCGGGGCGGGCTTGCGACGCTTCCGGCCTCGCTGCGACGCGGCCCGCTCGGACGCTGGTCGCTCCTCCGGTACGTCGAACACGGGCCGCTCGGACGCCGCACGCGCCGACGCGGGACGGGCCGACGCGGGGCGGGCCGACGCGGGACGGGCCGACGCGGGACGCTCGGATGCCGCACGCACCGACGCGGGGCGTGCCGACGCGGGCCGCTCGGAAGCAGGCTTCGCGACGGGGCGGGATGCCTTCGGCGGCCTCGGCGGACGGGGAGGCTTCGGGATCGCCGCGAACGGCTCGGGCACGGAAAGCGAAAGACCCACGTCCTTCGCATCGCGACGGATGCGCCCGGCGAGGGTCTTCTTCGCCTCCGTGAGCGCGCGCTGCGCGGCCTTGTCGCCCGCGACGTTCCCGAACGCTTCGTCCACGATGAGGGACGCCACCTTCTCGGGGTTCTTCCCGACCCAGAAGTCGGTCACGGGGAAGCTCGCGTGGGCGATGACCTCCGCCGCCGCCTCCGCTGCGCCGTTGCGCTTGGAGAGTTCCTCGCGCGACGGGAGATCCGCCAGCGGGAAGTTCTGCTCCAGCTTCTCCCGCGCCTCTCCGAGCACCAAGTCGCGCCCGAAGGTGTACCCCGACATGAACGCCTTGTACCACTCCAAGCGGTCCACGCCGGACGGGGTGATGACCTCCGCCAGCTCAGGGTTGCGACGATGCTGCGCGGGCAGCATGACTAGACCTTCCGCTCAAGCAGCTTCTGGAGCATCGGGCGCGCGACGGTCAGCGCAAGCTCCGTGCCGATGGCGATGCTCGTGCCGATGAGGACGGACGCGCCCACGGCCTTCCAGTTCAACCCGAGGAACTGCTCAGGGTCGAGGTGCCCACCGGCGGCTGCCGCCGTGGCTCCGCCTACCGCACCGCCGGACGACATCTGCGCCGTCCCCGCGAACTGGCCCTGCATCTCGGGGAGCGCGCCCGCGTCCCCCGCCACCACGTCCCAGCCAAGCGGAACCTGAAGCGTCGGCTCGGCGAAGTACCAGACCGGCGTGCCGTAGGGACGGTCGCCGATCTGGAGGTAGATGTGGGACCATTGAACGTCGCGGGGGAAGTTCGGGTCACCCTGAATGTACCGGCGCTTCCGACCCTGTCGGTCCACACCGGAGATCACCATCCGCGCGGGGAGGCGGATGGACCGCGCGAGGGCATACACCAGAATCGACACGTCGTCACAGTCGCCAAGGCGGACACGCAGCGTGTAGAAGGGGTCTTGGAGTCGCTCGTCCGGCTCGTTGACGTAGTAGACGTTCTTCGGGTTCTGCACCCACTTGAGGATCGCCGCCGCCTGCCCCTTGTAGTCGCGGGGCTTCACGCCCGCCGCGCGCAGGATGTTCACGGCGACCGTTGCCATGCGCGGGTCGCGGGCGGCGTTCTCCGCGATCTTGGAGATCACCTCCATCTTCTTCGGGTCTTGGTAGCCGTCGAACGCAGGCAGGTCGTAGACCTTCGGGTCTCCGATGTCCACCTTCTGTACCGACGTCCCGAGCGTTCCCGACCAGTCCATGGGGCTACTCCACCGATGAACCGTACCCGCCGAAGGCGATCACGGCGAGGTGAAGGGCCGAGATGAAGTGCTACGGGGAAACGAGTGACGGGGACCGGTGTGACCCGATCCCCGTCGAAAGGAGACGTACTCGTTGTGCTGCGCGGGTGTCTCCCCAACCCCTTCCTAGCCACCCACGAGGGTGGAGGCAAGGGCGTCGTCTACGCCTTCTGCTTGCCCTTGAACAGCAGGTTCCAGCACACCTCGATGATCACGCTCACCACGGCGTCGCGGATGGGCTCTTCGAGCCACGACGGGAGGCTCTTGAGGTCCACCTTCTTCGCGGCGTCCTTGACCTTCGCCTTCACGAACTCGCGCTTCTTCGCGCCCTCCGTACCGGAGAACTGCTGCTCCGCGAGGTCCATCGCGACCTTGACGGCCTCGACAAGCTCGGGCGGAAGCGGGGGGAGATCGAACTTGACCTTTCCGAACATGGCTACTCCTGCTCCTCTTCGGCTTCGTCCTCGCCTTGCTCTTCTTCCTCCGCGACGCCCTCGGCACCCTGCGGGGCCGCGAGGAACGCCTCGTTGGAGAGGCCGAACCGGTCACGAATCTCGAAGTATTCTGCGGCGAGCGCCTTGTCGCTTTCCGGCGGGGCGACGAAGAACACCTCGTCCTCCGTCGTGAACTCCTCCGTGCCTCCCTCCAGCGCGGCGAACTGCGCGTCCACCTGAAGGGTGATGAGAGGCCGCATCTGCTCGCGGGCCTCCTCGGGGATCTGCATGAGGGTCACCTCGACCATCGCGGCCTTGCCCTGCTGGATCTCCGTCCACCGGGGGTTGACCGTCCGGCGCTGGATCGTGATGCGGGACCACCCCACTGGGAGGTCGCCCACCTCATCCTCGCCACCGAGCACGAGATCCTCGTCCTCTGCCTCGACGCCCGAGAGGGCGCACACGTATTCATTCGCCATGGTCTAGTCCTCCTCGGGCTTCTTGAAGATGTCGCGGTACTCGTAGAGGTCGCTCAGGTCGGGAAACAGGATGCTCGCCACCTGCGTCATGTTGCCGGCGAAGTCGAGCACCATCTTCTGCCGCTCCTCCTCGCTCTTCCATCCGTCGGGGGTGAAGTACGAGGACTTGTTCACCGCATGGGTGAGACCGCCGACGGACTGAACGTAGGCGAGGACCGCAAAGGACTTCGGGCTGTTCGCGAGCGAACGCATCACCTCGGCGCGGTCGGGCTGCTCCGCGCCCTCGACGCCGAAGTTCGTCCGCCACGCATCCACGAGGTGATCGACAGCCGTCATCCCGCGACCCAGCTTCTTCTTGTCCACGTTCGCGGTCACGACAGCGGGGGCAACCCCCTCCGCCGGGGCCTTCATCGTCCCGATCTCTCCGCGACCCACATCTGCCCCGGTCGGGGCATCCACAGGACGCAGCACGGTGCTCGTGGAAACCGGCGACGCGACGGCCTCGGCGTTCAACGGTCGCCATCGTTTCACACCTCGACCTTGAAACGGTCGGGGGGCGACCTCGTCGTTGTCCTCGACGTGCTCGTGCTCGACGTGCTTGAAAGCCGAGGCGCGCTCGACACGCAAACGCTCCATCGCGATGACCGTCTCGCAGACCTTTCCGACGATGCTCTCGACCGTGCGAAGAAGCGCAACGTGCTCCTCGGGGGTCGTCTCCAGTTGATACTTCACGCCTCACCTCCATTCTCATCGCCGTAGGGAAGATCCTCGGGGACGAGCGAGGACTGCCGCATCGCCGCGATGACCCGTGTCGCAAACGCCTCGTCCGCACCCGCCTCGATCATCGCGGCGCGGACGGTGACGGCCTTGACGTAGTGGAAGATGCTGATCTCGCCCATGATGGCCGTGCCGATCAGCTCCTCCCACTTCTCCTCCTCCGCGTTCTGCATCTGCTTCAGGAGCGACCGAAGCGCGATGCGGGCGGACTTCTGCTGCTTGAGCGTCATGCCCGCTGCCTTCGCGACCTCCGAGAGCGAGGGCGGGGCGGCCACGGGAGCCGCCTGCTCGATCTCCGACACGTCGGGGAACGGCGGGAGCGGCTCCTCGACCGCCACAGCTTCCCGCTGCGGGGCGCGCTGCTGCGGCATATCCGGCGGCGGGGCCGGGAGAGGACGCGGAGCCGGTCGGGCCTGCTGAACCGGACGGGGCATCGCGCGCTGCTGCGGCGGGGCGACCATCGGCGGCCCCGACACGAACTGCTGCGGCATCGGGGGCGCGGGACGGGGAGCCGCACCG
>Ga0315901_10006266_pt1 | contig 14289 bp, 12 predicted proteins | sample LakEriMetagenome_10_FD_203761 | JGI IMG/M metagenome (GOLD analysis project Ga0315901, IMG submission 203761) | Freshwater fungal communities from buoy surface, Lake Erie, Ohio, United States - Buoy 2 MA116 | ecosystem: Environmental > Aquatic > Freshwater > Lake | place: USA: Lake Erie, Ohio... | reverse complement strand
TGGTGCCACCTCTTGGGGCTATCCCCCTTACATCGTTGGTTTTTAGCAACGCATAACGCTGCTCAATAACCCCATCCCAAGAGTCAAAAAAACCAATAATTTCAGCACCCAATTGGGTTTCAGCCTTACGAACGATGGATCGGATGACGGCGTTGAGGCCAGGGCAGTCTCCCCCGCCCGTTAACACTCCGATTCTCATGAGGTCACCCTATATGTATGTATGACTTTTGTCTTGACAAAAAGTTGGCCGAAAGTTCGGACTTCTGTCCGCAGATTGATTATCGTTTTACTTATGGCAAAAACAATCGTTCGCAAAGCAACTGAAGCAGCATTGAAGCGTGAAGTAAAAGACATGCGCAAAGTTCTTGCTGATCGATTGTTTGAACTGCGTACCGATGCAGACTTGAGCCAAGCACGTCTTGCTGAAATTGCTGGTGTTGATCGCAAGACCATCAACAGAATTGAGAACGGTCACTTCTCTCCTGCGCTTGACACCATTGTGCGCTTAAGCGTTGCGCTTGGCATTACGCCATCAGCGTTGCTCGCAAACTAATTCAAGTCTTAAGACCGTTACTCGTGCACCGTTTGCGCGAAGCGCGAACATGTGTCGGCAATGCCGAGCCAGTAATCAATATTGTTCGCGTCTTTTTCCTCGCAAATACCGCAGTTTGACGTTCCCCCATTGAAGCCAAACTGCAGCGCTGCCCCTACAACAACGTCGCGGATATCGTTCGACGGCGCAGTTGGATGAATGGTTAAGGCCTCCAAATTGTCAACAAACTGGCACAAGTTCACGGCTGGAGCGGTAACCCCGATCTCACGGATCTGATCGAGCTTCACAAGATCGATTCCTGAAAACGAAACAATGAGATTGGCATTCTCAATGTCTAATGCAGTTGCACTGATTGCTTCTTCTTCTATTTTGCGAATCTCTTCCGGCAATTCAGGTGTTTCTATACCAGTAATGACTTCGGGCTCAATCAACACGCGCACTCGCGCGTCAAACGTTCGACGTTCTGTTGCTAGAGCCGACGACAACAGCATGGCTGAGATAACCCCGACTGTTGCATCTCGATCGGACACCAAAATGGTGAAAGCTTCGTAACCCACAGATACTTAACGCACCCGAACCGAATTTGGTGACATCCGCATGAGTGCCAGATTGTCAAACGGGTGTACCACGTTTTCATTGTACAAATTATGGGACAGAGACTATGGAAACCCCCTGTGCAGCGTCGATCTTCCCGGGACCCAGCCAATCTCAATGCCCTGTTAGGCCACCCTCAATCTGCCACCCCACCCCTCACGGACGGGCAAACCCTTATAAATAGGGCAAAAAGTTATCCACAGATGGGCTTGCGTCACACCAGAGTGTTTGCCTATTGTTTACCCAACTTCAGGAACGTATTTTCTGGAGCGTTAGTCCATCTACCTATGGGGGAATAAATGACAATTATTGATGAAACAACAAATGGCGTTGCGAAGACTGGTGTCTCGCGTCGTCATTTCATTCAGGGTGCAGCAGCAGTTGCCGCCGGAACAGCACTTCCGGTTGCAGGCGCGTTGGGCGCAGGAGTTGCATCAGCTGCAGCTTCAAAGAATCTCCGCATCGCAGCACAGCAGCAAGAAGGTCCAGCAGCTCCTTGGCTTACCAAGGGTGGAAGTTTGGGAATTATTGCAGCAGTTGGCGAGTGGTTGATTTGGGTTGACGCAAAAGGTGCTCTTGTACCAGCAATTGCAACCAGCTGGAAAGGTTCAAATTCAGGTGCTACCTGGACTTTTAAGATTCGCACCGATGTGAAGTTCCATGATGGTTCAGCACTCACCGCGAAGGATGTTAAGTACACATTTGATTCGCACATGAACCCGGCCAACAAGTCACAATCAGCAGCGATTCTTAAAGGAGTCAAGTCCGTAACGATTGTTGACAAGTCAACAATTAAGTTCGACTTGAACGGACCAGACGCCAACTTCCCTTACAACGTTGCTTCGACTTCGTACGGTTTGTGCATCATCAAAGATGGCGCCGATGGTGGTGTTGCTTGGACACAGAAGATGATTGGCGCAGGTCCATGGATCCTCGATAAGCACACAATCAACGATCGAACGACCTTTAAGGTAAATAAGAACTACTACGACAAGAAGCGGATTCCAAAGTGGGATACCCACGAACAGATTCAATTCGTCTCTGCAGCAACGGCCATACCGTCACTTCTTACCGGAAAGCTCGATGCAATTTGGCTCCTTCTTGCAGCTGATGCAGCGAAGCTTCCAAAGGCAAAATTTGAATCCTTCAGAGTGGCAACTTGCGGAGGTCTACACATGCACATGCGTTGCGACTTTGGTCCATTTATGGACAAGCGCATTCGTAAAGCAGCTGCACTTACCCTTGACCGCCCTGGTTACATCAAGGGCGTTCTTGGTGGGGCAGCTGAAGTTGCGAATGACTCGGTAATGGACTCATTCAAAGCAACCGTAGATACGACAGTTCCACAGCGCACGAAGGACATTGCAGCTGCCAAGAAATTGATGGCGGAAGCCGGTGTTCCAAACGGATTCAAGGTAGACCTACACACCTGGAAGCGTGACGACAACGACAAGTTTGCTCAATACGTAAAAACTGCATTTGCAGAAATCGGCATTGATGTAACTCTCTATATTGACGGTTCAGATGGTGGTGCTGCTGTGTTTTACACGTACGTTCCATATCCGGCCGTAAAGGGCAAGATTGAAAAGAACAACGGCTCTTGGCTTGCTTGCAACCTTGGAATCGCCGAATGGGGTGGCCGTCCTACGCCAGATCAGTACCTCTCACGCGAGTGGCACTCAGAAGGCGACTGGAACGCTGCACATATCAATAGCCCAGCACTTGATGCGGCTATCAAAGAATGGCAGGGAGCCCTTACTCTGCCAAAGAAGAAGGCAGCAAGTTCAAAAATCCAAAAGGTAGCTCTTGAAGAGACGCCGTACATCGTTGCATACAACGAAACGCGTATTTCGGCTATCAGCAAAAAGATTATTGGACTTGAATTCAACAGCATGGGCCAGGCAGACCTGTCAAAGGCTCGTCCAGCGTAAAGCAAACAATAAGTTAAACAGGTATACCGAAGGGGCGAGTTTCCGTTGGGAAACTCGCCCCTTCTTTTTTTGTTTGCTCAGCGATGTTGATTACACTTGCAAAATCATGTATCGGTTCATTTTCAAGCGCATTTTGCTTTCAGCAATAACCATTGTTGTTGTAACCATGATCGTTTTTTTCATGACGAAAGTGCTCCCAGGAGATGTTGCTCGACAAAAGCTCGGAAGAGATGCGTCAATCGAGTCGGTGGAGCTGTACAGAAAAGAACAAGGTCTGGATAAACCGCTTGTTACCCAATTCATTAATATGAATAAAGAATTGATTAATGGCAATCTTGGGGTTTCGACAACGTATGAAATTCCAGTTTCGGAACTGCTTGCTCCTGCAGCGACTAAGTCAGCCCAAATGGCACTCGTTGCGTTTCTCATCATTGTGCCGTTAAGCGTTCTTGGTGGGATACTCGCAGCGATGAAACGTGGGAAATTTGCTGACAGGTTGATAACTGTTGGGGGGCTTTCCGCCGCAGTGATTCCAGAGTTTGTTTGGTCGGTGCTTCTTATCTTGCTTTTTGGAGTTTCTATCCGAGCCTTCCCTGTTTCTGCCTTCCCCGAAGAAGGCCAAGGAGGGATCATCGCTTCCGTTTACCATTTGATTTTGCCATCGTTGGCGCTGCTTCTCGTATTGTTCGGTTACATTTCGCGAATTACTAGGGCGGGTGTGGTTGAAGCTCTTGAATCTGATTACACCCGAACGGCTATTTTGAAAGGGCACTCTCGGGCTTCCGCGGTTCGGAAACATGTTTTGCGAAATGCACTATTGCCGACCATTGCAGTAGTTGCATCACAGATCCCATATCTTGTTGGCGGCCTAGTTGCCGTCGAATTGGTTTTCAATTACCCAGGATTCGGTTCGCTTTTGCTTGAAGCTGTGAATAAGCGGGATTTCCCGATGTTGCAATCGGCCGTGATTCTTACTGGAACGGTGATCATTACATTTCAGTTGATGGCTGACATACTTTTCGCTTTGCTTAATCCGAGAATTCGCCAAAGGACAAGTGAGTAACGAATGTCATCATCTGAAAAAAGTGAAATAAGCGCAAAACAGATTCAACGAGAGCGATTCAAAGTACTGCGAAGCAACAAGGCATTTATTATTGGCAGTTTCATCCTTATGTTTTGGATAATCTGTGCGATCTTTGGACAAGCAATTGCTCGATACCCGATCAATCAAATGGACTTTGACGCAACTTATGCACCTCCGTCTGCCAAGTACTGGTTTGGCACAGACCAATTGGGGCAAGACATTTTCTCTCGAGTGATTGTTGGCGCAAGATTGATCGTCGTAATCTCAATTTTCGCTACCGCCCTTGGAACTGCTGTTGGAGCTTCTATTGGCTTAGCTGCTGGTTACTTCAAAGGCATTTTTGACATGATCGTTATGCGGATCCTTGAGGCCATCTCGGCAATCCCGGTCATCATTATTGCGCTTTTGGCCGTCGCATCGGTTGGCAGATCTTCTCCAGTGATTACCGTTTTTATCATCGGTTTCATTTTTGCCCCCAACATTGCGCGTACCGTTAGGGCTGCAGTTTTAGGAGAATCTGAGCTCGAATATGTTGCAGCAGCTCGACTTCGAACCGAACGAACACCTCACATTTTGTTTCGCGAGGTACTCCCCAATGTGCTTCCCCCATTGATTGTGGAGTTCACCGTTCGATTGGGATACGCAATCTTTGCAGTGGCAACACTGTCTTTCCTTGGAGCAGGAGTTGAAACAGGTTCCCCCGACTGGGGTACACAAGTTGCTGAAACGTGGGCACTTATATTTTCAAACACATGGTGGCCAACACTTTTCCCTGCACTAGCCATCGCATCTCTAGCCGTAAGCATCAACCTCATTTCTGATGCACTCTTGGAAGTATTCGAAATATGAGCGACGCACCAATTCTTGAACTTCGCGACTTACGCGTTGATTACACCGTTCGCGGAATTGATCGTGAAGTTCTGCGTGGCATCTCTCTAAGCATTGCCCCAGGCGAGGCGTATGGTCTTGTTGGCGAATCTGGTTGCGGTAAATCGACTGCTGCATACGCAGCAATGCGCTATTTGCCTCGTAACGGCAAGATTGCCGGTGGAAAAATCTTGTTCGACGGCCGAGACATGACCACTATGAATAATGACGAAGTCAGCGAACTTCGAAGGTCATCCATCAGCATGGTTTACCAAAATCCAATCGCGGCAATGAACCCAACTATCCGCATTGGTCATCAACTTGCTGAAGTTTTTCGTATGGGTGGAGCAACGAAAGAAGAGTCTTTCTCTAAAGCGGAAGCCGCTCTCGCCCGAGTACAGATTGCTGATGCCCCGCGCGTAATGCGCAGATACCCTCACCAGCTTTCAGGTGGTATGGCACAGCGTGTTGTCATTGCCATGGCACTTGCATCAAACCCCCGCCTCCTCGTTATGGATGAGCCGACAACAGGCCTAGATGCAACCGTTGAAGCAGAAGTACTCGACTTAGTGCGTGAGCTACGCCGCGAAACCGGCACGGCAGTGCTGTTCATTTCACACAACCTTGGAGTTATTCGCCATATGTGTGACCGAGTTGGCGTGTTGTATGCGGGCTCACTTGTCGAACAAGGTGAAACGGCAACAGTGTTATCGAACCCGAGTCACCCTTACACCGTAGGTTTGCTACGTTGCATTCCTCGTGGCGGGTTGCACAAGAACACCGACCGGTTAGACACCATCTCAGGAACTCCTCCACCACTTGGTCAGCATTTTGAAGGGTGCGTGTTTGCGCCACGTTGCGCACTTGCCGAAGAAAAATGCACAACCAGCGTTCCTGAAATGATCAATATTGGTAACGGACATATTGCACGATGCTTCAAGCACAATGAAGCAAGTGGAATGCCCCGCAATGTTGAAAGCGTTACTGTTTCGCCGACCCGCAACGCCAGTGTTCAGCAAAAAGGCAGCCAACTGCTAAACATCGATCACTTGTCAAAAGCGTTTACACAAGACGGTCATACCGTTCATGTTGTTAACGATGTTTCGCTTCGAGTTGGCGTAGGCGAAACACTAGGCCTCGTAGGTGAGTCTGGAGCAGGTAAAACAACTATTGCAAAACTCATTCTTGGTCTCACAGGATCTGATTCCGGCAGTCATGTTGAACTGAACGGAAAAGACTTGGCAGCAACTCTGAAAAAGCGTGACGTTGCCGATGTAGGGGCGATGCAAATTGTGTTCCAAAACCCAGACCAAGCTTTGAACCGTCGTCACAGTGTTACGCGCATTGTTGGACGTGCAGTGCAAAAACTTCGCGGACTCAGCGCAGAAGAGTCAACTAATCGCGCACACGATTTGCTGTCGGGAATGCGTGTTGAAGCGTCACTTCATAGCGCCCGCCCATCGCAACTATCTGGTGGTTTGAAACAGCGCGTCGCAATTTCACGAGCATTCGCAGGTGCTCCACAACTTGTAGTGTGCGACGAACCAACTTCGGCACTTGACGTTTCAGTTCAGGCAACCATTTTGAACCTGCTTGTTGATCTTCAAAAACAAGACGGAACAAGCTTCATCTTTATTTCGCACGACCTTGGAGTTGTTCGCTACATATCCGACAAGATCGCCGTGCTCTACCTTGGTCGCGTTGTCGAATTTGGAGAAGCAGACGTTGTCTTCGGTGGGCCTCACCATCCATATACCGAGGCCCTGCTTTCTTCCGTGCCAAACATTGACGGTTCAGTACGCAAGCGCATTCCGCTTGCAGGCTCTGTTCCAAGCCCTTCAAACCCACCAACTGGTTGCGTGCTTAACCCGCGCTGCCCACGCATGGCCGGCAGTGGCGTTGAAGGTTTGTGCACCACAGTTGAACCAGAACTCAAAGAAGTTGAGCCCGGTCATTTCATGCGTTGCCACATACCACTTGATCAATTACGGGTCACTCAGCAAAAGTAGATTCGCTTCGCACGTTCGCGCTCGCTTGCAATAGTTAGCGCTGATATACCAAGGAAACTTAGGTCCCGTGGCTTGACGCCGCTCTAATTACACCCGTAGTCTTTCCTCACATGCCATTCGGCACTACTTAAACAGGGGGATTCATTTAGATGAATAACAGTAGAACAACCTCCCGCTATGCAAAGCGATTTGCAACGGGACTCGGAGTCGTCGTATTGGCGTCTTCAGTTGCAATTCCAGCAGGTGGGGCAAAACAAGTGCCTTCAGCAGCTGCGAAGAACAACCTCACCATCATGATTCAAGAACCAAACGCCGGATGGTGTAACCAAGACTCACCTGGTGTCGATCAAGTTGCCGCAAAGAACGCTGTGCTTGAAACGCTGACCATGAAGAACGATAAGGACAAGATTGTTCCTTATTTGGCAGAAGCATTCAGTGCAAACGCCGACAAGACACAGTGGACATTCAAACTCCGCACAGGCATCATGTTCACAGACGGTGAAGAACTCACTTCAGACACCGTGCAGATGAACCTCTTGGCAAACAACGGAATGATTCAAGCAGTAACCAAGCAGTTGTACGGAAAAGCGATGGGACAGGCTGGATCATTGCCAGCAATCGCATGGCTTGACCAAATGGGTGTAAACACCAAGTCAGGTGCAGCAGCAATTGGTGCAGCTTGGGCGAAGTACTACAAGAAGATTGACAAATACAACTTCGTCATTACTCTTGCCAAGCCAGATCCAAACTTCCCATACAAGCTATGGTCTGAAGGTCGCCCGACCATCATGTCCACAAAAGCTTTGCTGGATCCGAACTGTGGAACCACAGTCGTTGTGGGCACCGGACCTTTCAAGGTCAAGTCAAAGGGCGTTGACCAAAACACCACCGTTCTTGAAGCAAACCCTAATTACTGGCGTTCAACCAAAGCCAATCCTTTGCCGAAGGCACAAGAAGTGACCTTCAAGGTAGTTGGAGACGCTGCACAGCGTGTAAACGCTTTGCGCTCAGGCCAAGCTGACATCGCATCTTTTGGTTCAACAGCAGGTGTACAACTCAACTTGTTGAAGACCTTGAAGAGCAAGATCACGCTTGTTGCAGGAAAGCAAGAAGTTACGTGGAACGCTCACATGAACACAACTGCATTGCCATTTAAGAGCAAGAATGCGCGTGAAGCATTTGCATATGCATTTGACGGTGAAACGTTTGTGAAGGTAATGACAAAGGGCAATGCAATTGCAGCGAAATCAATTGCTCCAAGCATGCACCCATACTTTGTTCCTAACCAATCAAAGACATTCGATCTTGCAAAAGCAAAAGCATCTGTTGTTGCTTACAAGGCTGAGACAGGTAAGGACCTCGAAGTTGTCATGCCAATCACCACCACTACTGACTCTCTCAAGCAGGCTCAGTTGGTGTGCAAGTTCATGCAAGCTGCTGGAGCAAAGTGCACCATCATGAGCCCAGTGACCTCATCGCAGTACATCCTTCGCGGTTTTGGTCTACAGCAACAGCTATCGGTGTTTAACGTTGCAGCTGGTACCAGTGCATCGTTCACCAACCTGTTCTCGACTGCAACCGATCTTGAGTTGTCTGGATTCCGATTCACCAACCCAACATTGGCTGCATGCTTTGAAACGGCACGTCAGACAGATACAAAGGCTGCATACAAGCCTTGCGTAACTGAACTTCAGGCGAATAGCTACTGGATTCCGATGTACACAGAGAGCGGATTCATTGCATACAACAACAATGTCAAGGGCATTGGTGCAACGGCATTGCTCGGTGGTGGATTGCGTCCAATCGTTGGACCTTCCGGCTTCGACTTTGCTTCTGCAGTAAAGCCAGCAAAATAAATAATTAGTAATTCATGAAAGGGCGGTGGCGAAAGCCACCGCCCTTTGTTTATTTCAACACCCGATTGCGATTTGCACATCCAACACTCAATAGATAAGAATGATGCCGTGTCAAAACTGCGGGGGCTGTTGACTAACCTGGTCAAAATTGTAGGCGTGTTGTTCCTTGTCACGTTTGGTATCACGGTATTGGTTCGTTTGCTCCCAGGAGATCCAGCAGAAACACTGCTGCCCTTCGGAACACCAGAGCAGTTAGACCAACTACGAGCAGATTTGGGACTCGATCTCAATATCTTTCACTACTACTTCAGGTGGTTGAACAACTTCATCCGCGGAGATTTTGGTGTGTACTACAACACCACCGCAGATGGTGGAACGCCAGTTTCATCCATGATTGCTCAGACACTTCCGCGCACATTGTTGCTCATGCTGTACACAACCATTGTTTCTCTTGGTGTTTCCATTCCACTTGGAATCCTGCTCGCCTATCGAGCCAACACTCGCCTCGACAAGACAGTTAGCAACGTTTTGTTTGGTCTTTCATCCATTCCCAACTTCGCTATCGGTTTAGCCCTAGCTTTCGTGATTGGCGTGAAGTTCGGCTGGTTGAATCCGCTGGGATACATCCCCATTAGCGGTGGCCTCGTAGAGCATTTCAAAAGCATGATTCTTCCGGTACTCAGTTTGGCGCTAGGTACTATCGCCACGTTTACTCGTCTGCTGAGAGTAGACACCATCTCCACACTGAAGGAAGACTTCGTCACCATGGCATCCTCGAAGGGATTGTCTAATCGCTGGATTCTGTGGCGCCATGTTTTCCGTCCTTCCAGCCTCACATTGCTGACATCTGCAGCGCTCACGATGGCATCGCTCATTGGTGGTGCAGTGATTGTTGAGTCCGTGTTTGCACTTAACGGGTTCGGCATGTTCCTCGCCTACTCAATTGCGCTTCGTCAATACCTGGCAATTCAGTCTCTCGTTGCATTAGTTGCAATTAGCTACGTTCTGTTCAATCTGATTGTGGACATGCTTTACTCCATAATCGACCCTCGAGTCAGGAGTCACCGTGGAGCGTAAAAAGCCACTTGGTTACTACTTGTCTTGCGCCTGGTTATACACCTGCATTTTTATGTCTGTTTTTGGAAACGTTCTCCCTCTCCCCAAATGGGATGATTACGATTTTGAAAATTCTGGAGTAGGCATGTTCACCGGCGGTCATTTGTTCGGAACTGACTATGACGGCGCTGATTTGCTTTCCCAAATAGTTCACGGTACGCGAATTTCATTTCTCATTGCGTTTGTTTCGGTAACTGCTGCCATGGTGATTGGTGGTGCACTAGGAATCATCGCCGCCTATCGACGCGGCTGGATTGATGCGGCAATCACCATGTACTTCAACATCACGCTGTCGGTACCAACATTGATTTTGGTGTTAGTCATGGTGGCAATCTTTTCGAGTCCAGACCCAATGAACCCTTCAGGCGGACTACCTCGCGTGCTTATTCTGATCTTGTCGCTCTCTTTTGTGATCACTCCAGTGCTCGGCCGATTGGCTCGCTCCTCTGCGCTCTCCTGGACTGGACGCGACTTTGTTCTCGTTGCCGAGTCGATAGGCATGAAGAAGCGCAGTATCTTGTGGAACCACATTGTTCCAAACGTGATACCAAGCATGATGTCGGTTGGGTTCCTCGCAGCTGGCGTTGTCATCGTTGTTGAAGGTGGCTTGTCCATTCTTGGAGTTGGCACTAACCCTGGCGAAAGTTGGGGAAGCATCTTGGCCAAGAATCGCGGAGACATTGCACTCATTCCACACACGACCCTGATTCCTGCAGTTGCAATCGCACTCACCGTTATGGCACTCAACTACTTTGGTGACTACTTCCGTGAAAAGATTGACAGCAGAGAGGCACGCATATGAGCCGCCTGTTTGAAATTGAGAATCTTGAGATCACGTTTGATACCGCACGAGGACCGTTAAAAGCCGTTCGTGGGGTCTCGCTTGCAATCAATAAGGGCGAAAGTATCGGCATAGTCGGCGAGTCTGGTTCGGGCAAAACCGTCATGTCTCGCGCATCAATGGGGTTGCTGCGCGGACGCAAGGTAACGCGCTCAGGCAGCGTAAAACTTGAGGGCCAAGAATTGCTCACACTGAGCAACGATGAGATTCGTGGCCTTTGGGGAACCAAAATGGCGATGATCTTCCAGGATCCAATGACCGCATTGAACCCTGTTCGACGCGTTGGGTCGCAGTTCAATGAATCGCTGGTGAAGCGTCTTGGCATGTCTAAGGAAGACGCATCAAAGAGGACGATTGAGTTGCTCTCTCTTGTCCGCATGCCAGAACCAGAAAAAGTGGTTGCCAAGTTTCCACACCAACTCTCCGGCGGAATGCGTCAACGCGTCATGATCGCAATGGCAATTGCATGCAACCCAAGATTGCTGTTTGCAGACGAACCAACTACCGCGCTAGACGTAACGGTTCAAGCCCAGGTTCTTGAACTCCTTGGCGACTTACGCGAAAAACTGAACATGGCGATGGTCATTGTCACCCACGACCTTGGCGTCGTTGCCGGATACACCGACAGAATCGCTGTGATGTACGGCGGTGAAATCGTTGAACTTGCAACAACTCCTGACTTGTTTGCAGATACCAAAATGCCATATACCCAAGCGCTAATGGAATCTATTCCTCGCCTTGACCGCAAAGTCGGCGACAGGCTCCCAGCGATTGGTGGCACTCCTCCAGACCCAACGCTTGAACGCACCAGTTGTGGCTTTGCTGATCGCTGCAAGTTTGCAACCGATAAATGCAGAACCCAACATCCCGAACTCGTTGATGCCGGTAACGGTCACATGTACCGTTGCTTCTTTCCGTTGGGAGTGAAATAGTCATGGCCGGAACTGGTAAGGCGCACCTTCGCAATACTGCAGACCCTGTGCTGCGCGTTGAAGATCTTGTAGTCGAATACGCATCGGCGGGCGGCGAAAAAGTTCAGGCAGTATCTGGCGTAAGCCTCGACATAATCGCCGGCGAAACGCTGTCGGTAGTTGGCGAATCGGGTTGTGGAAAATCGACACTTGCAAAAGGCATCTTGCAACTTATTGACACCAAATCGGGTTCTGTTGTCATCAACGGCCAAGACATCACCAAGCTAAAGGGCAACGAACTTCGCGAAGCTCGCCCAAATATGCAGATGATTTTCCAAGACTCGATCAGTTCACTTGACCCGCACATGAAGGTAAGCGCTCTTGTTGAGCAGCCACTCAAGGTGTGGAAGCGAGGAACAGAGGCTGAGCGCAAGGCAAAGGTCAATGACCTCTTGCAATCGGTTGGACTCGACCCAGAAGTCGTGAGCGATCGTAAACCAACAGAGTTCTCTGGCGGTCAGTGTCAGCGCATCAGCATTGCTCGCGCACTTGCATTAGAACCAAAACTGTTGGTGTGCGATGAGCCAGTATCTTCGCTCGACGTCAGTATTCAAGCCCAAATTTTGAACATTCTGCAAGACATGAAACAGCGCTACGGCCTGTCATTGCTATTCATCTCACACGATCTCTCGGTTGTACGCACCATCAGCGACCGCATCGTGGTGATGTACCTTGGGAAAGTGTGCGAGGTGGCAACGCCAGACACGTTGAGCGAGCGCCCACGCCACCACTACACGCACGCTTTGGTAAGTTCGGTTCCAATTCCAGACCCAACTAAGAAGAATCGACGCGCTATTTTGCAAGGCGAACCACCATCGCCAACCAACCCACCTTCGGGATGCCGCTTCCGCACTCGCTGCCCTGCCGCAACCGAATTGTGCGCAACTGAAGAACCACAGCTTCGCGAGATGGGTGGCGGCGACTATGTGGCCTGTCACCACCCGCGCGCATAACCGCAGAATCCTGAAGCACCCCTTCAGTACCATCGCCTGATGGACTTCATTCTCCCTCTCATTGTTGGCCTTGCCATTGGCGCAGGCGTTCTCTTTCTTGCCACCCGCCGAAGCGCACCTCCAGCGCTGCCTACGTATGAGCCAGCGCCACAGGTCGACATCGCCGGTCAAGTAAACCACGTTGTGCAATCGGCACTCTCCGACGCACTTGCTGCGCTCACAGAACAGTCACGACGCGACCGCGAAGAGTCCATCAAACTTGCAGCAGACCGCGTTGCCGAAGCCTCAGGCGAACGATTCGGCAAGAGCGCCCAACAAATTGATACTTCACTGCGCACTGTGCAGGAGGACATCGGTCGCCGCATCGCCGAAATGGATACCGAAATCGCCACACTTCGCGAGCAAAACGCCAAAAAGTTTGGCAACGTAGAAGAAGCGGTTGCAGCATTGGCAAAAACTGCAGGCGACTTGAACAGCGTGCTGTCTAGTTCGCAAGCTCGCGGACAGTGGGGCGAGCGCATGGCAGAAGACATGCTGCGTGCCGCCGGCTTCATCGAAGGCATCAATTACGAAAAGCAAGACACCATTACCGGAGGTGGTCGCCCCGACTATACGTTCCTCATGCCTCCCGACCGCGTGTTGTACATGGATGTGAAGTTTCCTCTTGACTCATATGCAAGATATGTTGGTGCAACCGAACAAGCGTCTCGCGATCAACTAAAGCGCGAGTTCATCACCGCAGTTCGTGCGCGAGTTACTGAACTACAAAAGCGTGACTACGTTGTTTCCACCACGCAACACTCGTTGGACTACGTATTGCTGTTTGTGCCAAACGAAAGCATTACGGGATTTGTGCATGAAGCCGACCCAGAGCTCATCGACTGGGCCCTTGAGCGCAAAGTGGTGCTGTGCTCTCCCCTCACGTTGTACGCGTTTTTAGTTGTCGTTCGCCAAGCCACTGAGAGTTTCCACACTGAAGAAACGGCTGCCCAAATTATGCAGATGATGGGCAAGTTCAAAAAGCAGTGGGAGGCCTACACCAAGTCGCTCGACAAGGTGAAGAAAAACTTCGACAACTTGCAAGAAGAGTTGGACGACCTCACCGTTGGAAAACGCTTTAAAGGCCTTGGTCGCGAAATCAAGAAGATTGACGACCTCCGCCAGCGACAGAACATTGCCGAACTTCCAGCTGAAGACGACGCAGTTATCGACGTTGAAGACTACGAATAAGCACTAGAAGTGCAGCACTGAAGCAACTGGAAAGTCGCCAAGTTTTTCTCGTCCGCCGAGTGCGTCTAATTCAATAAGAAATACCAGTCCAACAACTTTTGCCCCAAGACCTTCGACCAAGCGAATTGTTGCTGATGCGGTACCACCTGTTGCCAAAACGTCATCCACAATGAGCACCGTGTCGCCATGACCAACCGCGTCTTCGTGAATCTCTAAGCGGTCGGAACCGTATTCCAGTTCGTAATCCTGACTGACTACCGTCCACGGCAATTTGCCTGGCTTGC
>Ga0315901_10006264_pt1 | contig 14293 bp, 26 predicted proteins | sample LakEriMetagenome_10_FD_203761 | JGI IMG/M metagenome (GOLD analysis project Ga0315901, IMG submission 203761) | Freshwater fungal communities from buoy surface, Lake Erie, Ohio, United States - Buoy 2 MA116 | ecosystem: Environmental > Aquatic > Freshwater > Lake | place: USA: Lake Erie, Ohio... | reverse complement strand
TCAATGGCGATGAGCGAGTGATGACTTGCACACTTCAAGCAAGTCACATTCCAAATGCTCCGACGCAAAAGGGTGAACTTGTGGTTGAAAAGAAAAGCAATAGCAATACTGTTTCAGCATGGGATGTAAATGCGAATGGCTGGCGTTCTTTCCGAGTGGAAAACGTCAAGTCAATTTCAATGGGATGAAATACTAAATAACGAACCAGCCGCACAACCTTTCGGTGTAGTGTTTGTCGCACAGCGATGGCTGCTTTTGTAAAAGAGGAATCTAGGACGCATTGCGCAGTGCGTGACGATAGATGAACCGAAACCTTTATGATTCTACAACCAAAAACAAAATACGGACTGCAGTTCTTGCAGATGTACGGAAGCGAATGGTTTCTCATTCGCAAAATGGACTCTCACTATTCTTCAAAACGTCCAGGACCATGGGGTTATGTTCAGCAAGTTGATGGGCTGAAAACTTTTTTCGTACATTTACAAGATGACCCCCATTTCGTAATACAACGGTAATATCTTTTCTCTATATAATGACTCCATCAGGAGTCTCTAATGCAATACAAATCAATCTTTATCTCCGATGTCCATCTCGGCTCCAAGGGATGCAAGGCTGAATTACTTTCTGATTTTCTAAAAGAAAATACTTGCGAAAATCTATTCCTAGTCGGTGACATTATTGATGGCTGGCGACTCAAGAGAAAATTCTTTTGGTTGCAATCACACACTGATGTGATTCGTAAAATTCTCAAAGCAGCAAAAAATGGAACGAAGGTTATCTATGTTGTAGGCAATCACGATGATTCTTTCCGCGATCTTCTGCCGTACGATATTCATTTTGGTAATATCGAACTAGTCAATCAATGCCGCTATAATGCAATCAATGGCAAGAGATATATGGTAATTCATGGCGATTTATTTGATGCTGCTCTTGCAACAAAACTTTCTTGGTTGTATCATGTTGGCGATTGGTTTTATGATATACTTTTGAGCATCAATCATGGATTGAATAAACTCCGCACTAAACTCAATATGCCATATTGGAGTTTGAGTGCATATCTAAAAAATAAAACAAAAGAAGCAGTTGCATTTATGTCTGATTTTGAAGTTCTCATCACAGACTACTGCAGGAAATATAATACACAGGGTGTTATTTGCGGACACGTTCACAAAGCAGCAATCAAGGAAATCAATGGTATTGAATACATGAACGATGGTGACTGGGTTGAATCATGCACAGCATTGGTCGAGAATCATGATGGATCTTGGGAGATTGTGAATTATCTTCACAATATCGATAAGCGTAAAAAAATTGAAAAATTTTTGTAATATAATCTAAACGAAGGAGTCAGAAATGAAAAAATTATTAGCAGTTATTGCATTGTCAACATTATCTGTTGCATCATATGCGCAAGGCAGAGATCAAATCGCAGTAGTCGGATCATCAACAGTTTATCCATTTACAACAACAGTCGCTGAGCAGTTCGGTCGTGCTGGAAAGTTCAAGTCACCTAAAGTTGAATCAACAGGCACAGGTGGTGGCATCAAGTTGTTCTGTAACGGTGTTGGTCCACAGTTTCCAGATGCTGTCAATGCATCACGCCGCATGAAGGCTGGTGAATTTGTTACATGCTCACAGAATGGTGTGAAAGATATTATTGAGATCAAGATTGGTTTCGATGGTCTTACGATTTCAGAATCAAAGAAAGGCAAACTCAGTGCGCTTACTCGCAAGGATGTTTACCTTGCTCTCGCAAAGCAGATTCCAAATCCATCAAATCCAACTGAATTGATTGCCAATCCAAACAAAACATGGAAGGATGTAAATCCTGCACTTCCAGCAATGAAGATTGAAGTTCTTGGACCACCGCCAACTTCTGGCACACGCGATTCATTTGCTGAATTGTTTATGGAAGCAGGATGCCAGCAATTCTCTTGGATCAAGTCACTCAAAGATATTGATGAAAAAAGATACAAGAGAGTTTGCCACACTATCCGCGAAGATGGTGCTTATATTGAAGCAGGTGAAAATGATAATTTGATTGCGCAAAAACTTGCAACCAATTCAAACGCTGTTGGTATTTTCGGTTTCTCATTCTTGGAAGAGAACGCAGATAAACTAAAGGGTTTGAAGATTGATGGGATTGAGCCTACTTTCGAAACAATCGCCTCCGCTAAATATCCTACATCTCGACCATTGTTCGTTTATGTCAAGAAAGCACACATCGGTGTGATTCCTGGTTTGAAAGAATTCATGGCTGAGTATGTGAGTGATAAGGCAATCGGTGAGGAAGGTTATCTAACTGACCGTGGTCTTGTTGCTCTTGAAAAGTCAGCACTTACGAAAGTGCGTGCTGATGTCAATAATATGAAAAACTTTAAGCCATAATTTCGTGGCGCAACAAGGAGAAAGATATGCGTAAAGCAATTCAATCATTAGTTATTTTGGGATCATTACTCGTCGGAAGCGTGACACATGCTGCAGACTCTGCTGAAATTCAACAAGCAGTAGATGGTTTGTCAGATGCGTTCGCTAAAGACATTGCACTTCGCTGGAAGTGGAAAGGTGATTTTCGTGTAAGAAACGAGAACATCGATCAAGCACTTGCAGTTGAGCGCAATCGTAGTCGTGTTCGTGTTCGTCTTGGTTTTGATGCTGAAGTAAATCCAACTGTAAGAGCAGGTTTTCAATTTGCTACAACAGAAAATGGAGATGCTCGTTCAAGCAATCAAACACTTGGTGATGTCAATTCACGAAAGGCACTTGATCTCGATCTAGCATATGTTGAGTGGGCACCAAACGCAGTATCCAAGGTTACACTTGGTAAGATGAAGCAACCTCTTGTTACAACGACATCTTATTTCGTTGACAAGGATATTAATCCAGAGGGTGCTGCTCTTGCGTTTAATCACGCACCAACAGGCGCATTTGTAAATGCTGCAATGTTTGATCTCGTTGAGCGTGGCTCAGCAGTTGATTCAACAGCAGTTGCAATGCAAGTTGGTCTACGTGGAAAACTCAATGACGAAACTGCTTATGTTGTTGCCGTTGGTCAAACAAACCATCGCGCAGTGAAGAATCAAGCAGTTGTGCAGTCAGGTGCTGCAGGTGGTTTCTTTGGCAACACGACCAAAACAACTGGATGTGCTGCTGGAGTTGCTACATGCCTTGCTAATGAATTTGAAGTCCGCAATGCACTTGCTGAACTTTCAACAGTTGTTGCTGATTATCCAGTAACAGTATTTGTTGATTGGGCAGAAAATGCAAAAGCAGCCAAACTCAACAAGGCACTTGCATACGGAGTCACCCTCGGAAAAGCATCACTTCCAAATTCATGGGAAGTTGGTGTAGTTTCTCAGAAGGTAGAAAAGGATGCATTGTTTGGTCAATGGATTGACTCAGACTTCGCTGCTGGTAACACAGATGGCGACGGATACGCACTTCGCGGCGTTTATCAGGTTGCTAAGAATTGGAAGTTGAACGCCACTTACATGGTGAATAAGACTAACAATGATGTGCCAGTTGTGATCAATGGAAAGAATGTTCTAGATCGCGATTATAAGCGACTACAACTTGATCTGAACTTTGCGTTCTAATCTAGTCTGCTACTAGAGATTGAAAAGAGGGACTTCGGTCCCTCTTTTCATTTCTGACGTAAGTTATTGATTTTATTAGGGTTTTCGTAAGTTATTGATTTCATTAGAGTTTTTACTATTGCCTTTTTAGGCGAAAAGGCGCATAATATCTGATACTATGAAAATATATTACGAAGTTTACGAAAACGCGCGAGTCAACCACCCGATTACGGGGGAACGGGTCAACGGGAATAAAAAAATCCTGACGACCAAGAACCGTAAGAAGGCGCTCGACCTATACCGCGAGAAGGAAAAGACTCGGTGGGTCGAGGAAATTACAGACTATGGGAGCGGCGGGAGCACCGATATCATAACTGAGTAAGGGTAAACCCTGCGCCTCCCCTCGGGCTTTTAATGCGGTTCTAGGGGATGGCGTAAGTTATTGATTTCATTAGGGTTTTCACCCTTTACTTTTTCGGTAAAATCACGCATAATACTTCTATGATAAACGAAAACACCGACGCGCAGGTTAAAGCGCAAATTATCCAACGCATTAACGCACTCAAGCCCGACGCGATAGCGCACGGATTCGACTACCCGACGCAGGCACCCGAGACCGCAACGGTCGCCGAACTTTTAGATTTTCTGGTAGAGATTTCAGCGTATATCGGCGCAGCCGCCAGCCAGCCGCCGACTGTAAGTCATTAATTTCATTAGGGTTTTTACTATTGCCTTTTTACAAGAAAAAGCGCATAATAGTTGTATGATAAATGATAAGGTGAAAGTCTAATGCCTCGTGGTGTACCTAAGAACGGTTTCCGTAACACTCGCAAGCGTCGTCTTGCTGGAATCAAGGTTTCTTCTTCTCCTGCCTTCGTTCAGCCTGTTCGGGTTGAGTCGGTGGTCGAGATCGAAGCCAAGTTGAAGGATCGATTCGAGGCTCTCGAAATTATGTCCGAAGCAACGGGCAAGGGCATCAACCGATCGCTGATCGTTTCTGGTCCCGCTGGTCTTGGTAAGTCCTTCACGGTCGAAGCCAAGATGGCGGAACTCGAGTCCAAGGGTCATAACGTAGTATACATCAAGGGTTACGTTCGTCCTCTTGCGCTCTACAAGTTGCTGTACGAAACTCGGTTCTCGAACAGCGTTCTTGTGTTCGATGACTCTGACTCCATCTTTCATGATGACGTCAGCATGAATCTTCTGAAGGGTGCTTGCGATTCTACGGATCGTCGCGTTCTTCACTGGTTGTCGCGTTCACTCGAGCGTGAGTCGGATGAAGATGGCGAAAATATTCCTGAGAAGTTTGAATTCGAGGGTTCGATCATCTTCATCACCAACTACGACTTCGACTCGCTCATCGCTTCGGGTAACAAGTTGGCTCCGCACTTTGAGGCTCTTGTGTCTCGTTCGCACTATCTGGATCTTGCGATGAAGACCAAGATGGATTATCTTGTTCGCATCAAGCAAGTTGTGCGTGGCGGTATGCTGAAGTCGCGTGGTCTGAACACCATCGACGAAACGCTGATCATGCAGTTTATCGAAAACAACGTTGACCGTTTGCGTGAGTTGTCGCTGCGAATGGTTGTCAAGATCTCTGGTCTGTATAAGATGGACAAGAGCAACTGGCAAAAGTTGGCGAAGCAGACTTGCTTCCGCGCTGCTTAATTGGAAAACAAAATGTTTAAATTGCGAAATTACAACGAATTCAAAAATCATATACGGTGGCACGACTACTTTGCCATCATGATCAATGAATTTGCTGTCGTTCAAGTCCGCCGTTACGAATGGTTTGACAAGGAACAGTATACCTTTGTCATTCAAGTATTTGGATTTACCGTGTTTCAGCGCACAGGAAATATGCGATGACTGACATAAATCTTGAAGGATTATCAGACAAGCAACTACGACTATTCGCCGTCCGTTGTGCAAGGCGAGTACAGCATCTGATGACTGATCCACGGTCTATTGCTGCATTGGATGTTGCCGAGCGTTACGCCCATGGCGAAGCGACGGACGAGGAGTTGCGCGCAGCACAGGTTGCGGCAGGGGCTGCGGCGGATGCGGCGTGGACTGCGGCGGATGCGGCGTGGGTTGCGGCACGGAATGTGGCGTGGGCTGCGAAGGATGCGGCGTGGGTTGCGAAGGATGCGGCGCTGGCTGCCGAACTCGCCGAGCAACAAAAGATTTTGGATGAGATTCGACAGCAATAATTGTTGAGTTGACTTTTTAAAATTGTTAAGGTACAATATATAAGTTATGGCAAAATTTATTCCAAAGGTTGTTCCCGAGCCTACTTGGGATTCCAACGCAAAAAGTCCTTGCACACAGTTTGAATTGGTGCGAGCGTTTCAATGGTACAATCACAACAAGACTAACAAAGATGCAAGAAAGTATTTGTTAGAATATCTTGCAAAAGAACAGATGATCACTCCGCTGCAAATACAAGCAGCGCAGTATCTCAACGACTCTTGGAATATTGTTGACGGTTGGCTTGCGCGATGTTTGGATCGCGGAGCACTTGTTCCTGATAATACTCTTATCAATTTCGGCGATCGCATGAAAGAGTTTCTTGCGCGTCTTGATAAGATCGTACAAGAACGTGGTCTTGCAACTGTTGTTGTGGATACAAGCAACGTTGTTTCAATTCAAGAGCGTGTGACTGCCAAGACCGATTATTTCATCATGGAACTGGAAGCCAAGTTTGATGAGTTTTGGCATAAGAATTCTCCCGAGGACTTTGATCCATATACATGGATGATCGAGAACGAAGTCAAGCCAATGCATGCAGCGAAGATTGCTGAGTATTGTCGGCAGCGAGCCAAGGAATGGGTGAGTATTATTGAAGGTCGCAAGACTGACGAATACATCAAGGAATCATATCCGCGTTCTCACAAGGAATATCTCCACGCTGCGAATCTCTTTTTGTTGTTTGCCACAGATGCTGAGAAACTGGCATCTAACAAGAATGCTGCTCGTAAGCCGCGCAAGAAGAAGCCCATCTCCTTTGAGAAGAAGGTCAAGAATCTTAAATTTAAGAAGGAAGATACAGAGAACAAGTTGGTCTCAATCGACCCTGTTCGCATCATGGGTGCTGAAAAGTTATGGGTATATAACGTCAAGACTCGTAAACTTGGCGTCTATGTAGCGGCTGATCAGGCTGGTCTTGGTGTCAAGGGTTCGGCGATCGAGAACTATAAATATGGTGAGTCCATCGGCAAAACTCTACGGAAGCCAAAAGACGTTCTTCCGCGAGTTTTGGACGGAGGCAAGATTGTATTGCGTAAGGTCATGGGCGAGATTAATTCTAAGTCCAGCGAGTTGAATGGTCGAATCAACAAGGACACAATACTTCTAAGAGTGGAGTAGAGTAATCAAATGATCACAGTCACTAGCAATTATTTGAACGCTAAAGATCTTGCTATGGTGCGCAAATATTCTAGGTTTGTAATGGATCGCTTGGTGCGTCGTGGAGTGCAAAACAAGTCTCGTGTTTCGATCAAGATTCTTGGCGAGCAAGAAATCAAAGATGCTGCTGATCTTCTTGATCTGAAGAAATACAAAGCCTGGTGCACTTATGATGGAACTGATGCCGAAGGCAGAAAACTCTTCACTGTTGTTCTAGATCACAAACGTCTGAATAAGAATGGTAAGAAGCCGATCACAAGACTCAAGAATGTGATGATTGATCTTGGTCACGAATTGGTTCACGTCAAGCAATATTTGTGCAATGAGATTTTTGATTATAAGAATGGTGATGTAAGATATAAGGGTTTGATCTTTGATGCTTCGCATTACATGGATGAAGAAAAGTATTTCGACAGTCCTTGGGAAGTTGAAGCATATGGCAGAGAGTACGGAATGTACAAGATCTTTTGTAATAAACTTAAAGAGGAGCGTTTGAGTAAATAATTATGTCTAGCAAGAAGAAGAATGAGTTCCGCGAAAAAGATTACAGTCGGAACAGCGAAGGATTGAAGCAGCGTCGTTTGAAGAATGAGTCGCGCTGGAAGTTTAATCCAAACTCAGATTACGTTGAAGATGATTCGTTAACAGACGAAGAAGATTGGTTCCAAGACCCAGAGTACGATCAACGGTAATATATGAATTGTTTTGACATAGTAGAAAATTATGCAAAACAGTTTTCTGAAATTTTAGCGAAAGATTCAGAGCCTGTACAGTTTCCAGAATTCCCTTGGAAAAATCAGATCTGGCGATCAAATAAATTTCGAAGAGCACACGTTGAAGAATTTGTAAGTCCAGCGATATCCGTTCTTCACGTTACAGTATTCCCACACTTAGATGATCCATCGCCGATCTATGGATTTGATGTTGTAACGGGTGCCAAGAAACCAGCAGGTGGATATATTGATATGTCACCTTCAGTTGAAACTTGGAATAGGTGGAGAAGTTGGATTCCTTTTGATGTTCCACCGAATAAAGCAATTCCAGAATGGGGAACTTGTTTCTCTGATGAATTCGTAGCAATTCCATTACGTGACTCAGCGCATCTAGAAGAATTGCTGAAGTATGGAGTTTCCATGCTGTCTGAATATTTAAATCGAATACAACAAAATAAAGTAGCGCAAGAACAAGTTGTAGAACGCCAACTCTACTATTGCCAACAACAGCGTAACAACCAGAAGACCATGCAGATATTAGAACGCATGATCGGCTTGGAGCGGGCAAATCTATTCATGAATGAAGTCCTTTTCCCAGACCCCATTGCAGCCCCATCCACCCTCAGGGTAGGGTAAGGTATACCCCAAAACCGACCCGCTGCAATGGGTTTATAGGACGTTCTGGGGGCACTCGTAAGTCATTGATTCTATTAAGGTTTTTATCGTTTACTTTTTCGACGAAAAAGCGCATAATATATCTATGAAATACGAAACTTACACCTTCGACGAAAACATCCTTTCCGACCTTCACAAGGACGCCTACGGGTTCCGTCCCAGCGGAGATTTCTTCCGCGAGTGGGATTTGCTTGACAACGATGGCAAGCAAGATCTCTGGGAACAACTTATTGATGCCGTTCGCGATTCGATTCTCGAGGAAGCACGTTACCACAATATGGCGATTGCTGAGTTTGAGGGTTGGGTGAAACAGACGATGAAGATCGTCGTTGATTCAACTCGCGAAGATTGCATTCGCATGATGCATGACGCGCACGAAACTCGTGGTGATGTCGAGTATCTCGAGCATTGCCTCGGTGTCCCGTATGGTTATCTCAGTGGCAAAAATTGGGGTTGATATGTTATTTGAAAATTATGATTTTGACATGGCTCTTTACAAGTACGCGGATCATCTCGCAGCGAATTACAATTCCACTGGCTCTACTGGCGGATACTCTATCAGTTATGTGAAGGGTCGCAAGTTTCTAAAGGTTGTCAAAACTTCTTGGAATTCTCCTTCGGTGCATTCTTTTATCTGCATCAAGGAACATGACCAGTGGAAGTATGGTGACATTCTGAAGGCTGCTTCTTGGGCGCAGCCCGCGAAGAATTTTGCTCGCGGGAATGTTCTGGATACTAATTCTTACAAAAATATATCATGGACGGGTGCTTAATGAATAATTGGAATCTCGAAGGTTTGCATGTGACTGGCATGTACATGGGTGAATTCCCTGTTTCTGGTCGCGTTGAATCGAGTCGTGTAAAGTATGGTGGTGGCGTTCAGCATACTGTCGTTCTTGATCAGTCAATTGAAATTTATAGTCAAGTGCGTGATCGTTTGCTTTTGAATCATGAAAATGTTACTCGTGTTCGGAGTGCTGCATAATGGTAAATCTTCACGTGGAACTCATCAAGACGTTGGACGTTCGTGTCAAGAATCTTGAAGATGTATTGATGCGCCTTGTTGTTGCTGTTGAGCAAGGCAAGCACATCGACTATAGCGAAGACTTGCAAGAATTGGTTGATGAAGCAAAGTCTGTAATCGAAGGGGAGTTTGAGGAATAATGAGTAAGCAAGATGTTGCTGGTTTCGCTGCTTTGACGTTTATCGTTCTGGTTGTTGTAGGAACGATTTGGTTGAACGTTGAAGTTTGGGGTGAATGCCGTCAAACGAATTCTTTTTGGTATTGCGTAAAATTGGTGAGCAAATAATATGGCAGTTGCAGTTCCCAAAGTTGGTTCGCGTGTTCGAGTGACTACGATGTACCCGAACACGTATGCGTATCGCAATGAGTATGACAATTATGTCACATACACTCGCGAGGGTGTTGTCGTTGAGTCAATCTTCCGCGATCCGTTCATGTTCGCTGTCAAGACTGGTGATCCTGATCATCCTGTCAGCGAGTACAACGCAAAATCTTTGCACGTTGTAAAGATCGAGTATGTTACTGGATCAGCAACGCAAGTTGCGACTGACAAGAAAGCCTGGAAGGTCAAGAGCGGCAAGGGTGATGGGTTCTACATTGTTGAACGTGTCAATGGAAAGTTCTCTTGCACGTGTAAGGGTTTTGAGTTCCGCAAAGACTGTAAGCATGTGGGTGCTGTGAGTAAAAAGTAATGAGTGTGAATGATTATCAACAATCATTAGTTGCTGCTGGTGCGCGAGTGATCGCGTTCCAGGAGTTTGGTGATTGGCAAGGATCATGGGTTGCTTTGGTCGAGTACCAAGGGCAACGTGGCTGGGTGCAGGGATCATATGGTTCTTGCGACCACTGCGATGCGTTTCAATCAGAGTTTTCTTGGGATTCTGATTTTGCATGTGAAGATGTACAAGATCGTTTTGCTCAGTTCGGTCGCACATACTTGGATGATATTTTAACAACTGAGCAAGTGTTGAGTCGGTATAATGCTGATGCAGAATGGGATTCAGAGTCGGCAGACGCTGCTGCGTGGGTTTACCATGCTCAGCGGCAATATGGAGTTGAGTGATGAACGAACAAACTAAACGCTGGATTGATGAGGAATATTGAAATGTCTGAAATGACTAAAATCGTATACAGTGCTTGCTATGGTGGTTTCGGTTTGTCTGAGAAGGCAATCAGCCGATACTGGGAACTCAAGGGCGAACCTTGCCCCAAAAATTGGTACGATAGAGGAATTGACCGTACTGACCCGATTCTTGTTCAGGTCGTCGAGGAACTTGGCGAAGATGCAAATGGTCCCTATGCGAAGTTAAGAATCAAAGAACTACCAAAGGGTACAATCTATCGCATCGATGAGTATGATGGTTTTGAGAGTGTGAAAACTCAAGATGATTATGATTGGAGTGTTGCTTGATGAACGAACGAATTAAAGAACTTGCTGAACAATGCGTTGGCGACAGACCATACAACAATTCATTTGATTATGAAAAGTTCGCCGAGTTGATTGTGGAAGATATTATGCAGGAATTGTTTATCAATGGATATGAAGATGCCTTTGATCACCTGAACAAGTATTTCGGAGTTGAGTGATGGGCACTAATTATTATGTTGTTGAGAATGTTTGCGAATGCTGTAAGCGATACGATGAAAAGTATCACATTGGCAAGAAGTCCTATGGTTGGGCATTCTCATTCCAAGGTTACAAGTATGATGGTCTGACCACTTGGCAAAAGTGGAAAGAGTATCTTGTTGACAAAATTATCTACGATGAATATGGCGAACAGATTTCATTTGATAAGTTTGTTGAATTGATAGAAATTTATGGCAGACCAGGTTATGTGTTTGTGAATGAGTATCATCCACAAGGTCGCAAGGTGAAGGTTCACAACGAAGAAGGTCGTAAGGAAGGCTGGTTCAATCCAGAGTGGGATTGGGATGACCCAGAAGGTTATTCGTTCTGCTCAAGAGAGTTTAGTTAGCAGGAGTTGAGTGATGAATGACCTAAATCTTGAAGGATTATCAGACAAGCAACTGAGAATTTTTGCTGTGCGGTGTGCAAGACGAGTACAGCATCTGATGACTGACCCGAGGAGAGTTGCGGCACTTGATGTTGCCGAGCGTCACGCGAACGGACAGGCGACGGATGAGGAATTGAAAGTGGCATGGGATGCGGCGAATGCGGCGTGGGCTGCGGCGAATGCGGCGTGGGATGCGGCGCGGACTGCGGTGAGGGCTGCGGCGTTGGATGCGGCTGGGGCGGCGGCATCTTCAGCGCGGGATGCGGCGAATGCGGCGTGGGCTGCGGCGAATGCGGCGTGGGATGCGGCGCGGACTGCGGTGAGGGCTGCGGCGTTGGATGCGGCTGGGGCGGCGGCATCTTCAGCGCGGGATGCGGCGTGGTATGCGGCGTGGGCTACGGCTCGCCCAGCGGATGCGGCGCGGGCTGCGGGGGCTGCGGCGAGGGATGTTGAACGTGTTGAACAACAAAAGATTTTGGACGAGATTCGACAAGAGCAAATGTGATGATCCGCGACGACATTATCCGCATGGCGAGGGAGGCGGGCATCTGCACGGGAAACAGCATCCTGCTGCCTGCCCCTGACGGGCAAATCGAAGCACTTGAACGCTTCGCCGCCCTCGCTACGGCTGAGAAAAACAAAGAGATTGAGCGGCTACGGGAAGTGCTAAACAAACTTGAATACTTCTGCGATGGCACCATTAGGCGATATCCAGATGAACATGAAGTGGAAGTTGCACTGCGGAGAGAGGAGCAATGACCCGCGACGACATTATCGGATGGATGCAAGAAGTTGGAGCGAAGAAAAGCGATCTGACCCCGCAAACCTATGATGGGTTTGTTGATATTTTTCAACGATTCGCTGCCCTTGCTGCCGAGCGAGAAAGAGAGGCTTGCGCTCAGTTGCTAGAGTCTCTAACACTGGCATACCCTGATAGTGGTAAATTCACAATTGAACAATGTGTAAGAGCAATCAGATTGCGCAGCGTAAATCCAGAAAGTTTTGTGATGCTAAATGCACCAACGCCCTATAAGAAAGGGTTTTGGGATCAACCAGAAATAAAGTAAGAGGATCGAATTATGTTATCAGATGATGAATTGGAGGCATACGAACATGATCTTGTTATTCTTCTTAATGCTTTGCAGCGAATCAAGCATAACAATTTCGCTGAGCAATTTACAAACGATCTTTACGCAAATGATCGTGCGCTCTTCGAAGAGTTGAAAGTGTTGTTTAATAAGAGAGATTCATATATGAGGAAGAGCAATGCACCATTCTAAGCCACAATGCTTCACTGACTTTCAGTGGAAGATCTATCAGCAAGAATTGCAAGAAGTCAAGAACAGCAAGACACTTGACATTTGCTTCGATTGTACGGTAGAATATCAGAGTAAGATGCGCAAGGAAGGCAAGTGTGCTTTCCCGATGAAGCGTCTTGATAGAATTGCGGAGTATGCATGATCATTCTTCCATTGCTTGATCTTTTGTTTCTTGGCATTTCTATTTTTGGTGCCGTGTACAATCGCGGAACAATTGTTGGTTGGATGTGCACGTTCTTGGTGTTCTGGCAAATTTGGATGTTGATAAAATTCTTCAGAGAACATCCTTGATTTTTTTGGAATTGTACTATATAATATTTACTGTAACAAATTTCCAAGCGTGATTCGCGACGCCCAAACATTCTTTTGGTAGGATGAAGCATCCCAAGGTGCCCTTAGTATTTTCCCTCCGCACCGAAAACAGCGACCTTTTTAGTGTAAGAACGTAAGTTATTGATTCTATTAGGTTTTTTAGTCTTTACTTTTCGACGCTTGTAGGGCATAATAGTTCTATAGAGTTGAGTAAGGAAAGAAATATTGAGTAGTCGATAAAAGCGACTCACAGTGCTGATGCGGAACGAGACTGCGCGAGAGCACTATAATATCTCGCAAATGGGCGGACAGGAAACATGAACGGGATGGCGAAAACTCCCATAGTAAGACTCCTGATGATATATGTAATTTTGCCTTCATAGCACAACGGTAGTGCAACTGATTTGTAATCAGTAGGTTGGGAGTTCAAATCTCTCTGAAGGCACCATATTGAAGCGCATTAGTATCTGGCTTGGAGAATGCCTAGAATTAAAAGAGAGTGGCTCCTTATTAAGACTCTGGCTAGTGTGTTTCAATATGGTTATCCTGACTGCTACCAGAGGTTCGTAGTAGCGGAGACTGTCACCCCGAAGCATAGTGTGACGCTGGATTAGTAACCAGCATTTTTTGCGGACCCATCGTCTAACGGTTAGGACACATCCCTTTCACGGATGGAATAGGGATTCGAATTCCCTTGGGTTCACCAGATTTTGCGTAGTTGTGTGAGTGGTTAAAACAGACAGACTGTAAATCTGTTGCCTTCGGGCTACGGTGGTTCGAATCCATCACTACGCACCAATTTTTGTTATGATTTTGGGACTGAAACATTAAAGTGATGTAACGGACTTTTAATCCGTAAAAGAGGGAGCGTTACCCTCCAGTCCTACCATACGTTCGGGTCTATCGTATAACGGTGATTATATCTGGCTCTTAACCAGTTTGATGCAGGTTCGAATCCTGCTAGACCCACCAATTTATCTCGATGGTGTAATGGTAGCATACGAGTCTCCAAAACTCTTGGTTGCGGTTCGAGTCCGTATCGGGATACCATTCTGTCTCTGATGAGTCCGTAGGGACGAAACGCTGTGAAGCGTCAGACAGCAGCGCGACCTTGTGGTGTAGCGTGATGCAAAAAACACGTGGGGTAAAAAGTCCATCATTAAGTTGGGAAAATCCACCTCTGTTTAGGTGCTGAGATGTATCCGATAGAGCCTGTGCATGGGCTTGTGTAGGCATCCAAAGCAAAACCACA
>Ga0315901_10006256_pt1 | contig 14306 bp, 6 predicted proteins | sample LakEriMetagenome_10_FD_203761 | JGI IMG/M metagenome (GOLD analysis project Ga0315901, IMG submission 203761) | Freshwater fungal communities from buoy surface, Lake Erie, Ohio, United States - Buoy 2 MA116 | ecosystem: Environmental > Aquatic > Freshwater > Lake | place: USA: Lake Erie, Ohio... | reverse complement strand
AATCAACAAAGACATCTCGTCCAATTTTGCACTCGATGTGAGCGGCGCAACCAACTTCCGAGGCATAGTCAGTACCTTATCCGACATTTCGGTAAATGGAAGACTTTTCACATCGGGCGATGTCTCTTTCAACCGAAATTTGTCTATTGGTCAAGATGTCTCCATCAATCGCAACTTGGACATTAGTGGAACGTTGAGAACCCGTAAAATTGAACCATTTGACCCAACTTTAACTGGTGGAATTGTTATTGGCTCGACACTTGTCGGACCATCCGGTTCTGTAAAGATTGGAACAACAGCAGCATCTACCTATGTCGACATTGGTAATACAACCATTAATGGAGGCACTTTTCGATTTAATGAAAATGGTTTAATCACAGGAAGTACGAATTCATTAAATATGTCTTTCGCAGATAATATTCAAACGGGAAATGTGTCGGTAGGGCCGTCGCTTACTACTGGCAATATAATTATAGGTTCTCAAAGTGGAACAGCCCACAACGGTACAATAAGTATTGGTAATGCGGGCGGAAGAACAGGACAGATTATTATTGGCGGACACAATTCCTCAAGTACGACATATGTGAGTGGGGGTTCTGTAAGAATCAAAGACCAAGGTAGTGGCACATTTTATGTAGGACGAATTGCATCCGACCCGAATGCAGATAGTATTTCGGTATTTTTAGCGAGCGGTCCTTATACAAGTGGACAATTCCGAATAATGGATGGTTCGGGGTCAACAGGCAACATAACAATTGGAAGAAACAGCGCGATCAAAATTACAAACAGCGCAACAACCACAGTGGATGTGTCAGCAACCGGATTGTTGACACTAAGAGGATCCAGCTTAAACGTGTTCGGAGCGACAACATTCAATTCGGATGTTTCGATGAACCAAAACGTAGAACTGGGCGCAGGCAACAACTCGGTCGCAATCAACAAAGACATCTCGTCCAATTTTGCACTCGATGTGAGCGGCGCAACCAACTTCCGAGGCATAGTCAGTACCTTATCCGACATTTCGGTAAATGGAAGACTTTTCACATCGGGCGACGTGTCCTTCAACCAAAAGCTCTTTGTCAGCAACGACATTTCAACAAATTCTAACGTCCATGTCGGAAACACCGTGTTTACAAAGAAAATCGATACAGTCGACAATACGGCAAATATTGATATCGGAGCAACCCAATCGTCAGGAAGAATAAATATTGGTGGATTAAATGGAAGAACCGGTAATATTAATATTGGGACTAACACTAACACCGGTTCTGCTTTTACTATTCAATTAGGACACCCTTCCGGGGTTGGTCCCAATATTGGTATTGGACTATGGAGTTATATTGGTTCAAATGGTAGATTACAATATGGAGGAAACGGAGTATTTGGTGCTACTGGTAATATGAATATATTTTCCGGAGACACATCAACATTGCATTTAGGAAGTACTATGACTGGCGGAATAATTAATCTTGGGCGAACTGACACAACCGGTTCGACAACTGAAGTTAATATAGCAACCGGTTCCGCCTCAACCGGCAACGTCAATTTGGGGCGAGGACCCGCCATCAAGATTGCCAACGGGACAAGCACAAACATCGACATCTCGGCGTCGGGCACTCTGGCACTCAGAGGAACGACGGTGACTGCGCCAACCACCTCGCTGGATAACTCGTCGAACCAAGTGGCCACCACCGCTTTCGTCAAGGACAATATAAATAATTTGGTGGCAGGAGCCGGCCCCGCTCTCGACACCCTTAACGAATTGGCCAACGCACTTAACAATGAGGCCAATTTCGGGTCCAAAATAATTGCGATGATTGGCTTGAGATCATATGATACGTCGGTCGTTCATATAACCGGCGCGGAAAGTATCGCGGGAACCAAAACATTCACGGACGACACAATTATGGGCGGAAACCTCACAATCAATCAAAACCTGACAACTGTAAAGAAAGGAGCGTTTGGATACGGCACAGCACCTGTAGGCACTCCCTATGAATTTGACATAAGTGGACAGATGCGCATCTACGAAGAAGTCGGGTCGAATGTCACTGGAAATACAAGTGTCGCGACTCTGACATTGGAACACGGCGACTCCTCCGGTTGTTCATCGATCATGTTCAAGTCGCCCTCGACCGCATCCAACGGGGACTATGCATACATCAAATACCAAGATTTGTCGGGCACAACTACAACTACAAATTCGAGTCTCTTAACAATCGGTATCGAGAACGATACAAATGTTTCTACAACTGCTGATAGAATATCTTTATACACCGCGAATGGTCTAGGTTTCGTGGGCATCAACACGCTGAACCCCACATTTGCTTTAGATGTAACGGGAGGAGCACGTATGTCCGGTTCTGTGACGGTAAATACGATTACTGGAGGTGGAGCTGGAACATCAGTAAGCTTATATGCCACTACAACGGGAAATATCACGTTAGGTGGAGCGATCAGTAGTGGAAACACAATAACAATCGCAGGAAGTACGTCTGCTGGTAATGTAAGAGTCAACGGAGCAAATATTCGCGTTGGCAACGGAATTTCAAATGTAGCTATAAACAAAGACGTTTCTGCCGGATTTTTCTTTGATGTAAGTGGCGACAGTTCATTCCGCAACCGACTGTTTGTCGATTCGGACGCGTCATTCGGAAGAAATATGATGATCCTTGGCGATGTTTCGATCAATACTAAGCTCTTCGTATCAAACGATGTATCTATCAATACTAATTTGTATGTAGGTCAAGATGTGTCGATCAACCGCAACCTCTATGTGGCAAACAATGTCCTGTTCTCGAGAGATGTGTCAATTAATCGAAATTTGAACATAGGATCCGGCAGCAACTCAGTCGCCATAAACAAAGACATTTCCTCCAACTTTGCTCTCGATATTAGCGGCATTACTAATCTAAGAGCCCCGCTCTACGCCATGTCCGATGTTTCTTTATCTCAGAAACTCTTTGTTACACAGGACGCTTCTTTCAACCAAAACTTGTCGATCGGTCAAGATATCTCAGTAAATCGATCACTTTTTGTAACCAATCGATCATTATTTTCAAGCGATGTCTCCTTTAATCGCAACGTCGATATAGGATCGGGCACCAATTCAGTCGCCATAAACAAAGACATCTCGTCGAACTTTGCTCTCGATGTTAGCGGCGAAACGAATGTCAGAGGCAACTTGTCGCTGGTTGGTGGCACCATTACGGTGAATGGACAGCCGTTAACTGGAAGTGCAGGAACCTCTCTCACCACTCAAGGCGTGAAGGTAGGAACCGACGCCAACTACTTCGTCACGATCGACAAGAGCAATTTTTACAACGACCCTTCTCTCGTGATTTACTACAATTTCGATACGTCCCTGAATGGTTCTAAAATATTAAACATGGCTGAAACAGGTTCTACATACGATGGTTCGTTTAACGTTTCCGGGTTGTCAACAACAACCGGCATGATTGATACAACGACGAAAAAATTCGGAGCAGCGAGTTTGAAAAATAATCCAAATTCAAATGTGGGAGTTATTGTGCCTAACGCATCGTCAATACCAATTAGCACGACAATGACTTTTTCAATGTGGGTAAACAAACTTGGGACTCCGGCTTCAACAACGCTTGATCGTATTTTCGAATATTCAAATAATACATCCGGTACTGGTAGTGAGAATAACTCGATCGCGCTAGAAATTAATAGTAGCGGAGTTATAGTACCGGTTCTGACAAGTGGCTCAAGCTCATGTTTTGATACACTAACTTCTCCAATTCTTTCGTACAACATTTGCGATGGTAGCTGGAACCATATTGTTTGGACAATTACGCCGTCTACTTCTTTTATTTACATTAACGGATCCATCAAGCATTATGACAGCATTCCAAGAGCAGTTCCAACAACTGCTCGTGCACGCGCATATATTGCATTTTCTCAGATAAATGTCGGAACACGTGATTTCAGCGGCAACATCGATGAGTTCCGCTATTACAGCAGCAAGGCGCTGAACCAAGCCGAGATCTACCAGCTATACAACAACACGTTTTTCAATCTGGACATCTGCGGCGGCTTTTTGGCAAATGGATCGTCTATAATTTACGAGCCATCTGGATCAAGAGCCACTGCCAACTCGGGCACGCTGACCTTATTGCACGGCGACGCCTCCGGCGCCTCGTCCATCATGTTCAAGTCGGTCAACGATCCGCTCGAGTACGGTTACATCCAGTACGAAGAGAACTCGGCAGGCTCCACCGGCTTCCACTACGGTCTCATGACGATCGGCATTGAGAACGACGCAGGTGCCTATGCGACGCAGCCTGATAGATTGTCCTTGTTTCCATCAGGAGGCAAAGGCTTCGTGGGTGTCAATACAAAGATGCCCTCTTGTTCCCTAGACGTAAGTGGACAAGTCCGCATCTTGGAAGGTCAAGGTACATTGGCGGCGCCAACCGCGGGATCTCTTATACTCGAGCACACCGCCGTAGGCGGCACGTCGTCCATCATGTTCAAAGGGCCGAATACCTCAACGAGTGACTATGCCTACGTGCAGTACACGGACGCGTCGAGTGTCATCCAGTCTTTGCTCAAGTATGATTTGTCGTCGGGCACAGCCGGTCAAGCTGTAGGAAATACAACTTTCCCAAGCACAGGAACAAATACCACGAGTTTATCAACTGCACCAGCTGATAATTCATTTGCGTGGGTCACTGGAACAGCTCTTAATCTTGCTGGATTTACTCCAGCAGTTTGCATATCGTTTAACCAAACCAATTTAAACCTTGACAATACAACGTCGAGAATAAACTATCTTCAATTGGGTGTCCCAAGCATGTCAAGTTTCACATTTTCGGCATGGATTCGACCGGGGCAAATTGCTTCATCCGATAATAGTGGCGTAGTTGCATGGATGATTGCAAATTTGTCAAACGGGACTGGTAACAGTACTGTCGATGTATGGCTGGAGAACAACGGAAGAATTTACGCAATTCTTGGCGATGATGACTTCAATTTTATTCGGACAAATACAACAACTTTGAGTGTGGGTAATTGGTATCACCTTGTATTTACTTTTGACGCAAATCTTCGAAACGGGTTTTTATATTTGAACGGCGTTTTAGACTCTTTTGTAGTACAAGGTGGTCTTAATAATAAGGCGCTGAAAGCAAACAGCAGTTTTTTAATAGGATTGAAGTATGGATGGAACACTGGTTCATTTGCAAACGATGTGTATAAAACATACCCGAAAACACATAAATTCAAAGGTTTCCGCGGACAGATGGCTTTTGTGAATGTATTCGACCGAGGAATATCCGCATCTGATGTTCTATACTTGTATAACAATCCAGCTTACAATATCACGACCAATCCAGAGCGCGGTTTGCTAACAATTGGCGTCGAAAATGATACAGGCGCCATCAACAATGATCGAATTGTCTTGTGGCCGGGTGCGGGAACTGGAAATGTGGGTATAAATACACGAACACCTAGGACAACACTGGATATAAGTGGTGCATTGAATGTTTCAAGTACCATAAGCAGCAATAATGGAACAGTTATAATTTCCGGTCAATCTGGCGCAGTATTAAGATTAGCAAATCAAAGCCCGATTTATAACTCTTCAGAGACTCTTCTCGATTTTTATGGTGGCGAAAGTTGGCGTAGAATTGGAGGTATTGGATGCAATGACCGAAGTAATGGACCTGATGGAGGATGGGGTAGCTCAACGTCGTTTTACACAACTTGGGACACGTCGTTTAATTTAGAAGCCATGCGAATCACTGGAAAAGATAGGACCGTTGGTGACTGTGCATTTGTACAAGTGTTTGGAGACATTTCAGCACAAAGGCTTGGTGTAGTTTCATCTTCCCAAGCCACATCTCAAACATTATTAACTTTAATGAATCCTATTACCGGAAATACACCAAGTCAAATAAATATGGACTTTTATATAGGCAACATCACCAGTTACTTGCCAGGAAGAATCGCTTGTAATCAATTTTCAACTGGTGGCGGCATATGGTTTTCAACCTTATCTTATTTTGTGCAATATGACAATATTTCTATACGTGGTATGACAATAACTGCAAGAAGTACAAACACTGCAGATGTTTCGATAAATGGAAACGTTAATGCAACCAGTTACAATGCAAGTTCAGATTACCGTATTAAAAGAAGCGTCATGCCGCTTGATTTGACTTTTACTGTGGATGTTTTGAACCCGGTTTCATATGTTTTGAAAGATGATAAAGATGAAAAGCTGCAAGTCGGTTTTATTGCACACGAAGTCCAAGAGTTTTATCCATTTTTGGTCAATGGTGTAAAAGATGGACCAGATACACAGTCCATTAATTATAATGGCTTCATTGGTATCTTGACGAAAGAGATTAAGGACTTGAAGGCGAAGGTCTTGGAACAAGAGGAACGAATCGCCGTACAAGACGCAAGGCTCACCGTACAAGACGCAAGGCTCACCGAACAAGACGCAAGGCTCCAAGCGTTGGAAAAATTATTGCTGAATAAATAAATAAAGACAATATAGTTGAGTGAAAAAGTATTTTTTTTAATAAAATTGAAAATTATTTATTAAAAAAGAAAAAAAACAAAGAAAAGAAAAGAAAAGAAAAGAAAAGAAAAGAAAAAAAACAAAGAAAAAAAAGGAAGGGGTCGTAGGGGAAACCTTTGGTTTCCCTACTAGATATTCAAATTAAACACCAAACTCGTGTCATCTGCCACTCCCGTGTCATAGTAAATCGGCGAATTGACACACACCTTCTCTCGATTGTTCAAAGATATCGCACTCTTGATAAAAGTCGCCCCGACTTTCGGGTTCGACCCGATTCCCAATCCTTCTGTCAAAATCCCGTTTCCAATACAAGGCCACCAAGTCGCCCCGTCATTACTGTACGCAATCGTATTCGTGCCCGATCCCGTCGCAACCCAGCGCTTGTCGTTCCACGCCACTTCGTTGCCTCTCGTCGAAAACACCGACGTCCCCAGTCCCGTCCACGATGCCCCCAAATCAGCAGAACTCGCAATCGTATTAGTACCCTCACCGACCGCTACTGTAATTCGGCCATTCCAAAACACCGAGTTCGCACTTGTCGTGAAGGGTTGTGACGAAGACGCCGTCCATGTTCCCAAATGGTCTGCCGCAAACATAATTAAATTGCTCGTTGTCGACTTTCCAACAATGACCCACTGTGTGCCGATCCACTGTACGTCGTTAGTTGCCGTGTCGAGCGGTTTGCCGAGTCCTGTCCACGAAACACCGTCCGCCGAGTATGCCAACGTGTTTACAGACCCGGCGCCGCCAGCCAGCCACACCGAACCATTCCACTGCACACACTGCCCAGACGTATCGAATGCACTTGTGCCGAGTCCCGTCCACACCAGCCCATCCACGCTGGTCGCCAAGGTATTGCCGCCCTCGCCTGCGGCGACCCATCGCGCTCCGTTCCAGATCACATGATTCGCTTGCTCCGAGAAAACAGAGGCCCCGAGTCCCGTCCACACCAGCCCGTCATAACTGTACCCGAGAGTGTTCGCAGCCCCCTTGCCGCAAGCGATCCACATGCGCCCATTCCAGCCCGCATAATTGCATCGATTACTGAACAGCGAATCGCCAAGAGACTTGAAGAAAAGACCGTCTTTCGAAAAAGCCATCGTACTGCTATTCCCCGAACCGCACACAATCGTCGGTTGGTAAATTGTCATAACGCCAGTATTCGGTTTTGTCCACGCCAGCCCTAACCCGGGCAAATTTCCGCCAATACTCGTCCAAGTAATGCCGTCATAACTTGACCGAATGCTATTCACTGGATTATCGGTTTTGATCAAGTATCGGATACCATCGTAGACAGCGGCCGTATGACTATAATTCTGATTGATCCCGCCCACTGCGGTCCATGTGGCACCGCTATCTATCGATTTCAGAATAGCCTCCACCGAGGTCGAGTTGGGATATGTTCCAAGGATGATGGTAGTGTCGTTGGCAACAATCGACTGCACTTGTCCGTAAGAACCGAGAGTTCGCGTTGCCCATACGATGCCGTCTTGACTTACTGCGATTTTCGTCGAAGCCGAGTCATTCACGGCCGCAATAAAAGAGGTGCCTGTCCATCGCACGGGTCCGCCGCCCACTGCGGTCGAGGCCAGCGACCAGTTCAAACCATCTCCGTAAATCATTTGATTGGTAGTCGCACCCGTTTGCACGGAAACACACCACCGACTCAATGTGGGACTCCAGTCCATTCCAGTCACGTAATACCCGCTCGTCATGAACGTCGTGGCAACTGGTTTCCAATTTAGTCCGTCGTAACTTAGCAAGAGGTGGCGGGAGGTGGCGCCGTGAGAAACTCCGCCCATTAACCAGTGCACTCCGTTCCACTCCAGTGCTCTAACCCCGGAGGGGTCCGTATTGGCCGTAGTTATTTTGAAAGCTGTTGTGAGATCATAGGACACATACGTGTTGCCGTTCTCCCCTTGTCCGAATATTGCCATTTTGCCGTTAAACGCCGCTACATGCACGTTATTATCGGCCAAAATTGGAGCCCAAGTGTGTCCGCCGTCCCGCGATACAGAGTTGCTGGAAATCACCGAGTTGGCAGTGAACTGGACGGGATGTTGCATTCTCGATGATGACGCGATGGCCCGACAAGAAGTGAGCGAAGAGCCCGAAGCCACCTTCCAATTAAAGCCATCCAAGCTGTACAAGATTCGTCCGCTGGTATTCGTTCCCGCAACAATAAACTTGTTGATGTGCCACTCCACTTTATGAATCGAAGTGGGCGAAGTATTTGGCAACAAGGTCACGCCCAAACCGGTCCAGGTGATGCCAAAGTCGTCACTATACGCCATCGTGTTTCCTGCACCATTACCTACGGCAACCACTCGATTGCCATTGTAAGCAATTCCCGTGACGCGTGTAGTAATCGGGCACGACGCAACCGCCGTCCACGACAAAGCGTCCGTAGAGTATGCAATGAGTCCCGTGCCGGCGTTCGTGTTTCCGCCAATGATCCATTGACCCCCGTTCCACATCACTTGATAGATGGAATTGGCTGCAGTATTCGAAATGTCGATTCCAACCCATCCGTTACTTCCGTCGACACTGCGCGCCAGTTTGTATGTAGAGCCATTCGATGCCCCCGCCAGCCAAAACGAGCCGTTCCATTCGATGGTTTGGCCGACGGGAGTTCCGCCAAACATGGCAGTACCGAGACCTGTCCAGTGAAGGCCGCCGACACTGTAGGCGATGGCATTGCCGCCGCTTCCGACCGCCATAAATTTTTGGGGATATCCGCCCCACCGAACCGCGTTGCAAACGCTTGTTATCGTGGTATTCCCGCCACTATACCAGTCGGTGCCGTTGTCGCTGTATGCAAACGTATGATTTGCGTTCGATCCGCCCGCTACATATACCGTACCATTGTACTCAATGTCGTTAATCGTTGTCAAAGGAATATTTGTCGAAGCGTCGTACCAGTTTATACCATTGTTACTGAAAGACAATGAACTGCCTCCCACAAGAAACCGCGGCGCCACATTTTTACCAACTGTATAGTGAGTTGTCAGCGATGAATAACCGCTCAATGTTGCGCTGTATGACGCCGCGTCGTCATGAACGTAAGCGCGTGTGGTGACTGTGCGCGAAAAAATATTATTGGCGCTTGCGTGGCGGTCACTGACTTCAAAAGTTGCGACGGGGAAGTTCACCAAGTCTGAAGTGAAAACGAGGGTTGGACCCTGAACGCCAGTTGGGCCGGTAGATCCGGTGGGACCTGTACATCCGGTAGAACCTGTTGGTCCGGTGGAACCTGTAAGTCCAGTTGTTCCAGTCGTTCCCGTCGAGCCCGTCGAGCCAGTGTCGCCAGTAGGGCCAGTAGATCCGGTGTTTCCAGTGGGTCCAGTCGAGCCGGTGGGTCCGGTGGACCCCGTGTCGCCGGTGTTACCAGTGTCGCCGGTGTTGCCGGTGTCACCAGTTGGGCCAGTCGTTCCCGTAGAACCAGTCGAGCCAGTGTTGCCAGTCGGGCCAGTAGATCCGGTGTTTCCAGTCGAACCAGTATTACCAGTTGGGCCACGTTCGCCCGGAGTACCAGCAGGACCCTCAGGACCGGTTTGACCGGTTTGGCCAGTAGGGCCCGTGGGGCCCGTTGCGCCAGTCGCGCCAGTGTCGCCAGTCCAACCCGTCGGTCCCGTGTTACCCGTCGATCCAGTGTTACCAGTAGGTCCTGTGTTACCTGTCGATCCAGTGGGGCCAGTCGAGCCAGTGGCACCCGTCGTACCTGTAGACCCAGTGGATCCAGTCGAACCGGTGGTGCCCGTCGAACCGGTAGTACCAGTCGAACCGGTGGAGCCCGTGGTGCCCGTAGATCCAGTATTACCGGTCGAGCCGGTATTACCTGTAGAACCGGTAGGGCCAGTGTTACCAGTGGGGCCAGTGATACCGGTATTACCCGTGTTGCCGGTGAAACCCGTATAACCTGTCGGTCCAGTGGCGCCAGTTGGTCCAGTCAATCCAACTTCTCCAGTCGGTCCCGTGAAACCAATCGCACCAGCAGGGCCCGTAGGGCCCGTGGGACCTGTGGGTCCCGTCGTTCCTGTATTACCCGTTGTACCCGTGGTGCCCGTTGTACCCGTGGTGCCCGTTTGACCCGTGTTGCCCGTTTGACCAGTGTTTCCAGTCTGACCAGTGGTGCCAGTCGTGCCGGTGGTTCCCGTCGTGCCTGTCGTGCCTGTGGTTCCTGTATTACCCGTTGTACCCGTCGAGCCCGTATTACCCGTAGGACCGGTGTCACCGGTAGCTCCCGTGTTACCCGTTGTGCCGGTGGTACCAGTCGATCCAGTCGACCCAGTTCGCCCGGTAGTGCCCGTGTTTCCCGTATTACCTGTAAATCCAACACCAGTCGGTCCGGTGGTTCCTGTTCTGCCAGTAGAGCCGGTTGAACCGGTGCTGCCAGTATCACCGGTGGATCCTGTTGGACCCGTCGAACCAGTTCTTCCAGTTGAGCCGGTTGAACCTGTTGAACCCGTGTCACCTGTAGTTCCTGTCCATCCCGTGTTACCTGTCGATCCCGTGTTTCCAGTGGGGCCAGTAGGGCCAGTAGGGCCTGTTGAACCCGTCGAGCCGGTCGAACCGGTAGTGCCTGTGTTGCCGGTGTGACCCGTGTCGCCGGTTGTTCCTGCGAGACCAGTGGGGCCGGTTGCTCCTGTCGATCCTGTTCGGCCGGTGGTTCCTGTGTTGCCCGTGTTACCAGTGGAGCCGGTGTTTCCTGTACTACCGGTTGTTCCTGTGGCGCCAGTTGCGCCGGTGGCGCCGGTGGAACCTGTGTCACCAGTGGCTCCGGTGGAACCCGTGGATCCAGTCGATCCAGTTGAGCCAGTAGTTCCGGTCGATCCTGTCGAACCGGTAGAGCCAGTCGATCCGGTTGAACCAGTTGAACCAGTGGAGCCCGTGGAGCCAGTCGAACCGGTTGAACCAGTTGAACCCGTCGAACCCGTCGAACCTGTAGAGCCCGTAGATCCAGTGGAACCCGTGGAACCTGTGGAACCAGTAGATCCAGTGGAACCCGTGGAACCAGTCGATCCAGTAGATCCAGTGGAACCCGTCGATCCAGTGGAACCAGTGGCTCCAGTAGAGCCAGTCGAGCCGGTGGACCCCGTCGACCCAGTGGACCCAGTAGTGCCAGTGTCACCAGTGTTACCAGTGCTGCCAGTATTACCCGTGGCGCCGGTATTACCTGTGTTACCAGTTTGACCAGTAGAGCCAGTGGAACCAGTAGAGCCGGTGGAACCTGTCGAACCAGTTGTGCCGGTGGGACCGGTTGAACCTGTCGAACCAGTAGATCCGGTGGATCCTGTCGTGCCGGTGGAGCCGGTTGTTCCTGTCGAGCCCGTCGATCCAGTTGAACCGGTTGAACCCGTTGACCCAGTCGAGCCAGTTGAACCAGTCGAACCCGTTAAACCGGTCGAGCCAGTTGAACCAGTGGAACCGGTGGAACCAGTCGAGCCGGTATTACCTGTAGATCCAGTGGAGCCGGTCGACCCGGTATTACCCGTGGAGCCCGTCGAACCCGTGGAACCTGTAGAGCCAGTTGTACCAGTGGAGCCAGTCGAACCCGTGGAACCAGTTGGGCCCGTCGAGCCGGTAGAACCAGTCGAACCCGTAGTGCCCGTGGTACCAGTTGATCCAGTGTTACCGGTCGAGCCGGTATTACCAGTCGAACCCGTGGAACCAGTCGTTCCAGTATTACCAGTCGAACCGGTCGAACCAGTAGAACCAGTCGAACCAGTTGTACCAGTTGAGCCCGTCGAACCAGTAGATCCAGTGGAACCGGTCGAGCCGGTGGATCCAGTGGAGCCGGTGGATCCCGTTGTGCCAGTTGTGCCGGTGGGTCCCGTGCTGCCAGTCTCACCTCTGTCACCAGTGGCACCAGTTGAACCGGTCGATCCAGTTGTTCCGGTGGAACCGGTTGGCCCAGTAGAGCCGGTTTGGCCAGTGGAACCAGTATTACCAGTCGATCCGGTGGAACCCGTATTACCCGTGGCGCCGGTTTGGCCGGTGGAACCAGTGGAACCAGTGGAACCCGTTGATCCTGTGTTACCAGTCGAACCCGTTGATCCAGTAGAGCCGGTTGGGCCCGTAGGGCCCGTGGAACCTGTCGAACCGGTGGAACCGGTGGAACCAGTCGTTCCGGTGGATCCAGTAGATCCAGTGTTACCGGTCGAACCCGTTGATCCAGTCGAACCAGTATTACCGGTGGAACCAGTAGGTCCGGTGGAGCCAGTCGAACCAGTGGAGCCAGTCGGGCCCGTGTTACCCGTATCGCCATACATGCCAGTCGCACCGGTCGATCCAGTGGATCCCGTCCAACCAGTCTGTCCAGTGGCGCCGGTTATGCCTGTACTACCAGTCGATCCGGTGGAACCAGTGTTACCGGTGGAACCCGTCGAACCGGTGGAACCCGTGGAACCAGTGGAACCAGTGGAACCAGTCGATCCGGTTGTTCCGGTCGAGCCTGTGGAGCCGGTGGAGCCAGTTGAACCAGTGGAGCCAGTTGAACCAGTAGAGCCAGTTGAACCAGTTGAACCCATGAGTCCGGTGGCGCCCGTGGCGCCTGTTGTGCCGGTACTACCCGTATTACCCGATGCACCAAACGATCCAGTTTGACCGGTGGATCCAGTAGGCCCCGTGTTGCCAGTCGCGCCGAAGGCACCCGTTTGACCTGTGGACCCAGTAGCACCCGTGGAACCAGTAGCACCAGTGGAGCCAGTTGATCCAGTGTTACCGGTGGACCCAGTGGAGCCAGTCGATCCGGTGGAGCCAGTTGATCCAGTGTTACCGGTGGAGCCCGTCGATCCAGTAGCACCGGTTGATCCGGTGGAACCTGTGGAGCCAGAAATTCCTTCCAAACCAAACATACCAGTTGCGCCGGTAGATCCGGTGGGACCAGTCTGTCCAGTTTCGCCAGTAGCACCATCAACACCTTGTCGTCCGGTGGGACCTGTAACGCCCGTGTTACCAGTCCATCCAGTCGATCCCGTGGATCCAGTGCAGCCCGTTGATCCAGTGTTACCAGTGGAGCCATCAATACCTTGTTTACCGGTGGGACCCGTAGCACCTGTGGAACCCGTGTCACCAGTCGTTCCAGTGTCGCCAGTCGGTCCTGTATTACCGGTGTCTCCAGTCGATCCGTCAATACCTTGTTTACCAGTGGGGCCCGTAGGGCCCGTGGCACCTGTCGATCCAGTGGAGCCAGTGGCACCAGTAGGTCCGGTGGAGCCTGTAGAACCCGTAGGTCCTGTGGAGCCTGTAGGACCAGTGGAACCAGTGGAACCAGTTGTGCCGGTTGATCCAGTGGATCCAGTGGAACCTGTTGAGCCGGTAGATCCGGTGGAACCAGTTGAGCCAGTTGAGCCGGTGGAACCAGTGGAGCCCGTCGAACCAGTGGAACCAGTAGAGCCGGTTGAACCGGTTGAACCAGTAGAACCAGTGGAGCCCGTCGAACCAGTCGAACCAGTCGAACCGGTGGAACCAGTAGAGCCCGTGGAACCCGTAGAACCAGTCGAACCAGTCGAACCAGTCGAACCAGTCGAACCGGTGTTTCCGGTGTTTCCGGTTTGTCCAGTGTCTCCCGTCGAACCAGTGCTTCCGGTTTGTCCGGTGGAGCCCGTAGAACCGGTGGTTCCAGTAGAGCCGGTCGGACCAGTCGCACCGGTAGAGCCTGTATTACCTGTTTGTCCTGTGGAACCAGTAGAACCAGTAGGACCGGTTGCGCCGGTAGAACCGGTAGAACCAGTTGATCCAGTCGAACCCG
>Ga0315901_10006248_pt1 | contig 14315 bp, 13 predicted proteins | sample LakEriMetagenome_10_FD_203761 | JGI IMG/M metagenome (GOLD analysis project Ga0315901, IMG submission 203761) | Freshwater fungal communities from buoy surface, Lake Erie, Ohio, United States - Buoy 2 MA116 | ecosystem: Environmental > Aquatic > Freshwater > Lake | place: USA: Lake Erie, Ohio... | reverse complement strand
TCTCGGCATCATTGTTGTTTCCGTCCTGCCGATTGTTTGGGAATTCGCGAAAGCCTGGTTGGAAAAACGCAAGAGCGCCCAGTAAGCAAAGTCCGCTTCGGTTGGCCCTTAGCGGAGCATGACGAGCAATTGCTCCGCCGCATCGCGACCGGCCGTCCAAGCGCCTTCGATGCGACCACCATGGCTCCAGTCGCCGGCTATGACGAGAGGCGCGGGGAAAGTGTGGGCGATCGGGCCGGATGGCGTTTCGCCGGAAGCCGGCAGCGCATAGCGCCAGCGATGCAAAAAGATTTCGAGCGGTGAACACAAATCGAGCGAGGTCATTTCCGAAGCCCGACGGAGCAAGGCAGCGGCAATTTCTCCCTCCGGCGCGTCGGCGTTTGCGACGCTGAAACTTGGCGCGGCATGGAGCATGAGAATCGTGTGTCCAGCGTGAAGTTCCGGGCGCTTGCTGGTGTCATGGCCGATCCAGGTCAGCACCTCGTCGTCGGGGGCTTGGATGCCTTGCCAAGGAAGTTCCATTCGCGAAAAACAAGCCGCCACCGAGTGACAAGGCCACGTGGGGTGACGGTCGAGTTCTTGAGCCGCCATCGGCGCTGTCTCGGCGAGGAGGGCACGGCTTTGTGCGGGCGGGGGCGTGAGCAAAAGACTCCGCGATCGCACGAGGCGGCCATCCTCCAGGGTGGCTTGCCATTCACCATCGACTACGGCGAGGCGCGAGACTTTGGATTCGCGCCGCACGATGTCGCCGAGCGGACCACCCATGGCGCGGCCGAGCGCGGCCATTCCAGCCCGGCAGGCGAAGCGCGGGTGGGCGAAATCCTCGGGCGCGTGGAGTTGGCCCTCGAGAAACGGTGCAAACCACGCGTCCATTCGTGACAGACGCCGACTTCCATCCAGCGTGCGACCTGCGCAACGAACTCTGGGTTTTTGGCGGTGAAAAATTGGGCGCCGTGATCGACCGGCATATTATTCCAGCGCCTTGTCGCGGCGCGTCCGCCCAGGCCGCGGCTTTTCTCCAGCACTAGCACGGAGCGGCCTGCGGCCTGCAACCGGGTGGCGGCGTGGAGCCCGCAAAGGCCGGCTCCCACGATCAGAATTTCGGTGTCCATCTTTCAAAAACAACAGCCGCAAGGTGAGTTGCGGCTGTTGTTTTGTTTGGAACTTTCGCGCCGGGTGATCAGGCGATGGTGACCTCTTTGGCGAGGTAGACATCCTGAATGGCGTGAAGGAGCTTGGCTCCTTCGTCCATCGGGCGCTGGAAGGCTTTGCGGCCGGAGATGAGTCCGGTGCCGCCCGCGCGCTTGTTGACGACGGCGGTGAAGACGGCTTCGTTGAAGTCGTTCTTGCCGCTCGCGCCGCCGCTGTTGATGAGGCCGGCGCGGCCCATGTAGCAATTCACGACCTGGTAGCGGCAGAGGTCGATCGGGTGGTCGGTGGTGAGTTCGGTGTAGATGCGCTCGTCGAGCTTGCCGTAGCTGGAGCCGCCGGTGTTGAGGGCTTTGAAGCCGCCGTTGTTCTCAGGGAGCTTCTGCTTGATGATGTCGGCCTGAATGGTGCAACCGAGGTGGTTGGCCTGGCCGGTGAGGTCGGCGGCGAGATGGTAGTCCTTGTCGCCTTTGATGCTAAAGGCGGGGTTGCGGAGGTAGCACCAGAGAACGGTCGCCATGCCGAGTTCGTGGGCGTAGGCGAAGGCCTCGGCAACCTCGACGATCTCGCGGTGGGCGTCGTCGGATCCGAAGTAGATCGTGGCGCCGATGGCGGCTGCGCCCATGTCGTGCGCGGTCTTGATTTTTCCAAAGAGGATTTCTTTGAAGGCGTTCGGGTAGGTGAGGAGTTCGTTGTGGTTGATTTTAACAAGGAACGGAATCTTGTGAGCGTATTTGCGCGAGACGGAGCCGAGGACGCCGAAGGTCGAGCAGACGGCGTTGCAACCGCCCTCGATGGCGAGCTTCACGATGTTCTCGGGATCAAAATACGCGGGGTTTTTTGCGAAGCTGGCGCCGGCAGAGTGCTCGATGCCTTGGTCGACGGGCAGGATCGAAACATAGCCGGTGCCTGCGAGGCGGCCGGAGTTGTAGATCCACTGGAGATTGTTCAGAACGCGTTGGTTCCGGTCGGTGTGGGCGAAAATGCGATCGACGAAGTCTGGCCCGGGCAGGTGGAGTTGGTCCTTCGAGACGGTTTTCGAAGTGTGTTTGAGAAGGTAGTCGGCTTTGTCGCCGAGCGCTGAGACGATGTTATCAATCATGGTGTGGAATGTTGTTCGGCGGCGACTAGTAGAAAAGCGATGGACGCTTGTCGAGCAATTCGGTGATTATCCCAGTGGTGTCTGGGAATTTCATTGACCGCAGGATCGGCTTCTGAAAAACCACAACGCACTTCATGTTTTCATTTTCTGCTTTTGGAATGGTCTGCGCCGTTTTTCTCGGTTGCGTTTGGTGGGTCAGCCGCAACGATCAGGGGGTTTCCTGACCTGTGTCGTCGGAAGGGATTTAACCTGAATTACTGAATGCAACCTTGGCTTTGCTTTGAATGGGACACGGTGTCTGCGGATTACTCGGTGCCCGCGCCAGCTTCTCTGGCGATCCGACCTGCGAACCGCGAGGACGAAGAGGTCGTCGGCAAGGTTCTTCGCACCGCGTTTTCCATGGATTCGTCCTGGGGCGATATCAGCCGCCGGCTGGATGAAAGCATGGAGCGCTTCGTCGAGGAGGCGTTCGATAAAAGCCGGGAGACGCCCTCGTGTGTGGTCGCCCAGCACGGATCGCGCATCATTGGCGTTTCGGTGATGGATGCGGATCCTGATTCGTTGAACCACCTCTCGAGCGGGCCGATGATCCTCCACGAATACCGCAACCGAGGTCTCGGAAGCGCTCTGCTCGCGGCTTCCCTGAATTTCCTGCGCGCTGAAGGCCTCGCAAAAGTGCGGGGCGTGACGCGTGCCAACTCCACTCCGGCGCGTTTTATTTACACGAAGTTCGGGAGTCACCAGGTGTCCTGCGCGCTCGATCCTTTGCAGGTTGTCGCCCGCTAATCGGGGTAGGGGATTTTTAGCTTTTCACAGCCCAAGGGTTGGGCAAAATATCTGCCTCATGCAGGGCCTTTTCGATCAATACGAAACGGAGGGATTTTTCGATGAGATGTTCGAGGCGGATGGTAAGGTTCGACCGCACTACGAGCGGCTTCTCGGGCGTTTCTCGGACATGGATACCGCCACTTTCGAGCGCAAACGCGCGATGGCGGAGAGCACTTATCTCAATCAGGGGATCACCTTCACCGTCTACCGCGGCGATGAAGGCACCGAGCGGATTATGCCGTTCGACCTTGTGCCGCGCATCATTCCGGCGGACGAGTGGAGACACCTAGAGCGCGGTCTCGAGCAGCGCCTGCGCGCACTGAATCTTTTTCTCCACGACATCTATCACGACCAGCGGATCGTGAAGGAGGGTGTCGTGCCGCTGGAAATCATCCGAACCGCCAAACACTACCGCCCTGAACTCGTCGGCCTCGATGTCCCGCGCGGGATTTACATCCATGTCTGCGGAACCGATCTCGTTCGTGGTGCGGACGGGCAGTATTTCGTGCTCGAGGACAACGGTCGCTGCCCCTCGGGCGTTTCGTATGTCTTGGAAAATCGGCAAGCGATGAAGCGGGTTTTCCCCAAACTTTTCAGCCGCTATGGCGTTCGCCCCGTCGACCGCTACCCGCAAGAACTCCTCGCCGCGTTGCGCCATGTCGCACCGGGAGGAAATCCCGATCCAACGGTAGTCGTGCTCACCCCGGGCATCTACAACTCCGCGTATTTCGAGCATTCGTTCCTCGCCCGCGCGATGGGCATCGAAATCGTCACCAGCCAGGACCTCGTCGTTGAGGATTCGCGGGTTTTCATGAAGACCACGAAAGGCCTCAAGCAGGTCGATGTGATCTACCGCCGGATTGATGACGATTTCCTCGACCCGACAGTCTTTCGCAAGGACTCCGTGCTCGGCGTGCCGGGTATCGTCAACGCCTACCGCGAGGGAAATGTGAACCTCGCCAACGCTCTTGGCACCGGCGTCGCCGACGACAAGGTCACCTATTATTATGTCCCGGCGATGATCCGTTTCTACCTCGGCGAGGAACCGATCCTCCCGAATGTGGAGACCTACCTCTCCGCCGTGGACTCGGACCGGAAATACATTCTCGAAAATCTCGAACAACTCGTCGTGAAGGCCGCGAACGAAAGTGGCGGCTACGGCATGATGATCGGGCCTCATGCGACAAAAGAGGAGATCGAGAAATTCCGAGCCGCCATTATCGCCGACCCGCGAGGCTACATCGCGCAACCGGTCGTGAGCCTTTCCCGCTCGCCCTGCCGCATGGACGGTCGCTTCGAGGGCCGCCACATCGATCTCCGTCCCTACATTCTCATAGGCGAAAAAACCACCATAATCCCGGGCGGTCTGACCCGCGTTGCGATGCGTAAAGGCTCGCTCGTCGTCAATTCCTCCCAAGGCGGCGGCACGAAGGACACCTGGGTTCTCGACGAGGGGGAGGAACAATCATGCTGAGCCGCGTCGCCGATTCCTGCTTCTGGCTCAGTCGCTACATCGAGCGCGCGGAGTCGAGCTCACGCATTCTTGATGTAAATGTGCAGCTCGTGCTCGATTTCGAGGCGCTGAATTCCTCGGACTCGAACCAGCAATGGCTGCCGATCCTCGCCACACTCGAGGATCAGGAGCTTTTCCATCAACTCCACGAACAAATCAGCGGCGACGCCGTGATGGAGTTCATCACTTTTGAAAAATCGAATCCCAATTCGATTCTGGCCTCGGTGACCCACGCCCGCGAAAACGCCCGCACTGTCCGCGAGCAGATTTCCAGCGAAATGTGGGAGCGCCTCAACCGCCTCTTCCTCTACCTCCAAAGCCCCGCCGCGCGTGCCGCACACCGGGAGAGCCCGATTGGATTCCACCGCACCCTGGTGGAAAATCTGCATTCGTTCCAAGGCATCACCGATGCCACGATGACTCATGGTGAGGGGTGGCAATTTCTGCAAGTCGGCAAATTCCTTGAGCGCGCCGACTCCACCTCGCGTGTGCTGGATTTCAAATACCATGTCCTCCTGCCGCAGGGCGAAAAAGTCGGCGGCAACATCGATGTCACCCAGTGGATGGCGGTCCTGCGCTCCTGCAGCGCCATGGAGGCCTATTTCAAGCTCTCGCACGGCCGCGTGACGAGTTGGGAAGTCGCCGAATTCCTCATTCTCCACGATTCGTTCCCGCGCTCGATCCGCTTCTGCGTGGATGCCCTCGATTCCGCGCTGCATCGCATCTCCGGCACGGATCGCGGACATTTCGAGAACGAGGCCGAGCGCCTCTCCGGCCTGCTCCGATCGAACCTCGACTTCGCCGACATCGGATCGATTTTCAAAACCGGCCTCCATCAATATCTCGAGGAAACTCAAATCCAGTTGAACGGTATTTCCAACGCCCTTGCGGAAACCTATTGTCGGTGGCTGTGACATCCCGCACCCCCTCGTCTCTCAGCCTCACGATTCTCGACACCGCCGGCTACGAGCGCCTGCTCAAAAAACTCGCCCGCACCTTCGCGCTCTCGCTTCGCATCCTGCCCGCCTCCATCCGCCCCCCCTTGTCCTTGGCCTACATGCTCGCGCGTGCTTCGGACTCGATCGCGGACGCCGCAACGGCTCCCACCTTCCAGCGTCTGGCCTTGCTGCGCGCCCTTCCCGATTCCTTTCCAGAAAAAAGCCCCGACCTCGGACTGACGGGCGACGAGCGTGATTTGGTGGTGCGCTTGCCCGATCTCCTCAAAGCCCTCGACGCCATGCCCGCCGCCGCCGAAATCAAGGACGCCTGGCGAGTCATCCTCCGTGGTCAGATTTTTGACCTCGAGCGCTTCGAGCCATCTGCCGATGGCGAGACGCCCCAACCCCTCTCTCCCGACGAACTCGTCGAATACACCCAACTCGTCGCCGGCAGCGTGGGGGAATTCTGGACGCGACTGAGCTTCCGCCACATTCCCGACTATGCCACCAAACCGCTCGACGAAATGCTCGCGCTGGCGCGGACCTTTGGCCAAGGCCTGCAAATGGTGAACATCCTCCGCGACCGCCGCCGCGATGCCGACTTGGGCCGAGTTTACATTCCCGACGAGCGTTTTTATCCCGAGATGCAACGCGCCTCCGAACTCCTCGAAGCCGGCCAGTCGTATGCCTCCGCCGTGAAGCCCCGCACCCTCCGCGCGGCCTGCAAACTCCCCCTCGACCTCGCCCGCCAAACCCTCGCTCTCGTTGCCGAACACCCCCTCGGCCTGCGCGTGAAAGTCCCCCGCCACAAAGTCTGGCTCGCCTTCGCGAAATCGTTTCTGAATTCGCCCTAAAATTCCCCACGCTTTGGCATGGAAATTTTCCCGAAGAGTCCTAGTGTGCCCGCCACTTTCATGAACCCGCCTTCATTTTCCATTCAGGACGCCGCCGATCTCTACAGCATCGACCGTTGGGGTGGGGGGTATTTCGGCATCAATGAATCCGGCCATGTCGTCGTCCATCCCAAGCGCAACGGCGAGACGATCGATCTCATGGAAGTTGTCGCCCAGGCACGCACGCACAACCTCGCCTTTCCTCTGGTGGTTCGGTTCCACGACCTCCTGCGCGACCGTGTCGAGACGATCAACAAAGCCTTCGCCGGAGCCATCGCAGAGGCGAATTACACCGCGCCCTATCGCGGCGTGTTCCCGATCAAGGTCAACCAACTCCGCGAAGTCGTGGAGGAAATTCTCGACGCCGGCCAGCCCTGGCACTTTGGCATTGAGGCGGGCAGCAAGCCCGAACTCCTCGCCGCGCTCTCGGTCCACACCGACCCTGAAAGCCTCGTGATCTGCAACGGCTACAAGGATACGAGCTTCATTCGCAGCGCGCTCCTCGGCCGCAAACTCGGAAAAAAAGTCATCCTCGTCGTCGAAAAACTCGAGGAGTTGGCCCACATCCTCCGCGTTTCGCAGGATATGAAAATCGAGCCGATGATCGGCCTGCGCGTTCGACTGCTCTCCAAAGGCGCGGGCAAATGGGCCACCAGCGGCGGTGAGAATGCCAAGTTCGGCCTCTCCACTGCCGACCTAGTCGAGGCCAGCGACATGCTCCACGCCGCCGGGCTCGCTCATTGCCTTAAGCTCGTCCACTTCCATGTCGGCTCGCAGGTTCCCGACATCGGCACGATCAAGCGCGCCGTCCGCGAAGCCGCCCGCTTCTACGCGAAACTTTCGAAGATGGGCCACGAACTCGGCTACCTCGATGTCGGCGGCGGCCTCGGCGTGGACTACGACGGCTCGCGCACCACATTTGATAGCTCGATGAATTATTCGATGGACGAATATGTGCGCGACATCGTTTACACCGTGAAAGAGGTCTGCGACTCCGAGTCCGTCCCCCATCCCGTCCTGGTCAGCGAAAGTGGTCGCGCCATCGTCGCCCAGCACTCCGTGTTGATCGTCGAGGCCTTCGGCGCGATCGAAAAAGCCAGCCACATCGAGATTCCTCCCACGCCCGCCCCTGACGGCCAACCGAACCTCCTCGTCGACATCCTGGAAATCCAAGCCGGACTCTCGATGGATCGCCGCCTCGAGAATTTCCACGACGCCCAGGAAATCCGCGAGCGCGCCCAGTCGATGTTCGACCTCGGCCTGCTCGACCTCCGCACCAAGGCAGGCATTGAGACCGTCTATTGGCAGATCGCTACGCGCACCGTGGAGCTTTTTGACAAATCCGAGCCCCTTCCCGAAGAGGTTCAGGAAATCCAAAACGCCCTCGGCGATCAATACCTCTGCAACTTCTCGGTTTTCCAATCCCTCCTCGACCACTGGGCGCTCGGCCAGCTTTTCCCCGTGATGCCGATCCAGCGCCTCAACGAAGCGCCGGACCGCAACGCCACGCTCGTGGATATCACCTGCGACTCCGACGGCAAGGTCGCGAAGTTTATCGACATCCAGGATGTGAAGGAAACCCTCCCGCTCCACCGCTGGAAGTCCGGCGAGCCTTACTATATCGGCTTCTTCCTCGCCGGCGCCTATCAGGACATCATGGGCGATCTCCACAACCTCTTCGGCCGCGTGAACGAAATGCACATCTACCTCGATGAGGACGAGGACAGCGGCTACTACATCGAGGAAATCCTCCCCGGCAGCACGATCGGTCAGGTCCTCAGCCTCACCCAGTGGGATGTGAACGAACTCGCGCGCCGCATGAAGGCGCAGACCGACGCCGCCATTAAGTCCGACCGCCTGAAGCCAAACGAGGCCATGCGTCTGCTTGACGACTACGAGAAAAGTCTCACGCTCTATACCTACTTGAACTTCGACGACCAACACGCCAAGCCGCCCACCGCCTGATGCGCACACCCCTTCACGACCAACACCACGCTGCCGGCGGCCGCATTGTCGAATTCGCCGGATGGGAAATGCCGGTTCAATACACCGGAATCCTCCAAGAGCACAAAGCCGTGCGCGAATCTTGCGGCGTGTTCGACATCTCGCACATGGGCGAGTTTTTCGTCGAAGGCCCCGGCGCCACCGCTTGGCTCGACTCGCTCCTCACGAATAACCTCGCGTCCCTCCCCGTCGGCCAAGCCCAATACTCGCTGCTCCTCAACGAACGCGGCGGCGTGATCGACGACCTCATCGCCTACCGCCTCGCGGAGGAAAAATACCTTCTCATCGTCAACGCCGCAAAGATCGACGAGGACGCCGCCTGGTTGAAAAAACACGCCGCGGCAGGCGTTGCATTCACCGACCGCAGTCCCGAATTTGCCGCCCTCGCCATCCAAGGCCCGAAAGCCGCCGAGGTTTTCGAAAAACTCTTCCAACGCCCCATGCCCGCCGACCGCAACCGGGTCATCGAAATCACAGAACGCCCAGGAGGGACCTGCTTGTCAGGTCCGGAGCGGCTCCCGCAAACACACCAGCCCGGCTCTGACAAGCAGAGCCCTCCTCGCCAAGCGCCAAGCTTCACCGCCACCACTGGCTATACCGGCGAAAACGGCTTCGAGTGGATCGTGCCTGCCTCGGAAGCCGCCGCCGCCTGGCAAGCCGCTCTGGCAGCCGGTGCCACGCCTTGCGGCCTGGGAGCCCGCGACACGCTCCGCCTCGAAATGTGCTACCCGCTCAACGGCTCCGACCTCTCACCCGACCGCACACCGCTCGAGGCCGGACTCGGATTTTTCTGCGATCTCAAAAAGCCCGCCTTCCTCGGTCGCGACGCACTCCTTGCGCAGAAGCAACATTCCGTCCTTCCCCACAAACTCTGCGCCCTGCGCGTCACCGACAAATCCCCGCCGATCCGCTCGCACTACCGTGTGTTCGTGAACGGCGAACCCGTCACCGAGACCACCAGCGGCGCTCTCTCGCCGAGCCTCGGCTACGGCATCGCCCTCGCCTACCTGCCGCCCGCCTACTGCGATCTCGGTCAGGAAGTCCAAATCGAAGTCCGCGACCGCCGCTTCCGCGCCGAAGTCGTCAAAAAACCATTCCTCAAAAAACCATGAATGTTCCCGAAAATCTCCGCTACGCCACCAGTCACGAATGGATCCTCGTCGAGGGCGACACCGGCACGGTCGGCATCACCGACCACGCCCAAGCCGAACTCACCGACATCGTCTTCGCTGAACCTCCCGCCATCGGAAAAACCGTGAAATCCGGCGACATCGCCGCCGTCGTCGAATCCGTCAAAGCAGCCAGCGACATCTACTCACCCGTCAGCGGCGAGGTCGTGGAACGCAACGAAGCGATCGAAGCCGACCCCTCGCTCCTCAACACCTATCCCTTCGGCGCCGGCTGGATTTTCAAAATCCGCCTCGCCAACCCCGCCGACCTCGAGTCCCTCCAAGACGCCGCCGCCTACCGCGCCCAGATCGGCGGATAAACAAACCCCATGGAGACGCTCCCGCCCGAACTCGAGCGCTTCTGGCGCACCGATGACGGTCTCACGGCGATCCAGCGTGCCGAGCTTTTCGGCATCGATCTCTCGTTGCTGGATGAAAACCTGCGCCTGACTCCGGAGCAACGCCTCCGCCAAAACGACCGCCTCCTCAACGAAGCCGAGGCCCTACAATCGGCCCTCGCCGAATCACATGAAAAGCCTTGAGAGAATCACCGAGCGCTTGGCCTGCGCGAATGTGGATTTCATCCTGTGCGGAGGTCTTGCCGCACTCCTTCACGGCAGCGCTCTTCTAACAAGGGATGTGGATATCGTTTGCCCCATGGATTCTGAAAATCTCGGGCGGATTTTCGAGGCCTTGGCCGAACTGAATCCCTGCCATCGAATGACACCCCAGAGGCTTCCCTTTACTCTGGACCAAGCCCGCGCGGGTGCCTTGAAAAACCTCTATCTTGCCACCGATTGGGGACAACTCGATTGCCTCGGTGAAATCAAGGGGCTGGGAAGTTTTCAAGATTGCCTGCCCCTGAGCCAAAGCATCCAAATTTCGGGGTTGGAAATTCGGACCCTCACGCTCGATGCCTTGATTGATGCCAAACGGGCAATGGGACGCCCCCGCGATCTCCATACCGTTCTTGAGCTTCAAGCCTTGCGCTCAAAAACACCCTGAGCCCCCGCAATTTTCTTCGCCATTTGCGGTCGGTTTCGCATACTCCCGCGTCTCGACATGACCGCATTCGCCCACCGCCATATCGGCCCCGACTTCAAGGAAATCCAAATCATGTGCGCCGATATTGGCGTGCCGTCTATCGATGCCTTGATCGACGAAACTGTTCCCGCCTCGATCCGGCTTAAAAACGGCCTGAATCTCCCCGCCGCGCGCTCCGAGGAAAAGGCTCTCGCCCACCTCCGCGCCATCATGTCGGAGAACAAAATCGCCGCGAACCACCTCGGCATGGGCATCTACGGCACGCACACGCCTGCCGTCATCCGCCGCAACATTCTCGAAAATCCCGGCTGGTATACCGCCTACACGCCCTATCAGGCCGAAATCGCGCAAGGCCGTCTCGAGGCACTTCTCAATTTCCAGACGATGGTTTGTGACCTCACCGGGATGCAGATTTCCAACGCCTCTCTGCTCGACGAGTCCACCGCTGCCGCCGAGGCGATGACGCTTTGCCACGACATCAAGGGCGGCGATGCGATTTTCGTCGCCGACCATGTCCACCCCCAAACCCTCGCTGTTCTTCAAACCCGCGCCGAGCCGCTTGGGATCAAGGTTCTCACCGGCCCTGCCGAAAACCTCCCCGCCGAACCTGTCTTCGCGGCCCTCTTTCAATACCCAGCCACCGACGGCTCGATTGGCGACTTGGAAAAACTCGTCGCCTGTGCCCACGCGGCTGGCGCCCTCGCCATCGTTTCCGCCGACCTGCTCGCTCTCACCCTCCTGAAGCCTCCCGGCGAATGCGGGGCCGATGTCGTGATCGGTTCGAGCCAGCGCTTTGGTGTCCCTCCCGGCTACGGCGGACCCCACGCCGCTTTCCTCGCGACCCGCGATGAACACAAGCGCCGCCTCCCTGGCCGCCTTGTCGGTGTTTCGAAAGACGCCGCTGGCAACCCCGCCCTGCGCCTCACGCTCCAGACCCGCGAGCAACACATCCGCCGCGATAAGGCGACCAGCAACATCTGCACCGCCCAAGTTCTTCTCGCCGTCATGGCCTCGATGTATGCCGTTTATCACGGCGCCGAGGGCCTCCGCTCGATTGCCGAGCGCATCCACCGCCACGCCGCCAATCTCGCCGAGTCCCTCAAAAATGCCGGCCACACCATCCACCACGCCGCGTTTTTCGATACGATCAGCGTTACTCCGAAAAACGAGCCCGCCCCCGCCTTGGTGGCCCGCGCCGCAAAGTCCGGCATCAACCTCCGTCTCCTCAACCCGACTACGATCACCATCTCGCTCGACGAAACCACCGAAGATCTCGGTCCGTTGCTCGAGCTCTTCGGCGCGACGCTCGCCGAATCCCCCGCAAAAACTCCCCGCCGCACCTCGCCCTTCCTCACCCACCCGGTCTTCAACACGCACCACACCGAGACCGAGATGCTCCGATACATACGCCGTTTGCAGGCGAAGGACCTCTCGCTCACGACCTCCATGATTCCGCTCGGTTCGTGCACGATGAAGCTCAACGCGACCTCCGAGATGCTCCCGGTCACTTGGGATACCGTCTCCTCGCTTCACCCGGCCGCGCCTGCCGACCAATCTCTGGGCTATCAAAAAATGGCGCGCCAGTTGGAGGAATGGCTCGCCGAAATCACGGGATTCGCTGCCGTTTCCCTTCAACCCAACGCCGGCTCGCAGGGTGAATACGCCGGCCTTCTCGCCATTCGCGCCTGGCACCGCTCTCGCGGCGACGCCCAGCGCACCGATTGCCTCATCCCCGTTTCCGCTCACGGCACGAACCCAGCCAGCGCCGTCATGGCGGGAATGAAAGTCGTCCCCGTCGCCTGCGACCAATCCGGCAACATCGACCTCGCCGACCTTCGCGCCAAAGCAGACGCCCATCGCGACACGCTCGCCTGCGTCATGGTCACCTACCCCTCCACGCATGGCGTTTTCGAGGAGGGCATCCGCGAAATCTGCGACATCGTCCACGCCGCCGGCGGTCAGGTTTACATGGATGGCGCGAACATGAACGCCCAGGTCGGGCTCTGCCGTCCCGGCGATTTCGGCGCCGATGTCTGCCATCTCAATCTCCACAAAACCTTCTGCATTCCGCACGGCGGAGGCGGTCCCGGCGTCGGCCCCATCGGCGTTGCCAAGCACCTCGCGCCCTTCCTTCCCGGTGACCCGCTCGCGAATGACAGCGCCGTCGGCCCCGTCTCACAATCGAACCTCGGCAGCGCAAGCATCCTCGTCATTTCCTGGATGTATATCGCGATGATGGGCCCCCGCGCCCTGCGCGACGCCACAGCCGTCTCAATCCTCAACGCGAACTACATTGCCACCCGCCTCGAAAAATATTTCCCCATCCTCTACCGGGGAAAATCGAACCGCGTCGCCCACGAATGCATCCTCGATTTGCGCGAGTGGAAACAACGTGCCGGCATCGAGGTCGAGGATGTCGCGAAGCGCCTGATGGATTTTGGATTCCACGCCCCGACGATGAGCTGGCCGGTCGCCGGAACGCTCATGGTCGAACCGACCGAGAGCGAATCTCTCGCCGAAATCGACCGCTTCTGCGACGCCATGATCACGATCCACGGCGAACTCCTTGCGATCGAATCCGGCGCACTCGACAAAACCAACAACCCCCTCAAAAACGCCCCGCACACCGCGGCGGCCGTCACCACCGACGACTGGACGCGACCCTACCCGCGCTCGCAAGCCGCCTGGCCCGCCCCGTGGCTCCGTCAGCACAAATTTTGGCCCAGCGTCGCCCGCATCGACAATGTCCACGGCGACCGCCATGTCTTCTGCTCCTGCCCGCCGATGGTGGGTTCCTAATTCAGGAAATCACGAGAACGAACCAGTATTCGGCGAAAGGGAATCAGTTCATCGCCGCACCATGGGGGTAGTCTGAATTCAATTCACGGAACCGGTTCCCCAGCGGCGGTGGAAAAACCGCTCCCAAGGGGAAAAGAGGATTCGGTCGGCGAGGAGTCCGATCACAATGATAATCGCCATGACGGCGACCACTTGGTCCATCGCGAGGAGTTCGCGGCCGTATTGGAGGAGTTGGCCAAGGCCAAAGCCGGTGAGGATAGTCACGAAAATTTCTGCGGCCATGAGCGATCGCCACGCGAAAGCCCAGCCCTGTTTCATGCCTCCGACGAGGTATGGAAGTGAGGCAGGGAGGATGACTTTGACCCAAGTGTGGAGTCCGCTCGAGCCCATGGTGCGGGCCGCGCGGAGGTAAATCGGGGGCATGGCCCGGACGCCGTCGCTGGTGGCAATGATCACCGACCAGAGGGTTCCCATCACCACCACAAAAAGCATGGCGGCTTCGGATTGTCCGAACCACAGCAGGGCAAGCGGCACCCAGCACACGCTGGGGAGGGTTTGGACTCCCAGCGCAAGGAGTCCGAGGGTGTCCTGCATGATCCGGGATCGCGCAGTGAGCAGGCCGAGGGGGACGCCAAAGAGCAGGCCGATTCCATAGCCGAGCAAGAGGCGTTTCATGGTCACCAGCGTGGCCGTCCACAGGGTGCCATCCATGCCGGACTGCCACAGGTATTCGAAGACATTCAGCGGCGAGGGAAGCAGCACCGGCGAGTAGAGGCCGGTGCGCGATGCGACTTCCCAAGAGAGAAGAAGAACGAGGAAGAATGCGGTGGAAGAAATGGTGCGGATCATTCGGAAGCCTCCTTTCCCGATGCGGAG
>Ga0315901_10006247_pt1 | contig 14315 bp, 15 predicted proteins | sample LakEriMetagenome_10_FD_203761 | JGI IMG/M metagenome (GOLD analysis project Ga0315901, IMG submission 203761) | Freshwater fungal communities from buoy surface, Lake Erie, Ohio, United States - Buoy 2 MA116 | ecosystem: Environmental > Aquatic > Freshwater > Lake | place: USA: Lake Erie, Ohio... | reverse complement strand
AGGCTGGAGATCATTGCTGTGAGTGCGTTCATTGTTTGTCTTTCGTTGGTGTTGTTCGTCTCAGGCAACCGCGCCCTCAACTGCAACCAGTAAACCACACCCCCAGAACGGTTGCAAATGTTTTTTTCTTTTTTCTTCATGCCTCACAACTGCCTTGTGTCGCAGTAGTTTACAAAGCAAACGGGACCGCCAACCCTCACGTCAGCGGCCCCGCACAACCCCAGACAAACACGTCTGAAGGAAAGAATCGTCCCAAACTGCGCGAGGCTGTCAACAGTCTGCTCTAAAGCTCTTGCACGTAGTCGGTTATTTCGGAAAGTGATTTCCGAATGACTGCCCTCTGCTCTTGCGTAAGTGCATCGCGGTCAACCTTCTGCGCCCAACGTCGGAACCCTTGCGCGACTCGTTCAACGGTCGGAACCTCCTTGAGATGAGGGGTTTTGCATTGCTGGAATCGGTACTTGGTTTTGTTCCACTGCGTCTCGGGGAGCGATAGCCACGCCTGAATCTCCGTTTGCAGTTTGCTGAGGTTCGCGGCGGTCATCCCGAGGTCTTGCGCGGCCTCGGCGAGAGTAGACCAGCCGATGAGGCTCTGGAGGTCGGCGGCAAAGCAGAGCGCAACCGTCTTGGCCTTCGCATCACCCGGTCCCATCAACCACGCGAGCACTCGATGCAGAAACATCCCGCCTGTCCGGGTGTCCACGGTTGCGGCGACCTTGGCCATCTCGGATTCATGCCATTGCGAGATTGCGCGAGCAGTCTCAATCGGGATGCGAAATAGGTCGGCCAGAATCTCGGCGGGAGAGTCCAGTTCGCTCGGGTCGAACGTCCAGAGCGCATCCTGCTGCGCGGCGGCTTTTTCGGTGGTGTCGGGGATGTAGTTCACGCTAAAGCACTCTCAAACAGAGAAGCTTCTGCGTCACGCCGTTTCTGGAGTCCGGTGGTGTTCGGCCACAGTCGCTTCATCGACCTGATGAGGTCGGGAACCTCGCGGAATCGTCCGAACTTTAGAGCATTCTGGATGCTGACCATCTCCGAGCGACGGTCCCCCGAGAGCGATGCGCCACGGTTGAAGACCAGCGACACCAGAGCATCTCTCGCGGGTTCCGGGAGTGTTTCAGCCTGCGGGTAAATGCGCAGGGTTTGAAGGTAGAACCGAGGGACTGTGATTCGCTCGAACACGTCGAGAGCCTGACGCCACGTGATCTCGATGGATCTCACGGCCTCGCGTGAATGAAGCCACAGGCGAGCGGCCTCTCCACGGATCCCGAGTGCACCCCTGAGTAGATCAACCGAGGTCTCCGCGAGCACTGGTCCCCATGCCTCTGCGAACTGTTGCTCGGTGTTGTAGCCAAGGTCGAAACCGACACCGATGGTGACGCCCGACTGCTCCCCCGGCCACGTGGGACGAGAGAGAAACTTGCGGAAGTAGTCCTCCCCACCACCGACTTCGTAGTCGAGGAGAAGCTTTAGGCCTTCGGGTGAGAGGTTCATTTGCGCAGTTCTCGGATGAGTTGAATGGTTTTGAGCACCGTGTAGACGAGTGCGGCGGCGGCGGCTCCGATGCTGACCAGTTGGTGAACCTCAGTCAGCCCGAGCATCAGTGCGGCGAAGTTTACCGCTGGAACGACGAGGAGATCGTGCGGGTTTGTTTGGTCGAGGTTCATCGGCTTTTGGTGGGTGTGGTTTGACGAACGTGACGAAGTGCCACGCGGCTGCCACGGCGAACGTCACGCCGAGGCCAATGTTGAGAACGATTTCAGAGACCGGAGGAGTGCTGAAGGTGACGATGTTGAGCATCGCACCGACGGCCACCAGTGAGAGCCCCCCTTTGAGGAGTCGCGCGAGCCACGGCGAGCGATAGATGGCCGACTCGGGACGACCGAACACGAACACCACGAACGCCACGCCCCCGGCGGCGATTAGCGCATTAGCGGCCCCGTTTGCGAGGGTGAGGAGGTTCGGGTTCATCTGTTATTGTGTGTGGTATCAACTTCCGCGACGCGTACTCGACCGCGCGGAGTCCGACGAATCCGAGCAGGAATGCGATCGCGTACTGTGTCCGCTCCCCCTCGACCTTCACCAGCTGCACGACGACGGGTGTGAGGTAGTTCGCGGCGGCGGCCCCAGCGACGAGTGAGGAGATGGTGCTCCCGAGATTCCTCGCGGCGTTGCGCCCCGTGGTGAGCACGGCCCCGAAGAGTCCAGCGGCCAGAAGTGCGATGTCGATTCCGTACTCTTTCAGGTTCATTTTCTCTCAGGTGGTTTGTTCGGCGTTGCTGCGCTCCCGTAGTAGAACGAGACGACCATCCCCCAGGACGTCGAAAGTGACCCGATGAGCATCGTGATTCCTGCGTTGTCCCAGAGGTCGAAGTGCCCGGTGAGCAACCCGGCGAGCACTGCGAAAAATCCGAGGGTGATTCCGAGAGCGAGGAGTGCTGGAACCGATGAGTTCAAACGCACCTGCATCTTCCTCGCGCTGTCACGGTCCTCGGTTGCGAGTCGCTCGAGGTCGATGTCCAGTTCGCGCATTCGGATCGCAAGTTGATTGTCGGCCTCGCGGAGTGCGGCCACCTGTTCGCCCGTGAGCGTTCCCGCGTCGAGTGCGGTTTGAACCTTTTGAAGAGTCGGATCGGAAAGCCCGATCGCCTTGCCAACTGCTTCAACGGCCATGCCCCCGAGCGGTCCCCCGAGAGCGCGGCCAATGGTCGGCAAAAGTGCTTTCCAATCGAACTTCATAGCGTCTGATTTTGGAGTGATGAGTAGTCGAGACCGTAGCCAACCGACCACTCGCGGTTGTGATCTTCATACCAGCCCGCGCCTTCGTGGATGTCGCGGAAGTCGGCGAATGCTCGCTCGAACTTTGGTTTTACTGCCTCGAGAGAGAAGTTTGCCCTCGCGAACCTGACCATCTGCTCGCGGTCGATTTTGTAACCCAATCGGATCGCGCGGAGGATGTCGCCCATGGTCATGCAGCGGAACCCGTTGACCCCGTCCACGATGTACTCGGTCATCGCTCCCATGTCGGTGCAGATCGGAACGCACCCAGAGAGCATCATTTCAACGGCGGTCCCCCCAAAGGGTTCCCAGTAGGTGGAGAGGAGGAACCCGCACTGCGCCTTGGCCATCAACTGCTTTCGCTCCTCGATGCCGACGTAGCCCACAAACTCGACGTGGTCCGGCCATTCCGCGAGTCCGATGGAATGCGGCCCACCTTGTCCCGCGACCACCAGCTTCATCCCCATCCTGCGCGTCGCGTCGATTGCAAGGTCGAGGCCTTTGTTCGTGCCGATGCGCCCGATGAAGAGTGCGAAGTTCTCGCGCTGCTGCGTCGTGTCGAAGTTTCGAACGTCGAAGTAGTTGGGGACCACCCGCCAGTACCATTTCGGGTTGCAGAACGAAACGCCGTCAGTGCCAACGTGCGCGGCCCGAAGCGGGTAAGATTCGTAACACCGATAAGGTGCGAATGCGTAGCCATTCCCGATTCCCGGCTCCACCACGATCAAGTCTTTGTCAGCGTTGGCGATGTGTGTCGCTTCCTGCGTGCCTCCCCAGAACGCGAGCACCAAGTCTGATTTGGTCTTGCGGCGTTTGATGGCCTCTCCCGCGTGAAGGTTGAAGACCCTGTGCGCGAGATCTTGCGAGGAGTGTTTGAACTGGTTTTTGCGCCAGTCGTGGTCTCCGTAAGTCTCCTTCAGCACGTCGTTTGATGTGACGTTGACGTGTTCGTGTGCAGCGGTTTGGGAGTCGGGGTGCCCGTAGTGAATCGTGCGGTATTCGGTCGAGTCCTTGAACATCTCAAGGAACTTCAGAACCTTCTGCGTGAATGCGCAGGCTGAGTAGTCGGGGTGGGTGACGGTGTGAGGAACGCTTAGGCAATGGAGAGTTGTCATGGTCCTTCAGCCTAAGCGTTCCTCTGCCTGTTTGACTAGGTGTAGTACGGCAAGAACTTGCCATCACCCGCGTCGAGCCATCCTGCGGGAGACGAGGTGCTGCTCGGAGTGCCGCTCGCCACCGAGTAGTTCGGCCCCGTCGCGCCAGTTTCCCCGGTTGGACCTGTTGGCCCGTCGTTTCCAGCGGGTCCTGTTGCTCCTGTTGCTCCTGTTGCTCCTGTTGGCCCGATTTGGTTTGCGTCGGAACCCGGTGCGCCCGATGGACCAGTTGGACCTGTTTCCCCCGTTGGCCCTGTCGGTCCGGTTGGACCGTCAATGCCGTTTGTCCCGCTCGGCCCCGTTGCACCTGTCGCACCGACATTCACGGTCGCCCAGAATGTCGGGGAACTGTCGGGTTGATAGTTGAAGTTCGTGGTCAGTGATACATAAACCACACCATTGTAGACAGCTAACTCGCCCTGCAAATAGGTGATGGTTGCAACCCAGTTGCCCGTCGTGTTAACTCGGACCCAGTAGTTGGGTTGCTCCTCGGGGTTGAAGCTCGTGCTGCTCTGCGTCGCCCGATAAAGGTAGTTCCCTTTCCAAACGAAATCCCCAGCGGTGTAGCCAACAGTGTTGTCCCATGCTGCAATCCCTGACCCGGTTCCACCAGAACCCGGTGCGCCACTTGGCCCTGTCTCGCCCGTTGCCCCCTTAGCACCAGTGACCTGCACCGCGAGCACGTCGATCACGACGCCGTTTGCGGGTGCGGTCGGGAAAACGATCTTCGAGTTTGCCTGAGTCGAACCCGTGATGGTGAACCCACCGTTGGTTTCGTCGGGACGTTGGAACACCCCGCCAACGTAGACGAGATACCCTGCTTCATCGTTTCCGGGTCCATCCCATCCCGAGATGGGTCCGAACTCGGTGTCAGTGCCATTCCCCGTGAACCTCGGCGAGAGGATGCCACCACCGAGAACCACGCCCGTGGCACCCGTTGCTCCCTGCGCCCCCGATGGTCCCGGTGCACCATCAAGTGCAACCGTCCAACTCGAGAACTCACCGCTTCCAGCGATGACCCGCCCGACGTCCACCGAAAGAACTCCGGTCTGCGAATCGTACGCGGTCACCACACCCGTCATGCGAGCGTCCACCGAGTTCGCGATGATGACCTGTTGGCCAATCGACAGCTGCAAACCAGCGGCGACGGTGAGCGTCTTCGAGCCCGTTGTGAGCGAGAGGGTCGTCGTTGATGCGGAAGTGTAGCGGTCACCAGCTGCGCCTGTTGCACCCGTTGCGCCCACACCAGTCGCGCCTTGCGGCCCAGATGGACCAGCCACACCAGTTGCTCCTACGGGACCAGCGACACCTTGCACCCCCTGCGAACCTGTTGCGCCAGTCGGCCCCGCTTCGCCCGTCAATCCCGTTGCACCCGATGGCCCCTGTGGTCCCGTCGACCCTTGGTCACCCTGCACGCCCTGAAGCCCACTTGGTCCGGTCGGCCCTTGCGCTCCCGTCGGTCCGGTAGGTCCAGCGACGCCCGTTGCGCCGTCTGCACCTGCGACCCCACTCGCGCCTGTTGGCCCTTGTGGACCCGTTGCGCCAGATGCTCCTTGCGGCCCCGTCGCGCCAACTGCACCAACTGCGCCCTCGAGGTTAATGGTCCACGATGCGTAAGTGCCCGATCCGGTGTGATTCGCTACGTCGACGACCAATGCGCCCGTCGTTGAGTTGTAACTCGTCACGACCCCGTGCATATGTGCCGCTCCTTCAGACTCCGCGATGACCACAGGTTGCTGGATCGTGTAGCTCAACCCAGCTGCGACCGTGAGTGTCTTCGAACCGTTCCCGACGAGCAAAGAGGTCGTCGAGGTGGTCGCGTATTTGTCGCTTTGCCCAGCCACGCCAGTTGCCCCTTGAACGCCTGTTTGACCAGTTGCCCCCTGAACCCCTTGAAGTCCGGTTGCTCCTTGTGCGCCAGTCGGCCCCTGTTGACCAGTTGCCCCTTCGATTCCGGTTGCACCCGTTGCGCCCACACCAGTCGCGCCTTGCGGCCCTTGCTGACCTGTTGCACCGATCGCACCTTCAACCCCCTGCTGTCCTTGCAATCCCGATGGCCCTTGCGCCCCCGTTGCACCGATCGGCCCCGTCGCTCCAACTGGTCCTTGAATCCCTTGTGGTCCTTGTGCACCTTGTGCGCCCGTTTGCCCTGCGGCACCCGTTGCACCTGTCAGCGCGGTCTGTGCCGCGCTGTCGATCATGTCGAGTTTGATTTTCGTTAGTTCTTGTGGCATAAAGTGTTAGTAAGTGACTTGAACAGAGACCTTGCACCCGTCAGGGATCGCTTGGCCGAAATAGATAATGCCTTTCGGTGCGGCTGAGAACTGGATGTCGTAGGCTGTTGGAGGCTGATGAACGCCCGACACCGAAACAATGTAAGCTGCTGAGGACGTCGGGAATGTGTCACCCTCTTCTCCGTCTGGAAAGAGGGGTGAAAATGATGATACTTGCCCATTTCCAAGGAACTCCACCGAGTGATACGTCCCAGCGAACGAACCGCTTCCACCTCCACCTCCGGTCGGCTTGTTGATTAGGTCGTTGTAGTCGCCACTCTTCGCAACCGTCGCGAGTTCGAGCGTGGTCCGTGCAGCGGCGGGTGTTGCGGCGGTGAGAAGTGCCTTGCCCGTCGCCTCCGCGTCCTTGAGTAAGTTGTTCGATACCTTGGTCATACGGTGTAGTACGGGACGAGTCGACCTTGGCCTGCGTCAAAGTAACCGTAAGGCACTGCCGTTGTGGAAGGGACTGATGTTGTTGCTAGCCAGTTGGGTCCGGTCGGTCCAGTCGGTCCGGTTGCACCAGTTGCTCCGTCGGTTCCATTAAGTCCCGGGAATCCGGCAGGACCCGTCTCACCGGGCATTCCGGTTGCGCCTGTTGCACCTTCACCACCAGTCGGTCCAGTCTCGCCACTCGGACCAGTTGCGCCGGTTGCGCCAGTTGCGCCGGTATCCCCCTTTGGACCAGTCTCTCCAGTGTCTCCCTTTTCACCCTGAAACCCCTGCACGCCGATTGAACCGTTTTCGCCGGGAGGACCTTGTGGACCCTCTGGTCCTTGTGGTCCCGGGAGTCCTATTCCCGGCAGGCCAGTTGCGCCCGTTTGCCCTTGCAACCCCATCACGCCAGTTGCGCCCGTTTGACCAGTTAACCCTGTCGGTCCCGGTGGACCACTCATCGACGCGAGGAACTCCCATCCATTGCCCGTCTTTTGGTAAATCGTAACGAACTTTGCTCCTCCCACTTCATACCCTTGCTCTCGGTAATAGATGTCTCCCGGATCCCCTAAACTCGCTGACGGCAAAGTGTTTCCTCCGAAGTACTGCGCCCCGGCAGGACCCGTTGGACCAGTCGCCCCGGTTGCTCCCGTCGCACCGTCGTATCCCGCGGGACCGTTGGCACCCCTGCTCGCGATGAGATCCCAGAAGAGAGAAGAGGTCGATGGAACGTCGCCGACGTTGCCACCGTTGGCGTCTGAACGATACCAGAGTTGACCCTGATAGGTGGCCAAATCGCCGACGGCGTAGGCTGTGCCAAGGTCGAATGCGCCCGTGTAGTTCCACAACGCACTAACACCCGATGCACCCGTTGGTCCGGTTGCTCCGCTCGGCCCGGTGGCGCCACCCGGTGAACCCGAAGGTCCCTGCAATCCACTTGGCCCCGTTGCGCCCGTCGCACCACCGGCAGGACCAGCGATGCCTTGCGCCCCGCTCGGCCCTGGAATGCCTGTCGCGCCGATAGGACCCGTCGCCCCGCTCGGTCCAGTTGACCCGGTCGCACCGAGTCCTCCCGCTGGTCCTTGCTCTCCCGGAACTCCACTTGGTCCTGCGGGTCCCTGCGCTCCTGCTGGTCCCTGTGGCCCCATCACACCACCTGACGCGATGAGGATGTTGATCTTCTCTCCGCTCGGCGGCGGGGTGGTAAATGTCACCACGCCATCGGTGACCGTGTAATCGGTTCCTGCGGTTTGAAAGACTCCACCAATGGCCACGATGAAGTGCGCATCGGTCGAGTCCGTCGAGGTGGTGGTGAATGCCGTTTGCGATCCGTTTCCGTCGAAGGTGAACTGATTGAGAGCGAACGACGGCGACGATGCTCCCGCCTGAATCGTCACCCAGTCCGTCCCAGCGGCGTTCGGAAAGGAAAGAGTTTGGTCGGCGGTGTTTACGAGCAGAACACCCGAGGGAATCCCCGTAATCGGTGGAGCCCCCGGAGTGCTCTTTCGAAGTTGTCGAATGTAGTTCGGCATTTTGGCGGTTTAGATTTCGCCACAATCTATGGAAATGCCTGCGCCTGCTGCAATGGTCTTCGATGCGGCAGTGATTCTGCCGTAAGTGTCAACCGTGAACACCACGCCGTCAGTCGTTGCAGTGACTCCCGATGTGGCAAGGTCAACTCCGTCAGATGAGACTGCGATGCGGGAAGATGAGACGGTTTTGACCGAAAGGGTCGTGCCGCTCTTTTGTAGACCATTCCCTGCGTCGGCCACGCCTGCGCTGGAGAACTGAGAGAAGGTCAGCGCGGTCGTCCCGATCGTGATTGCGCCAGAGGTCGAAAGAACCCAACCCGTAGACCCGTTCATGGTTCCCTGCTCGATGAAGACGAATGACCCCGCCGAGAACTCGGTGCCTGAGTCCGCATCGGTGCGACGAGTCAGGATGAATGGCGAATCCTCACCACCTGCTGCGGTCACTCGATAGAGACCATTCTGCAAAGCGGCGGCCTGATTCTTAACCAGCACCGATTCACCCACGGCGAGCGTGTGCCCGTCGATGAGAAGTCCGACGTTGTTGTTGGACGTGAGCGTTGCACCCACTCCGCTGGATCCGTTGTTGTACGCGACGGAAGGAAGTGGTTCGGTCGTGGCAACGTGCGCCGAAGCTTTGACGTCGAGGCCTTGCGCGACGTCGTCGACGTACTTCTTGGTCGCCAGATGAGCATCTGCGGTCGGCGTAGCGTTTGACGAGATGCGACCGCTCCCGAGGTTCAGATTGAGCGAAGAGTCGAGAATGACGACCTTGCTCGCTGCACCCACACCCTCGGTGATTCCAGCGAGTTTATTGAGTTCCGTGGTCGTGACGGTTGCCCCGTCGAGCTTGTTGAGTTCTGCGGCGTCGGCGGTCACTTGGGTCCCGCCGATTTGCAGCACTCCCGTGTGGTTCACCGTGCCGCTGAAGGTCTTGGTGCCTGCAATCGTTTGATCTCGGTTCGCCTTGGTCACCATCCCCTCGGATGATGCGTTTCCCTCCCCGCCGATGGGGACGATGTCACCCGTCGATTTCTTGATGAGGAGTTGATTGTCATACTCCTGCCAGAGAAGTTCGGCGGTTTGAAGCGTGACGCCAGAAACCCCCGTCGAGGAGATGCGGCGTTTGAGTTGAATGGCGTTTGGCATGGTCTTTTATTGGTTAAACTTGGCCCCCGTCGACTTTTACCCCGAGTGCCTCAAGGGTTGTGTAAGTGGTGACACCGCTGATGACGCCGACGATGTTTCCGTCAACGCCTGTGCCTGCAATCGCGGCTCCTGCACCGATGTTTGCACGCACCTGCGCTTGCTGGGGAGCGGTCAATGCTTGCGGGGTGAACAATACAACCGACGCGGCGATGTTCGTCGTGTCGAAAAAAGGGAGGCTGACAGGTTGCGATGCGCGGCGGTTCGTGTTCTCGACCTTCCACCGAAGTGCTCGCGTGGTCGTCAGGTTGCCGTTGTAAGCCCACGCAATCTCGGCCTGAAGAACCACCGAAGGAACGTCGGCCACCGTCTCATCTCCACCAGCGACGAGCACCGTGACCCCGTATCCTGACGACCGAGAGTGCGGTGCCGAGCGTTGGCCAAAGGTCGATGCGGTGGCGGTGACGATGTCGAGTGCTGACGATGCGACGAAAGAGAGGTCAGCGTCGAGTGCTGCGGCGATTTTGGTGGCAATCCCCGCTGCATCTTCGGTGCCGAGAGTGGTGACCTTGATGAGTCGGCCACCTGCTGGAGTTTCTGGTGCAGCGGTCGATGCGCCACCCATCCAAACGCGAACGGGCCCCACGGCGTCTGCGAGGTCGAAATAGACTCCTGCTGCGGTCGAGGATGTCGTCTGGATTGCGACCACCTCGGCGGCGTCGTATGGATCCACACCGAGAAGTCGGTCGATGCCACCGCTCGCGGTGTTCAGTGTCGCTCGATAGTCGACCACCTGCCCCGTCACCGTGCGGGTCCAGCTGGAGAAGGAAAGGAGAGGGTTTGCATCGAACTGACCCTTGGGTTTGACGCTCAACCGCATTCCGGTTGAACTGCCCATGTCGACCGTGGTGGTCGATGCGATCGTGTTTCGAAACTGGATTGATGCGGGAATGACGTCGCCGTTTCGCAGCAAGACCTCCTGATCGTCCGAGCGGCGTAATCCGCTGACGTAGATGAGTCCAGAATCAAGAGCGACGGTGAGCGTGAGCATCCATCTCTGCGCCCGTCATCAACTGTGAAGTCCGATGATTTGGTGACCTCCGGTCTGCTGAGAAACGGTGAATCCCCCCCCGTCGTTCGCGGTGATGTAAGCAAGAACGATTTTGTACGCTACTGAGTCCGGTTGCTCGTCGGCGGTGAGAAGGGTGTCCATGTCCTCGATTGCGAGGGACGGGAAGCTGACGCCCGATGATGTGGTGTCGCTGAAGTTGCCTGTGACGTTCAGCACCACTCTCTTCGCGTCAGCTGCTGCACCCACTTCCTCCTTCGGATAGTTGACCACCGACTGCCCATTCACGGTGCCCCATCGCACCCACACCTTGTAAGTGGTCGCCTCTCCGACGGTCTCGGATTCAACGGTGACCTTGAATGGGTAGTTCCCTGTGCCTGTGGATCCACCACCTCCCGAGGTGATTCGCTTCTTGAGCGAAACAAACTGCCCCCGAGGAGTCAGCGATGCAGTGATGTCCGGGGTGTTTTGAATCACCAACCTCGGCAGGTAGTCGATGATGGCGTTGATGGCGGTGGCGATTGAGCCCCCTGATTTGAGTCGTGGAATCATAGACATCCCGGTGGTTCCTCTCTGCTGTCGAATGTTGCGGTCTCCCCGCGAAATGATGTCACGGGGTTAACTGGTCGCATGAGAACCCCGAATGGCAGCATGAACGCCGACTGCCGTGGGTAGTCGTTGCGAAGAAGGTTTGTCTCGTCTCTCCCCGGGTAGTCAGTTCCGGGAGGATAGCCAAACGCGTCACGGTTTGTGAGGGTGAACCCGTAAGGTTCCCACGGTGCGAAACCCTCAGCTGGAGGACATCGTGGGACCGAGACCACGGGGACGACTTGAATCTCCGAGTGCCAGAAACTGAACCTCTGATCGGCTCCGTAAACTCCACCGATGTCTGTTTCGAGCGGAACGGCTCCGATCCCTTCGAGAGTCGAGTCGTCGAGTTCAAGGGAGTATCCACCACCCGGTGAGATTTCGTGAACGTAGCCCACGAGGATGTCCACCTCGAAGTCCATTTGATACTCGCGAGGGTCCCACGGGTTGACCTGCTCACCCGGTTGCGGGGTGTACGTTGGTGTTCCTGAAGCGACAATCTCGGATGCTGAGATGCGTGACTGAGGTTCCTGCCACGTTGATTCGAGTCGAACCGGAAAGAACCACCGCTGCGTGACGAAAGACCCGTTGACCTCGTTGACCACGGCGTGTCCGGGGAGTGGTCCGAAGTTGCTGAACCCAACTTGGTCACCGTTGAACGTGCTGGATGCCTGATTGCTGAGAAAGAGATCGGTGAGCACGGCGTAGAACTCATTTGGCGGGTTCTCTGGATTCTCTGGATCCTGTGCGCCTTCGGCGTAGCGGATCGCGCGTGCCCTCATCTTCACCGTCGCCAGAATGACCTTCGATCCTCCGGTGAGTTGGAAGCCACGGTACTGCCTGCTCCCAACTTGAATCACGGGTCCACAGAGGCCCCAGTGCCATGGCGTGATGAAGTAGGTGGATGTTCCTTCAGTGATGAATGGTTCGTAGCCCGCGGGAGTCGGTTGCGATGTTGTAGAGGTGCTAGAAATCCTCGGTGCAGAGAGCGTCGTGCCGCGCGGCGTTTCGTCGCTGACAAAGTCCTTCGTCGATTGAATCTTGAGCCTGACCAACTCACGTCGAATCGCGTTGAGAGCGTCACCGATCGGCCCTCTGGTCGTCACGGTCTTCATGCGTAAATCTGCGCGGCCCACCCTCCCCCTGTGTACTGCCCGAAGTTCTCCGATGCGTTCCTGTAGAGGAGTGAAATCTTCCACTGATTTCCGAAGGGTTCGGCAGTTGCCCCCGCGAGAAGCCACGACGATGCCGTTCCCCACAATCCCGGGACGGCTGGAAAGTCGATGCGCCCGATCTTGTTCGTGACGCTTCCAAATCCCGCCCACGTGTCGAAGTAAGTCAGCTTCAGTGTCGAACCGTTCCCTGCGATGTACGATGAAACCCCGTAGAGGTTCGGCTTCTTGAACTCGACGAACCGCTTTGTGGCCAGTGAATCGCTCGATGCAATCCACACTGCGTTGGTTTCGTTGGGAGTGTCCGGTGTTCCCGCGAGTTCTTGGAATCGCGGGTGCGCGGTGACGCTCTCGGTGCCGCTGTTGGCGTCGATGCTCATCCGCTTTTTCGACGGCGAGGCATAGCTGAGAATCTTCCTCTGCTCGAACGTGGTCGTCTGCGTTGCCTCGTCGAAAGTCATGGAACGAGAGAGGATTTCCCGCTCGGAATCTGACGACATCGAATCCTGACCTGACGGCGCCACGATTGACTCGACCACGTTCCCCTTGAACACCCATGTCTCGGTTTTGATGACGTTGCCCCACTCGTCCTGCTCGAACGCCTGTGAAACTTTGACGGTGTTGTCGCCTCGGAAATAGGTTGCTCCGTTATTGGTTGGCATGGCTAGGAATAGAGGTCAGATGACCAGTTCGGTGCTCCGAGGAGTTGAACCCCGATTTTCCACGCTCCCCCGTTCTGCTCCTGTTGCACCGAGGTCGCGAGCAGAGAGAGTCCATTGATCATGGAGAAGTTGGGAATCGGCGGGAGTGCGTAGACGTTTCCGGGTTGAATGCTGAGGCTTGCGGAATCACTCATCCACTCGAGCGTGAAAGTCCACTCTGGTGCCAAATAGGTTGTGATTCCCGCGAGTTGATAGTCGTCCCTGAACTGCACGAACCGATTCACGCCGTCGATGGTCTCCCAGATGGCGTTGTCAGTGTTCGGTGTGTCGGCTGTTCCAGCCCAGTCTGAGAAGTCCGGGTGAGCGGTGATGGGTTCGTTGGTGATTGAGGCCTCGACGGTGACGAAGTCTTTCGAGAATGCCTTGCCACGATACGACGCCTCAGTGGTTCCGAGGCTTTCACTGAGCACGTCCGAAAGTTCGCGTGAACTCACCAGCACGAGCGTCGAGCTTCCGAAGGTCTTCGTGAGCGGCCATGAGAATGGAGGAGCATCTGCACTGCTTCGCGCGTAGCGGTGACGATAGACCACCTCCAACGCCCCACGATCGTCCACCTGTGCGGAAACTGGAAACTGTTGGTTCAAACTCATACGACGGCCACGTTGAGCGAGCCCTGTTTAACGATTGCGGCGGTGACTCCGTTGAGCCCTCGCGAGATCTCTTCCATCATCCTGCGAAGGTCTGCTTCTGGGTTGGCTTGCTGCATCGGTTGCGCGGCTTGCGCGGCTTGTTGCCTCTGCTGTTGAAAGAACGGCGCAGCGGGTGGTCCTTGAACCGGAATCTTGAGCATCTCGTCACGCTTCCGCGCGGCCTCTCGCGCCTGCACGAATCGCGGCGAGTTTGCAAACCCTGCGCCGAGTTCACCAGCTGCTCGCAGTCCGGGTTGTTGTCCCTCGAGGTCAATCATCGGCCCCCGAGGAGCGAGGTTCATCGTTCGACGACCCCCGCCGATTTTCTCGAGCGAGGTGAATGCGTCAGCGGTTTTGACTGCTTTTCCCTCCTTCTGAGCTTGCGCCTGCGCTTGCCCCTGCTTCGCCGTGAGTTCACTGGTGCTTTTAAGGGTGCTCGACTGCTCGCGAATCGCGGTGGCGTTGCGAAGTGCGGCCTCAGTCAGCTTGGCCAACTCAACGCGGAGTTTCTCATTCTGAGCTTGGAGTTTCTCGGTCGCGTTCGTCTGCTTCCCGAATCCACGTTCGAATGCAGCGAGGAGTCCCTGCCCCGGTGTTCCCTCGGCGAACGCTTCCGAGTTGCTCGGTGGAATGATTGCACCGTTCGAAAGTGACTCTTTCGTGTTGTATGTGATGCGCTTGCCCCCTGCAAAGGTCTCACGAACTTCCCCCGGGGTGAGCGGCGTCGGGTAGCCTGCGGCTTTCGCGGCCACGATCTCCTGCGCCTGTGCCGAGGTCATCCCGCTCGCTTGTGGCATGAAGCTTTGCGCGGTCTGGAATC
>Ga0315901_10006245_pt1 | contig 14316 bp, 13 predicted proteins | sample LakEriMetagenome_10_FD_203761 | JGI IMG/M metagenome (GOLD analysis project Ga0315901, IMG submission 203761) | Freshwater fungal communities from buoy surface, Lake Erie, Ohio, United States - Buoy 2 MA116 | ecosystem: Environmental > Aquatic > Freshwater > Lake | place: USA: Lake Erie, Ohio... | reverse complement strand
GTCGGGGTCTCGGTTTTGTCGAGCACAAAATCGGGGAAGTTGTCGGCGCGTGGCAAGGCGTAGTCCATCAACGAACCGCTGAGGATTTGCCCGTTGTCGCTGTAGACGACCTCCTCGTACAGGGCCTGCCCGATCCCTTGTGCTAGCCCACCATGTACCTGACCGGCCACCAAGGTGGGGCTGATGCGTGGACCACAGTCGTCGACCGTGTAGTACTTGGCGACCCGCACGTCGCCGGTGTCGGCATCGACCTCGACAACCGCCAAGTGGGCGCCGAATGGGTAAATCAGTTCAGCCGGGCGGAAGAACTCAGTCGCCTCGAGCCCAGATGTCACATCACCCGGCAACTTGTCGGTGTAGGCGCGCTTGGCGATTTGGACAAGCGACACACTGCTATCTGGTGCGCCTTTGACGTGATATTTACCCTCGGCATAGACCACATCGTCGGGGCTGGCCTCGAGCAAGTGAGCGGCGATTTTGACGGCCTTGGCGCGCACGACCTTGATGGCCTCGACCAGGGCACCACCACCAATCGCCAAACTGCGACTACCCATGGTGCCTTGGCCCATTGGGGTGTTGGCGGTATCGCCTGATTTGACGATGACGTTGTCGAAATCAGCGCCGAGCTGATCGCTGACAATCTGCGCAAATGTGGTGTACAACCCTTGGCCGTGGGGTGATGTGCCGGTAAAGACGGTCACGGTGCCGGTCGGCTCAACGCGCACGGTAGCGCTCTCGTAGGGACCAAAGCCACACATCTCCACATAACAGGCAAATCCCAAGCCCAACAATGTTGTTGGCTTGCCGGCGGCGTAGTCGGCGCGGCGGCGTGCTTGTTCGGCGAGGAGCGTCTGATAGTCGCTGATGTCGATCAACTTGCGCATGGCGCGGTCGTATTCGCCACTGTCGTAGAGTGGGCCGGTCGGTGTTTTGTAGGGGAATTGCTCGGGTGGGATGAAGTTGACGCGGCGAACCTCGGCGGCATCAATCCCCAAATCGTCGGCGACGGCGTCAATCATGCGCTCGATGTAATAGGCGGCCTCGGGGCGACCAGCGCCACGATAGGCGGCGACAGGGGTGGTATTGGTGTAGACGCAATCAATGGCGCCGTCAATGACGGGGATTTTGTAGACCCCAACGGCCATCATGCCGGTCAAGTTGGGCAAGCCGGCAGCAATCGGGTAAGCGCCGATATCGGCGGTAATGTGAAAGCGCAACGCCGTGATGGTACCATCGGCCTTGACGGCCGCACTGAACTCGCCGACTTGGCCGCGTCCGTGGGTGGTAGCGGTCATGTGCTCGATGCGCCCCTCGACCCATGACATGGGCAGACGCACGTGCCGTGCAAGGGCTGCCAAGGCGGCATCCTCGGGGTAGACACCGATTTTGACACCAAAGCCGCCGCCGACATCAGGTGCCACGACGCGAATCTGGTTCTCGTCCATGCGCAACATCTCGGCCAGGCTACCGCGTGTCATATGTGGAGCTTGGGTGCTGGTATAGACGGTCAATCCATCGCCGAGTGGATCGGGGTATGCCACCACGGCGCGCCCCTCCATGGAGACACCGGCGAGGCGTTGGTTGACCAGTCGGCGAGTGACCACTTTGTGGGCACTCGCAAAGGCGGCATCGGCATCACCAACCTTTTTGGTCCAGGTGTGATGCACGTTGCTCTGCATGTCCTTGAACAGGCGTGGTGCATCGGGCGCTTTGGCCTGTTCCATGTCGACGGCTGCAGGTAACGGCGTGTAATCGACTTGGACGGCGCTAGCGGCGTCAACCGCGAGGGCTGCTGATGAGGCGAGTACGGCGGCAACAATCTCGCCAACATGGCGCACGGTGCCATATGAGATGGGGTAGTGGCTGTGAGGGCGCACGGCGAGACCATCGAGCTCGCTCGAGCCCTCGCCACCGGCGCCGATGGGCATCGGGCCACAGAGCTTGGCGATATCTTGGCCAGTGATGACGTCCATCACGCCAGGCATGGCCTTGGCCTCGCTGGCGTCGATACTATTCACAAGGGCGTGGGGGTATGGACTGCGGACAAAGGCGACGTACTGCATGCCGGGGAGCTTCATGTCGCCAACATAGGCGCCACGACCGGTAATCAGACGGGGGTCTTCTTTGCGCTTGACTTCAGCGCCAATCAACGAGGCGTAGGCCATGATTGGGTACCTTTCAGAAGTAAACAACGATGTTTCGGGCGCGGAATATCCTTATTATACCACTCTGATTTGGACACGATGATGCGGGAGTGTATATGATTGTAATCGTTTCATTGGCGGGTAGGCGCTGAAAAATCGGGCGCTCAAGGCTTTCAATTGACGCAAGTGCATGGCAATGGTAGGATATGGCAGTCAAAATATGCATGGAGGCTGTTGGCGATGAAATTACATGAGTATCAAGCACGTGATATCTGTGCCCGTTATGGTATCCCAGTAACTGGTGGTGGCGTAGCCGCGACGGCTGCCGAGGTCCGTGCCATTGCCGAGCGCATCGGCGCACCCGTGGTCGTCAAGGCTCAGGTGTTCGTGGGTGGTCGTGGCAAGGCTGGTGGTGTCAAACTAGCCCAAACCCCGACTGAGGCCGAGCAGGTCGGCTCCAAAATCCTTGGCATGGATATCAAGGGTTTGACCGTTGAGAAGGTCTTGGTTGCCGAAGCTATCAAATATGAGAGTGAAATCTACCTCGGTGTCATCATGGATCGCGCCAGCAAGCGCATCGTGGTCATGGCCTCGTCAGAGGGTGGCGTCGAAATCGAAGAGGTCGCCAAGACCAATCCTGATGCCATCAAGAAGGTCGAAGCTCATCCAACGATGGGTTTGCTCGACTACCAGGCGCGCAACTTGGCCTTCGCCATCGGTTTGACCGACGGCAAGCAGGTACGTCAGTTTGCTGGTATCGCCATGGCTTTGTACAAGGTCTACATGGAGAATGATGCCTCGTTGGCCGAGATTAATCCGCTTGTGGTCAAAGCCGACGGCTCGTTGCAGGCCCTCGACTCCAAGGTCGTGGTCGACGACAGCGGCTTGTTCCGCCACCCCGAGCTTGAGGCAATGCGCGATAGCGCCGATGAGCCACTCGCCGAGCAACAAGCTCGTGAGGCTGGCATCACCTTTATTAAGCTGGATGGCGACATCGGTTGTATGGTGAACGGTGCAGGTCTGGCCATGGCCACCATGGACGTGGTGAAGTTGTACGGCGGCGAGCCAGCCAACTTCCTCGATGTTGGTGGCGGCGCTGGTAAGGACAAAGTCAAAGCTGCCTTGCAGATTATTTTGTCAGACAAAAACGTCAAAGCCGTGTTGTTCAACATCTTCGGCGGTATTACTCGTGTCGACGAGGTTGCTCGTGGTATCATCGCCGCCCTCGAAGAGGTCGATACCGATGTGCCGATGGTTGCTCGCTTGGTCGGCACCAACGAGGTCGAGGGCCGTAAGTTGCTCGAGAACTCACGTCTCATCCCGGCAGCGACGTTAGGTGAGGGCGCCCAAAAAGCCGTCGCCGCTGCCAAGGAATACGCCGCACGCAAGTAATTGCCTATCCATGCGTGATAACGAACCCCATCGGTGGTAATGCACCGGTGGGGTTTGGTGGTTTGATACACGTATGCATCAAAATTGTTTCGGTATAATAAATAAATTAGATACAGTACAGTGAGGGTACAGCACGTATGACGCAGTACGACCTGTTGGTGTTGGGCGAGATCAATGCCGACTTAATTTTGCGCGGTGACGTTGAGCCGGTCTGGCAACAACACGAGAAGATTGTCGATGACATGGCACTTGTGATGGGTGGATCATCGGCGATTTTTGCCTGTGGCGCAGCCCGACTAGGGTTACGCGTGGCGTATGTTGGCCTGTGTGGCGATGACGTCATCGGTCGATTCTGCCTTGATGCGCTACGGGCGAGCGGTGTCGATACCCAACATGTGGTGATTGATCCGTCGATTCGTACCGGGTTGACGGTTATCCTACAAAAACCCACTGATCGTGGCATGTTGACGTACGAGGGTGGGATTGCATTACTGCGCGCCGACATGATTCCTGCCTCGCTGATTGCTGCCTCACGCCATTTGCATATTGGCAGTTATTACTTGCAACACGCCTTGCGCCCTGATTTGCCGTCACTCTTTGCGGCGATGCAGGCCCAAGGTGGTACTACATCGCTTGATACCAACTGGGATCCGACGGAGCGTTGGGATGGGCTAGAGCAGCTCTTTGCCTATACCGACTTGTTCTTGCCGAATGATGCCGAAGCCTGTGCTATTAGTCGCCAAACTGATGTCAATCAGGCATTAACGACGTTGGCGCAGACGATCAAGACGGTGGCCGTCAAATGTGGAGCTGATGGGGCGATTGCCCAACATGGTGCGGAGGTTGTCCGAACCACATCAATCAAAACTGAATTTGTTGATGCAGTCGGTGCCGGTGATTCGTTCAATGCGGGCATGGTCTACGGCATGATTTCGGGTTGGCCATTGGCCAAATCACTGCGTCTCGGTGCCGTGTGTGGCTCGTTGTCGACGCGGGCTGCTGGCGGGACTGCGGCACAACCAACCTTGGCCGAGGCCCTACCCTATCTCGACTAACGCGGAGGTGAACAGATGCGTGATGTACTTGATGCAATCCAAACCTGGCAGGCGCGCGGTGAGCGCGTTGCAATTGCCACGGTAGTCAATACGTTGGGGTCTTCACCGCGCGGGATCGGCGCCAAAATGGTCGTGTCGGATGCCGGTAACATGGCCGGCTCGGTCAGTGGCGGATGCATTGAGGGCGCCGTGTTTGATGCCTGTCAGCAGGCCATCAAGAGCGGCCAATCTGCCTTGTTGCATTTTGGGGTAGCCGACGAGACGGCCTGGGAGGTCGGGCTGGCCTGTGGTGGCACGATTGATGTGTTTGTTGAACCAATAACTGATTAGTACGCCGATACAAGGGGATATGTATGCGCCAGTCCATCTATCAACGTTTGCGTGATGCAATCAACGCTGAACAGCCGGTAGCGGTGGCGACCGTGCTGTCTGGCCCCGATGTTGGTCTGCAGTGGCTGGTGCGCCCAGATATGCCAGTGGTGACTGCATGTACCGATGTCGCGTTGAATCAGACGGTTGCGCAGCACGCACTTGCCATGTTAAATCGTGACGAGCAAGGCGTACAGACAATCGCCGAACGGCAGGTGTTTGTGGAGAGCTACCCACCACCACCAACGTTGATTATGGTCGGTGCCGTGCATATTGCCGTCGAGTTGACGACCTTTGCCAAAAACATGGGCTTCCGCACCGTCGTTATTGACGCCCGTGGTGCCTTTGCAACGGCTGAGCGCTTTGCCCACGCCGACGAACTCGTGCATGCCTGGCCTGATGACGCCCTCAAAGGTCGTCTGCACCCCAATTGTGCCGTGGTCGTGCTGACGCACGACCCCAAACTCGATGACCCAGCACTGCTTGTGGCCTTACCAAGTAATGCGCGGTATGTGGGCGCACTTGGCAGCAAAAAGACCCACGCCGCTCGGGTCGAGCGCTTGCGTGAGGCAGGGATTGCCGATACGACGATTGCACGACTCTATGCACCCATCGGCATTCCAATTGGTGGGCGGACGCCGGTCGAAATCGCCTTGAGCATCATTGCCGAGATAGTTGCCGTACGCAACGGCAAACGTGAGCAACTGAGGGGCGCATGAAGATTGTCGCTGCCATATTGGCCGCCGGCTTGTCGCGCCGTCTCGGGCGCCCAAAGCAGCTCTTGAATTGGCACGGAATACCGTTAGTGCGCCATAGCACCCAAACGATGATCGACGCAGGTGTGGCGCGTGTCGGTGTGATTATTGGTCATCAGGCTGCCCATGTGCGTGTGGCGCTCGCTGGCCTCCCGGTCGACCTCACGATGAATCCTGATTTTGCGGATGGTCAAGGTAGCTCGGTGGCATGCGCTGCGCGTTGGGCCATTGAACATGATGCAGATGCCCTCGTGATTGGTTTGTGTGACCAGCCGTTGCTGCAATCTGCGCATGTACGACAGATTGTATCAGCCTGGATCGCATCCCAACCAGCAGTACTCGTGCCACGTGTGAAACAGCAACCAACGAATCCGGTAGTGTGGAGTCGAGCGCTTTTGGCAGAGCTGAGCACGTTGACAGGTGAGCAAGGTGGACGATTGCTCTTCCAACGTGGTGTGGCTACGCCGACCTGGTATGACATGCAGACGCCGGAATTGCTTGAGGATATCGACAGCGAAGAAGACTACCAACGTCTATGCAACAAGTAACGCTCAATGTGACTGCCGCAGTCGGGTTGATATCTCGACATAATATTAGTGATGCCCATGGCCACAAAATCATCGCCAAAGGGCGTGTATTAACACAGGCAGATATTGCGTTACTTGAGACCAATGGTATTCAGCACATCACGGTGGTACGATTAGCGCCAGATGATGTTGATGAGCATACTGCGGCATCACTCGTGGCGCAAAGGTGCATTGGCGCACATACATCAGCCAAACCGCCACATCATGGCCGTGCTGATATCGTATCAACTATTGATGGAGTTGTGGTGGTCGATGTTGATGCGTTGACGCGTTGGCATGAGATCGACGGGGTGACGATTGCGACGCGTCGAACCTATGACATTGTGCACCCGGGCCAACGAATTGCCACCATCAAAATTTTGCCGTTCGCCGTACCAGCGTCACATCTTGCTATTGAATCAAACGTTCCCGTATTATCGGTGTACCCGTTTGTACGGACGCGTATTGGGGTGATGTTGATTGGTGCACCTGCTACCTACGAACGCCTGATGCGCTCGCATGTGGCATCGCTTGAGCACCGTCTGACAGTCGTGCATGCGCAAGTGGTGGCAATTACGCGGGCCGTTGCCGAAATTGATGCAGTACGGCAGGCTTTTACGTCAATGTTGCCCATGGTGGATATGATTATCACGCTCGGCGAGACATCAATCATGGATCGCGATGATGTGATGCCGCAGGCGCTGATTGCAGCTGGAGGTCGAATTACCTGTTATGGCGCACCAGTTGAACCAGGCAACTTGCTGTTGCTTGGGATGATTGACACGGTGCCGGTGATGGGCGCTCCTGGATGCATCCGCGGGTCGGCGACCAATGTGGTCGATTTGGTATTACCACGGCTCGTTGCAGGAATTGACGTTGATGCACACGACGTCTATGCGCTAGCGCATGGCGGGTTGCTTGAGGAGGATGTATGACATTTGCCACACCGATTAAACCGCATATTTTGGTCGTAGATGACGAGCCAGAGATGTGTAATATTTGCATGCGTGCATTGCAAGGGCGTGGCTATCAAGTGACAGCCATCCACGAGTCAACCAAGGCGCCTGATTTGATTGCGCGTCAGGCGTACGATTTGTTGCTAACCGATCTCAAAATGCCAGGTATTGACGGCTTGCAGCTGGCTGCACTCGCGCGTCAACGCGACCCGACTGCGGCAATTGTGATGATGACTGCGTATGCGTCGTATGACCATTTGCATCAGGCCATGCAAAGCGGTATTTCGGATTTTGTCTCAAAACCATTCGACTTGTCCCAATTAGTGGTGGCGGTGACTCAGGCGTTAAATCGCCGGAGTGTGATTCGTGATAATGTGCGGTTGCGTACGCTCGAGGCGTTGCGGATTGACAGCGAGGTGCTGTCGTCGACGCTTGATTATGCGGCGTTGGTGCACTATGTGCTGAATCTGGCTGTGCGCTGGAGCGATTGGGATGTGGCAGCATTGTTGATTGGTGACGAAAAGCATCGATTGGCGTCGGTCACACTCTCGAGCTCACAATGGCAATTAAATGTGGCTGGCATGACGCTCGCACATCAGGTGCTCAATGAGCGTATGCTTGTGTCGCTCCAAAGTGCAGGTTTTGATGATATTGACAAACAGGCGGCGATTACCACGATGATTGGTGTGCCCGTCATCTCGAATACACTCCAAGGGGTGTTGTTAATTGGCAGTACGAAGCCTGATCCAAACATTCTGAGTGTGAGTGAGTTGATGACGTTGCTGGCGAATCAGAGCGCATCTGCGTTGCAAAATGCTGATTTATATGGGCACATTGAGGGGTTGTACCGGCGTCAGCGCCAAATCGAGGCCATGAAGGATGAATTTATTGCAATTGCCTCGCATGAATTGCGTACGCCATTGACGATGGTCATCGGCTATACCGATTTGCTGAAACGTGTCGTTCCTGCAGGGGATGTCGCTGACCAAGCCGATGAAATCATGCAGAATGCGTTGCGTATGAAAGAAATCATCGAGCGCATGACAAATCTGCAGCAGATTGGCCTTGACGAACAGTTGGCGTTAACACGAATTGACATTCGTCAGCTCATCGGTATGGTGGTTGCAAGCGTTGTCGAGCGCTATCCGCATGTGCGGATCGATGTCGCCATGAACATCAATGATGACTCGTTCGTGAGCGATGCACGGTGGGTGCGCGTGATATTAGTGCAACTGTTAATGAATGCGGCAACCCATGCGAAGCAACCGTTGATTCATTTGAGCGTGCAAACCTCAGATGAAAGCGCATTGCCGATGCAGGTTGAGACGAACTCCCGTCGTTGGTTGACATTGACGGTGAGTGATAGTGGTAAGGGGATTCCGACGCAAGAACAGATTCACATATTTGCCCCATTTACGCAGGTAGATCATTCGTTGACGCGCGAGCTCGGTGGCACTGGTCTAGGGTTGGCCCTTGTCTATGACATGGTACATCAGCTCAAAGGGTATGTGTGGGTATCGAGTCATGCCGAGATTGGCAGTGTGTTTGTGGTGATGATTCCTGATATGTCAGGGGCAGATTAGCGCCGTATCACGATGTAAATCTGTAATCTAAAAAAAGTTGCCCCTTGAATCCTTCTTGTGGTACTATCAAAAGTGGATGTATAGCGAGTTCAATACGTGACCGTTAAGGCTTTGACAGTCGCAAGTTGAATCCGGTATACTACTTTGTGAAGGCGTTCATTAAGTCGGAGGGGCGTGTTACATGCGGATACGTAATGCCGTACTGGTGGCCCTCGCGATTGGCGCTGTGATGTACTTCGGCCTCGGTCTCGTATTCCCTCGTGAAGATCTACACATCTCAGTGAAAGCTGAAGCATTGATGTGTATCGGTGGCGCGATGGGATACCCAGGCGAATGTAAATCCGGTTTTCCAGTCACGAATTCACTGGTAACAACAGTCATTGTTGATCTGTTGTTGGTCCTGACGATTGTTTTCGGAGTGCGCAATGCCCAAATGGTACCGCGTGGCTTCCAAAACTTCGTTGAGCTGGTTGTAGGGACGTTCTACGACTTTGCCGTAGGCGTCGACAAGAAGAACGTAGCCAAGTTCTTCCCATTTGCTGCAACGGCGTTCTTGTTGATCATCCTATCGAACCTAATCGGGCTTATGCCTGGTGCGGGGAGCATCGGGATGTGTCAGCCGTATGCCAAGGCGGCAGCTGAGGGTGGTGAGGCAGGTCATCAGGCAGCAAGCTATTATGCTGAACGGGGCTGGCCGTTGACCTGTGAGGCTGGAGAGTTGTTGGTGCCGTACTTGCGTGCACCGTCGGCTGACCTGAACATGACGTTGGCGCTCGGTTTGATCTCAGTGGTGTTGATTCAGTACTTCGGTCTCAAGGCATTGGGATGGGAGTATCTGGTGCGCTTCTTCAACTTCCGTGAAGGACCAATGTTCACTGCGATTGGGTTCATCGAATTGATTTCGGAGTTCATCCGTATCGTTTCGTTCACCTTCCGTCTCTTCGGTAACATTTTCGCTGGCGAGGTCGTGTTGGTCGTGTTGGCTAACCTCTTCCCGTACATGTTGCCATTGCCGTTCTATGCATTCGAGGTCTTTGTGGCTGCGATGCAGGCGGTTATCTTCTCGGTGTTGACATTGGTGTTCATGTCGATGGCCACGCAGGCACACGGTGGTCATGATGATGCCGAACACGGGGCTACTGCCCACTAGGGTGTGTACTAATCAGGGATGACGTCGATTAATTAATTCATTGCATGTATGAGGAGAGTTGTCATGACCGACGAAGGACTTCGTTACGTTGCTATGGCACTGGCCATCGGTTTGGGTGCTATCGGACCCGGTGCTGGTATCGGTGTCGTGTTTAGTGGTGCCTTGCAGGCCATGGGTCGTAACCCAGAGGCTGAGGGTATGCTCCGCACCTACATGTTCTTGGGCTTTGCCTTGGCTGAAGTGCCCTTCATTCTTTCATTGGTGTTCGGTTTGTTGATCGGCTTCAGTATTATCTAGTTTTGGTGTCCTCGGGTAGCCGAGCACCAGCAAGGAGCGTAGCTTTGGAAAAACTAGGCATTAATTGGGGCCTGCTGATTGCGCAACTGTTCAACGTCATTTTCTTGGTGTGGATGTTGTCGCGCTTTCTCTTCAACCCCTTAATCAATCTCTTGTCAGAGCGCACCAAGCGCGTCGAAGAGAGCTTGCAAGAGGCAGATAAGGTCCGTGAGCAGATGGCTGCTCAGCGCAAAGAGAACGATGCCGAGTTGGCAAAAGCCCGTCAAGAGGCTGCCAGCGTGATGGCTCAGGCTCAAGAGCGTGCTCGTGTGCAAGAGCAGGAGATTATCAATCAAGCCCGTGCAGAGGCTGAGCGCATTAAGGCTGACGCCCGCGCCAACGCCGAGCAGGAAGTTGACCGTTTGGCTGCTGAGTTCAAGAACCAGGCTGCCGCATTGGTAACCGAGACGGCTGCCAAGGTGCTTGGCGCTGAGCTCAAGGGCAATCATAAGCAGTTGATCGACGAGTCGTTGTCCCGTTTGGGTCGCAACAACTAGCGTTCGGAGCGTGGTGACTAGCGATCTGCTAGCACCGAGCGAGGTATAACGTGACTACATCTGATGCACAGATGATTGCGCGCGCCATCCAAGAGGCGCTCAACGGTGCCACACTGAAGGCACTCAACGCCGCTGCCGAGGCAGTGCGTGGTGGAGCTACCAGTGTCGACGCAGTGAATGCCAAGATGGGTGCTGATGCGCCACGTGAGGTCCGCAACGCGGTTGCTGCACTTGCATCAAACTTGAACGTCTTGCCCGCAGTGGCCAAGGCATTCGAGCAGGCCACGCAACGTGGTACGCAGGCTCTTGATGCCAGCGTCACCAGTGCTGAGGTCTTAAGTGATGCGGAGCAGGCAGCGGTTGTCGCTGACCTCCGTGGGAAGTATGGCGAAGGGATCGTGGTCAGCTTCGACGTCGACGAGTCACTCATCGGTGGCTTGATTGTACGCGTCGGCGACCAAGTGCTTGATAACAGTTTGCGCACGCGCCTTAGTGCCGTTCAGCGTAGCATGTTGAATAGCTAATCAACCCGGAGCCCGCCACTAAAGGAACGGCAGCAGACAGGGCAGAGATGATCCTGTCGCGACACAACGATTGAGGTGCCAGACTATGGCCGTAGCAGCAAACGAGATTTATCAGCGTCTGCTGAAAAGTATTCAAGAAGGTGCCGACGTCCGACCACGGATGATGAATGTCGGTACAGTGATTTCGGTGGGTGACGGTGTAGCCCGCATTAGCGGTCTCGAGCAGGTCATGGCCTCGGAGCTCCTCGAGTTCCCAGTCAAGGCTGGTCGTAGCGAAGCCGTGTATGGCGTCGCCTTGAACCTCGAGCGCGACAGCGTCAGCGCCATCGTGCTTGGTGATTACCTCTCAATTGAAGAGGGTGACCAAGTCAACGCCACCGGTCGCATTATTTCGGTTCCTGTCGGTCAATCATTGGTCGGTCGCGTTGTCAACGCGCTCGGTCAACCAGTTGACGGTAAGGGCTCGATTACCAGCGAGAGCTATCGCCCAGTTGAGCGCATTGCCCCTGGTGTAATGGACCGCCAGTCAGTAAACACGCCGGTACAAACCGGTATTATCGCCATCGACGCGATGATTCCCATCGGTCGTGGTCAGCGTGAGTTGATCATCGGTGACCGCCAGACGGGTAAGACCGCCGTGGCCATCGACACCATTATCAACCAAAAGGGCAAGGGCCTCTACTGTATCTATGTCGCTATCGGTCAAAAGCGTGCCCAGGTCGCCCAAATTGTGGGTTACCTCGAGCGCTTCGGTGCGATGGAGTACACCACGGTCGTTGCCGCCACCGCCTCAGAATCAGCTGCGTTGCAGTACATCGCACCGTACGCCGGTTGTGCCATCGGTGAAGAAGTCATGGAAAACGGCGTCACCATCAACGGTGAAGTGGTCCGCGATGCCTTGATCATCTATGATGACCTCTCAAAGCACGCCACCGCCTACCGTCAGGTGTCACTGTTGCTCCGCCGCCCACCAGGCCGCGAAGCCTACCCAGGCGACGTCTTCTACTTGCACTCACGCTTGCTCGAGCGCGCTGCGCGTTTGAGTGAGGAGAAGGGCGGCGGTTCGTTGACGGCATTGCCCATCATCGAAACCCAAGCCAACGACGTGTCAGCGTATATTCCGACCAACGTGATTTCGATTACCGATGGTCAGATTTACCTCGAGTCAGACTTGTTCAACGCCGGTATTCGTCCAGCCTTGAACATCGGTCTTTCGGTGTCACGCGTCGGTAGCTCAGCCCAAACTCGCGCCATGCGCTCAGTCGCTGATCGCCTCAAGCTTGACCTCGCTCAGTTCCGCGATTTGGCCGCATTCGCTCAGTTCGCTTCGGACTTGGATGCTGCCACCCGCGCCCAGATTGATCGTGGTTCACGCTTACAAGAGGTGCTCAAGCAACCCCAGTTCCAACCAATGCCGCTCGAAGAGCAGGTCATGGTCATCTTCGCTGCCACCAATGGATTCATTGATGGCGTGCCAGTGGCCAAGGTTGGCGTGTGGAAGGCTGATTTCTTGCAGTTCATGCGTACGGTACACCCTGAGGTCGGTAAGGCGATTTTTGAGAATCGTCTCGACCGCAAGTACCCATCACCTGAGTTGCGCGCCAGCCTTGAGGCCGCCATCAACGAGTTCAACCAGACGAGTAACTACAGCGAGTAGGTCGTAGCATGGGGAGGTGCTCACCCACCTCCCCGGCGTAACACGGAAGAGGGAAACGGTGCCAAGTACACGTGAAATCCGACGACGCATTCGATCCGTCCGCAACCTGGCGCAGATTACTCGCGCCATGGAGATGGTATCGGCTTCGAAGATGCGTCGTGCCCAACGCAACGTGCTTGCCACGCGGCCGTATGCCGACCGACTCCGCGATGTGATGAGTAGCCTGATGGCACGTACCTCTGGTGCGCGCAAAGGCACACTCCTCGAGATCCGCCCCGAGGTCAAGACTGTCGGTGTGATTGTCATCACGCCAGACCGTGGTTTGGCCGGTAGCTTGGTCGCCAACATTTTGCGCCGTACCGCACGTTTTGTGCTTGACGAGCGCGAAAAAGGCCGCCAGGTCAAGGTCCTTGCAATTGGCAAGAAGGGTCGTGATTTCTTGAGTCGTAGTGGTCAAGACTTGCTGGCCGAAGTGACCAAGCTGGGTGACTATCCGAAGCTCGCCGATGTCCTCGGCGTGTCTACGAACGTCATCGAAGGCTTTTTGAAGGGCGAGTTTGACGAGGCGTACATCATCTACAGTCAGTTTGTCAATACATTGGTACAGCGCCCCGCAGTGCGCCGGATTTTGCCAGTTGAGGCTGAGCAAAATGCCGCACCTGCCAAAGGCAGCGATTTCAACTACGAACCCGATCAGGATATCGTGTTGAATGACCTGTTGCCACGCTTTGCCGAGGTGCAGATTTATCAGGCCGTGTTGGAGTCGATTGCCAGCGAGCATAGCGCTCGCATGGTGGCGATGCGTAACGCAACCGATAACGCCAAGGACCTGCGCCGTGAATTGACACTGACGTATAACAAGACTCGTCAAGCCAATATCACCAAGGAAGTCTCTGAGATTGCCTCGGGTGCGGCAGCCCTAGCGGATAGTTGATGTCTGCGTGTGGTGATGCCACACGATACGTGCTGGAGGAAGGCAATATGGCTCGAGTGACAGGGGAGATCACCGAGATCATTGGCGTGGTAGTCAACGCCAAGTTCCCGGAGAACCAAACTCCTAGTATTTACAACGCTATCGAAATCCCAATGTCAGATGGCTCGACGTTGGTTGCCGAGGTGCAACAGCACTTGGGTAACGGCTACGTCAAAGCGGTTGCCATGGGTACCACCGATGGCCTGAAGCGTGGCGTGCCGGTCACTGATACTGGCCGTGCCATTGCTGTTCCTGTTGGTCCAACCACACTTGGTCGCGTGTTCAACGTAACCGGCGACCCAATTGATGGTGAGGCTGACGTTGATGCGAGCGTGGAACGCCGCCCCATTCACCAACGC
>Ga0315901_10006240_pt1 | contig 14317 bp, 14 predicted proteins | sample LakEriMetagenome_10_FD_203761 | JGI IMG/M metagenome (GOLD analysis project Ga0315901, IMG submission 203761) | Freshwater fungal communities from buoy surface, Lake Erie, Ohio, United States - Buoy 2 MA116 | ecosystem: Environmental > Aquatic > Freshwater > Lake | place: USA: Lake Erie, Ohio... | reverse complement strand
CAAATTTTGGAGATATAGTAAGTGAAAGGGTGCTGGTGTTTGTCCAGGTAGTAGTAGAAGTGGCTATTACCCAGGCGGGATTATTTGTTGATGCAGTCCTGTCAGAAGTTGATGTTGCGGTTGTACCCAGGTCTGCAGCTCCCAGAGAAGATGTAACAACCTGGACAGGTACGTTGTAGGTGAAGCCACCGAGTGTTTGTATCTTGTTCGTTTTTATCGTGCTCATCTAGGTTGTTACTCCTCTTCGCTGTGGATCAGAGTGCGGTAACGATGCCGGCGAGGGCGGCTACATCACCCGCGGCATCGATGGAGTTCTGCACCACCGCGTACTTATCGCGGATGGCCTGGCGGGCGGCCTCGATGGCTCCCGTGTTCGTTCCTGGGATCTGCTTCGCGAGCTCTGCATCGAGGGGAGCGAACTCCTCCGAACGTGCCGCCCTGCGCTTCTCGTGTGCGATAACTTTTGCCTTATCGAGGTTTACCTTTATCATCTCTCTGTTTCCTTCCTGTTATCTATCAGAACTCGTTCGAAACTGCACCAACACCATCCGTGAGGGTTGCGGGATCAACCTCCCAGGCTGACCTGAAGGTTCTATCCGAGGGAACATCGGCGATGCTCACGATCTTGTAAGGCTTTCCGGCAGGAACATCCTTCTTGGCGATTGCATCGATACTGTACTGGGTGAGGGCCTCGGGCGAGGGTACGATGACGGCAACACCGCCATCATCTGTTTGGTAGATTATTCTCTGATTCATGTTGGTATTTCCTGTGGTTGGTTATTGAGGTGAATTTTTATCGGTGAACTGTTGCGAAGATGTAGGTGGCATCCGTGGCACTGTAACTGGTGTTGAGCGTGTAGAGGTGGAAAGCGGTGGTGGATGGAGCTCCCTGTGCAGAGTTCACTGGAGATACCATCGGTGCTGTTGGTGATCCTGCAGGATGGGCAACACACACGGATATGGAGTAGTTCGCATCTTCCAATGCATTCGAGAAGTTAACGGAGAAACTACCGGTTCCGTTATCAGTGATGCTGGATACATTAGCGGAACCACGAATGGCAACCGTTCCTGTTCCGTTGAAGTTGACCCAGGCTCGAGCTCCGTAAAAGGGCTTACCCGCGGTATTCTGCCACACATCGAATTTAGCTGTACTTGGCATTTGCTATTCCTTTTGTTACGCGAATATCACTGAATCAATGCTAGATGAATCAAGCGAAGAGAATTACGTTGATATTAGTTCCATCTTGGGGCTGAAATGATGCATTATTCACATAAGCGTTTAATGATGTTGTTGTATGTGAATATGTTCCTCCTACTCCACCGGTTTCATTTGTGGAAACCGCAGAGTAGTTCGCATTTGGTAGAGAATTGGAGAAGTTAACTTGGTACCGACCCACATTCAAATCTGTGATGCTGGATACTCCTGCGCTTCCACGGATTGCAACCGTTCCCGTGCCATTGAGGTTGACCCAGGCTCGAGCTCCGTAGAAAGACTTTCCACTCGTATCCTGCCACACATCAAATTTAGCCGTACTTGCCATGATTGTTTATCTTTCATTCTAATAAGTTATCGAACAACTATCACACACACTTCTCCGGCATCATAATAGCCTGCTCCTGCAGGTGAAGCGTATGTGTTATCAAGCCTAACTTGAGTAGTTGATTTTAAAGTTGCAGAAGAAGTTCCTCTAATTCCTATAACTCCAACATCACTTATTCCTGCACCGTGGATTGTGGTACCAACAACAGCATAGCTTGCATCAGGCATCGATGTAGTGAAATTAACAGTGTAATCTCCAACACCATTGTCTGTGATGCTGGATACATTGCCACTTGCTCTTATCGCAACCGTTCCTGTTCCGTTGAAGTTGACCCAGGCTCGGGCTCCGTAGAGAGGCTTACCACCTGTATCCTGCCACACATCGAATTTAGCTGTACTTGCCATGATTTATTCTCTTCAAACGATTGTTAGAGATGCAGTATCATCGATTGCGAGAATGACACCATCATCGATGGTGAGTGGGCCTGTGATGGATGCGTTGGTGCCTGCTGGGACTGTGTAGGTGGTTCCGCTTCCCGTGAGGGTTACACCGTTCGATTCGGTAACGCCCCAGAGCGCCAGGATGTCTGAAACGCCTGGTGCTGCTCCCACGCGTGTGGAGCTGTTGATCCTCGTTGATGAATTGATTACGATTGCCATGATTTTACCTCGCTCATTATATATCGAATGTGTGGAGAAATAAAACGAAAGATCACACCACGGTCCAAGTTGATCCATCGCTCACAGTCACACTCGCTCCATCCGCGATCGTGATGGGGCCTGGTGTGAGGGCGTTGAAACCTGCAGGAACCGTGTAGTTGGTGGTGATGGTGGTGGATGCGAGATAGAAGGGATTACCTGCCGCCACCGTTCCTGTGGATGCGATCGCGGAGCCTGTGATCTCACCGGTGGTGGAGATGTTCGTGGTGAGTGATGTGAGATCTCCCGTTCCGCCTCCGCCCGAGGATCCACCATTGCTGCCACCCAGTGCACCGGGGCCACCCACGATCACGTAGCCAGAGGTGGGGATGCTGAAGGTGATATCAGCTTGGGTGGGAGATGTGGCCACTGCAGATTTGGGAATCATCTTCTCACGGTTGGAATCGAACACCTCGATATCGTAGAGGGAGAGCCCGATCGAGTGGTTCACCGTGATCTGTGTTACATTGGTGAAGGAGGCGGTGGTGTAGGGTGAGAGGGCGGCCTCGATGGTAATGGCACCGTTGGAACCTGTGGTGATGATCACATTGGTTCCGGCCACAAGGTAGGGAGATCCATCAGGCAACTGTGTGAGAGAACCTGTGATCCCACTCACCGCGGTGAGGGAAGAGGCGGTGAGGGCCCCGGTGGTCTTGTTGAAGGTGAGGGAGGATGATGCCCCGAAGGTTCCGCCATCGTTGAACTGCACCTGTCCATTGGAACCTGCGAGGATGGCGGCACCATCCATCAGAGAACCGATGGTTATCGATCCGTTGGATCCTGTGGTGATGGTAACGTTGTTTCCCGCGGTGAGATAGGGAGATCCGTTGGACAACCGTGTGAGGGATCCGGAGAGGCCTCCATTGAACCGCACCGCTCCGGAGAAGGTGGAGCCCGAGAGTGTGGCCACCACGGAATCATCGATCGCGAGGGAGAGGGGACCGGTGGTGCCGCCACCTGTGAGTCCAGTCCCTGCGGTGATGGCCGTGATATCTCCCACAGTTCCATCGTTCACTATCGTGATGGCACCGTTGGATCCCGTGGTGATGGAGATGCCCGCACCGGCCACGAGGTAGGAGGATCCATCCAACAACTTGGTGAGAGATCCTGAAAGAGCGGTTCCATACACCGTTCTCCAGGGCCGGGAGGTGGATCCCAACGCGCCTGTTGAAGTGGAGCCCGGAAGGAGGGATCCGGTGAGGGCGAGAGTTCCCAACACCGTGAGAGTATCTGTTGCGGAGGTGGTTCCGATGGCAACTCGTGAGCCCGTTACGGTGAAGGCGGGTGAGTTCCATCCACCACCAGCAACGATGCGGTTATCGGAGAACACCTCGAGGATGGGAACACCGCTCACACCGCACACGTAGAAGAGGGATCCGGAGAGGCCTTCCGTTACGGAGAAGAGGGAACCGGAAACGCCAAACACCTCGAGGGGAGCATCCGGGGAGCTCGTTCCGATTCCCAACCGAGAATTGGCATCATCCCAGAAGATCTGGGAAACAGATCCGGTGAGGCCGCCTGTGGATCCCGCGAACACGATGGAGCCTCTCTGCAACCCAGAACCGGTGAGGGAGCCACTGAGACTGAACGCATGAATATTCCGCCAAATGTTGCCAGGTATACCGATATCGTAATTGTTGGATATATCTGGAAGGAGGTTACCGCCAAATGTGGAGGTGCCGCCCGCGTTGAGATCATCGAGGAATGCTAGCCACCGCTTCCCCGTGGATCCGAGGGCGAAGGTGGAAGGGAGCCCAGGCAGGAGGGATCCTGTGATGGAGGTGGATCCCGATACCGTGAAGATATCTCCACCAGCGAGGGTGCCGATGCCTATCGAGCCGCTGCCATCGTGGATGATGGAATCACCGAGGGTGTTGGTATCACTCCACCGGGCAACGTAGTTGGGAGTACCGTAGCCATCCACGAGGGATCCGCCCTGGGAACCACCCACCGCATCGATCGTGATGGCACCGTTGGAGCCCGTGGTGATGATGATGGAGGAACCGCCCACAAGGTATGCATCTCCGCTCGGCAACCGTGTGAGGGATCCGGTGAGGCCACCGTTGAAGCGAACGGCACCTGTGAAGGTGGAACCGGAGAGGGTAGCCACCACGGAATCGTTCACCGCGAGAGTTCTATCCGCGGAGAGGTTGCCGCCACCAGTGAGGCCCAGCCCAGCAGTGATGTTCGTTGTGATGAGTGCACGATCCGCGAGGGAGGCTGTGAGCCCAGTTACCTGGGAGAGGGTTATGGAGATGGGAGATGAGGTTGCACTAGCAACGCGGCCACCTGCATCCGTGGTGAAGATGGGAACGGCAGATACGGATCCGTAGGTTCCCGCAGAGCCAGTGGGGGCCAGAGTGAAGCTCACCGATCCGTTGGAACCCGTTGAGAGCGTGATGGAGGGTGTTCCCACGAGGTAGGGAGATCCGCTGGGCAACCGTGTGAGGGATCCCGTGAGGCCGGAGTTGAAGCGAACGGCACCCGTGAATGTGGAGCCGGTGAGGGTGGCCACCACGGAATCGTTCACTCCCAACGTTACAGAGCCTTCAGATCCACCACCGGTGAGGCCCAATCCGGGAGTGATGCCTGTGATCGTTCCGGATGTAATGGTGGATATCGTTATCGATCCATTGGAACCCGTTGACAGGAGCACGTTGCCTCCTGCCAGCATGTAAGGGGAACCATCGGAGAGCCGGGTGAGGGAACCGGAGAGTGCAGGTGCCACGAGGGCACGTTGGGAACCGATGAACCGTAAATCAGCAGAAGCAGAGAGGAAGCCCAGGTAGTTAAACTGGATCTCACTCTCATCTCCGGCGGCAGAAAGTTGGCTTCGAGGGTTGAAAAGCCCCAGGGAGTCCCTGAAGCTGAACGCTCCGTTAACGAACCTGATGCCACCAGCTATCGAAGGGGTATCACCGGAGGCCCTATTTTCGAGGACTATGCCCTCTTCATCGGACTCACCCGGTCTTCTATCTGGTGTCCTCGCCATCTTCTAGTTCACTTCTTCTGCTTCTTGGATTTCTTGACGGCTACTTCTGCTTCTTCCGTGTGTGATTCTTCGGCTGAGGCCTCAACCTGCTCCGTTGCTCTCACTTCTTCGGCTCCCGTGGATGCCTCGGTTGCAGCTGCAACAGGGGCGGCCTCGGCAACAGCATCAGCAACGAGCCTCTGCATCTTGATGGGAGGAGGCGGCCTCACACCAACGGGGCGGGGGCCTTGGTTAGACTCCGATGCTGAAACTTCGCTCTGTGGTTCGAGGCTTCTCTCGATGGCGGACTTCATCGCCGAGAGCTTCTTCATCTCCTCATCCTTGTATTTCTTCGCAATCGTGACCGAGTGCTGGAATGCAGCTATCTTACCCACCTGAGCCTGTCTGGCGTTCTCGGCGGCGGCTGCCATGGAATTCACTATCGATCGAGCCCTATCGAAATACTTCTTCACCAAAACCTGGGTTTCAAGATCAACCAGTTTGTCATCGAGCTCTTTGGAGATGACTTTCAGCAAATTATCGAGGGAGCCGCTGGCGTTCTTCAGTGCCGTTACAGCTCCCTCTTCCTTGTGGAGTTCTTTCGTTGCACCATCCAGTGCATCATCGAGCCGGTTGCCCAATTCATTTACAGCGGAAAGCTTCGCTTCTGACTTCAATAAACTCATAACGCTCCTGTGAGATTTTCAACATTATACAATATATCTCACAGGAGCGTTAATTTGACTACTTTGTGCTATTAGCTTCTAACATACGGCACAACGCAGATGATGTCACCAATCTTGAGGTCAAACTCAAACTTGAGTGTGTTCTCGTTGCCTGCACCGGCAACTGCGTAGTAGTCATTTCCTGAACCTGGGTAGAGGAGCTGACCGTTGAGGTACACATCGTAATCAGATGCGAAAGTGCCCACGTCCATAGCAGGGAGTGCTGTGCCGATGTTGGTGGGGTGTGAAACAGGATCATCTGCATCAACGTTTGCTGTGACCTCGGAGTACACCTTGGGGCGACGGCGTGATTGTGAAACCGCCTTGAGGAGGCTGACCTCACCGAAGGCTGTTTCGAACTCATCCCACTCCGTTGAATCATCAGAGAGCTTGATGCTCGTTGCGGTCCATGAAGAAGCAGCGTTGTTGCCATCGCTGAGGAGGAGCTCTCCGGCACCGAGGATCTTGAGATCGTCTGTTCCTGTGGTCTCGATCACACCGGCGGTCATGCCGATATCGATCTGGGTTCCGCCCGTATCGAACGAGGCACCCTCGGCGAAGTTCACATCGCCCGCATCAACATCGAGCACATGAACGTTCGATGATATCGTGATCGTTGTGCCACCGTTGGCGCTATCCTCATCGATCTTGAAGAGCGATGCATCTGCGTTGTCCCTGATCTCCCAATGCAATCCTGTTCCGAGATCGAGAGTTGCATCTGTTGCCAACTCAACGGCCGTGCTGCCCTGGTTGTTGTAGGCATTCTGTCGGGTTGTTGCAGAGGTTGAAGGCACATCGATCTCTGCGCCGCGGAGGAAGTCCTGTTCGCTGAGGTCCTTGAGGGCCTTACGGACGGTTGAAACGTAGTTGATCGATTCGTTCTCAACGGCTGCTGCAGGAGCCTCGATGAGGTTATCTCCATCAACGGGATCAACGTACACGAAGGAGATCTGCGCACGCTTCGTTGAATCATCGAGGATGTGTCCGTTCGTGTTTTCTTGAACCTGAAAGAGACCGTAGATGATGTTGTTCTCATAGAGAAGTGGGTCTCTGTTCGATCCCGTCACGATCATCATGAGGTTCTTTGGGCTGATGGCTGTGGCGCCCTCGACGTACGCACCGGACCACTCTGTTCCAAATGTTCCACCGTGGTGGGCTGCAACCGAACCTGTGGTGGTTGTGTTTCCGACTGCAACTGCTCCTCCGAACACGCCGGGAGTCTCTTCATCGGCGACTGAGAGGACAACGTAGTTCTGCCCCGCTGGAACAGCTATGTCCACGATGTTTACGAGGCTCGTGAGAACTCTCTTGCGCTCGAGGCCGTGGAGATCCTCGTTGAGCTGGTTCACACCGCGGGGGGTTCCGGGATCGAGGTCGTTAGGGGTATTGATGTTGCCCCACCAGTTTCCGGCGGGCATCGTGTCCGTATCCCTGTTGAGGATGTTCTGAATCTGCGAGCGAAGGTGGTTGAGATCTTCCTCGAGTGTTGTTGCGGATTCCCAGCCAACTACTGGTTCAATCTGATCATCATAAACATCAGAGTTCGCGATCTGCGTGCTCTGCCTAATAAAAGTACGTGCCATGGCTTTCTCCTGAAATCAACTGCGATTGTTGATTTACTAGCTAAATATTATCAAGCTGTGGAAATATCCGCACGATTTTAATGTGGATAAGTTGCGGAAATGTTGGAACCCACCTTCGGAATGTAGTTCATTGTCACTTCTTTACCGTTCAAAGTATAGTCACCGATCACCCCCGTTCCGGCCTGTCTCTGAAGAACACCATCTACGTAGAACATCAGTGATTCAGGAGGATTGGGAGTTTCTGCTAAGATGAATACGTAGTTTGAACCGTTGGTTTGACCAGAAGGAATATCCATCCACTTCGTTGTGGTTGGCAGGAAGTAGAGCCACGGGTATGTTGCGAAGAGGCTGGATCCTGCAGGTGGTGCCTGGGTGAAAACGATCTCCTTATCAACGATTGTGTAATCGAACGCGAGGCCTTGCTTCTGTAGAACACCGTTCACGTAGAGGAGGAGTGCGGAGGCAGGTTCAGGCTTCTGTGCTAGATCGTATGTGATATTCATGCCATCGATATCACCTGTGGGAATCTCCATCCAGGCCGTTTCGATGATGATGTTGGTGCCATACGTTGTGATTCCCGTTTCAGTGGCGGCCGCGATCACCTCATCAGCCATTCGCCCCACATACACAAAGGCCTTCGCGAAAGCTGGTAATTTATTATTGTTAACATCTTGCAGGAAGAGTATGCCGTTGTAGTAATCAACGTTCCAATCGATGTTATCGAGGAGAGGAATCTCATCGCCAGGTTGCCCGGACCCGTTGTCCTTGTAGAGCTTTACGATATACGGGTTTGGAGCCGTAGAAAAGAAGGGCGGTATTAACTGCGCTCGCCCGAGAGTTTCGTGTAAGTACACTCGATTGTTGAAGAATGCGTTTCCTGCCTTTGGATTGTTCGTGAGATCCAAATAGTTCTCTGGGAATCTGAATGCATATGCGTGGAAACCTGGTGGCTGGGTGAGATCTGCTGCATCTCCGCCTGATCCACCTCCAGATTCGTTCGCATTATACACGGTGCCTGGTATTCCAATGAGATCAAACTGCACGTACTCAACAGATGGGAAAGATCCGAATCCTTGCACTACATTGAGTGTTTGTGTAGGTGAATCAGGAACTCTATCGCCGAACACGAGAGATGTGGATGTTTGAACGTTAGACCCAATCTCCTCCTCACCATCAATCTTGATATTGGATGTGTGCGCCTTGCCCAGAAGCTTCTTCTGGGCAAACAGGGTTGCGCTAGTATCGGTTTTTCCGGCCATATCAGGCTCCGCTCCAGGAGATGTTGATCCTCTCGATGTAGCCTATCCAATCCTTGTGGGCAGTGATGCGAACGATGATCCTCTGCGCGGATGGTGAGGATGTTCCATCAACCGTTCTACCGTTGAAGGTGCAGGTGTTCTTCGTACCAGCAGCGGTTATCGTTGAGATGATATCTCCGAAGAGGCATCCATCATCATCATTGTAGTTGCCGGTTCCTGCACTCGGGCGGCCGAGATCGAGGAACCCTGTTTTTCCCGGGAGGCACACATGTACGTGGATGTTCTTGTTGGCGCCGAGAGTACCTGCGTTAATGGTACCAGTTTTTGCAACGATTGTGGCATCACCATATAATCGAATCGCGATGGAGGGCCTATCGTTCGATGTGTTGTTGCGGAAGTATCGCAGGTAGGTTCGATTGGTGGCCACGAGGTTGCTGTAATTTACGTTACCGGCAGGTGATTGTATCGTGCCGCCATCATCAGGGTTCCTGAAATCACCCGAGGCACCACCGTACTTGGGAGCCATGAGGACCCGATCGTACACGAGGAGCCCCGTTGAGTGCTCTGGGTAACCCGCAGGATCGTTCATGGATGCCTCAGAATTCCAGGCATTGTAGGATGCGATCACAACCGCCTGATTCTCATAGGTGGGCTTATCGATGACTCTATAGACCTCACCCTGGAAGTATCCATCTGTGGCTTCGTTGCTTCCCGCGTTGGTGGGGCTCCACACGAGGAAGTTGGATTTCGATTGCACCGGGATGGTGAGGGATGCCTTAAAGGGATGTGTGAACACCATCGCACCACCACAGGAGTAGGCTGTAGTTGCAATCGAAGGGTGTGATCCTGGGAGGGATTTGGGTTGTGTGAAGTTTATCGTTCCAACGAAGGTAGTATCAGCCAGGTGTGAATCCGTGGTGGCCGCGAGTGCTTGAAGGCTCGCAACGGAGGAGTTCGTTGTTTTCGTTGCGGTGATACCAGTTCCTGTTTGAACGATGCTGGCAGCTGTTGCGTTGGTGAGAGATGTGAACGAAACTGCTGTTGCTGAGTTTGTGTACACATTTCGATAGAGGTTGGAGATGGTGGTGGAGATCCGCCCGTAAGGAGATGTAAAGTACTTTACTCCACTCACGTAGGTGTAGGCATCATCCTCAAAGGTGGAGAGGGAGTTTGCGGAGGAGGCGAGGGGTGTTACCTCCACGATGTTGAGCCACTCTGCGTAGTTGGTTATGCGATCTGTGGTTCCAACAGTGTGGATCACTCGCACATAGTTCCAGCCCAATCGCTGTTGGGCAGCAGACACGAGATATCGAGCAGTACGTTGGATCTCAGAGTACCGTGGAACACCGTTATCGAACATACCGGGGCCCCATGTGCTCACCGAAGTGAAACCGGAGCCCTGAGCGTTGAGAGAAGAAGCTGTGCCGGCACCTGGGGATCCGGCTCCCGTGTACGTTGAGAGATCTAACGTGTGAACGATGGATCCGTTCACCTCCAGCTTGATGATGCCAGTGTTTGCATCCGAGAATGCCCGGGCAACGTAATCACGCCCAGGTGATCCAGCTGCATCGTTGAGGTCTCCAACAATATTCTGTATCGTTGTGAAGATGCCCCTACGGAGATTGGCACCCGAGGTTCCAGGGGCGTAGAGCTGGTTGAGATCGGTTGCAGAAAATCCTGCTGTGGTGCCTGGATTGGTGTAATCCGTGATGGAACGGGCGGCACCAAAAGAGAGAACAGCAGAAGATCCCAGAGGCTCAGCATCGATGTTGTAGAGGTCGGGAACGGGGGTGAGAGTACCCGTGCCTGCACCAAACTGCACGGACATGAGGGAAACATATCCGGTCCAGGATGGATCCGCCTCGATGCGCACCACGATGTACTCTCCAGCAGCGATCTCGAGATTACCGAGGTTGAGGTAGTTGGTGCCTGCGAGGGTTGATGTGAAACCGAGGATTCCGTTGCTGGTATGGAGGCCCGCTCCATCTGCGTAACTTGCTCCAAACACGTAGGGAAGCGCAACATCCATCCACCCAGTTTTGCCCGGGATCTTCACTAAGATGCGGATGCGAGAAGTGTTGAGAGCAGTGGTAGCATCCACGATCGTGGAGGAGCCGTTGAGATAGAGCGAGAGATCGTACTGGGATGCTCCCGTGGAGTTGAGGAACCACCGATAGAAGGTTCGAGTGCCTGTTGCAGTGGAGTAGTTTGGATTTCCGGTGGGCCCATTGGTGAGGCCGAGGAAGTTGCCTCCGTTGAGGGTGTTCTTGGGAGATAAGAGTAGTTGGTTGTAGAACTGCAGGCCATCGGAGTAGCCCGCATTGGAACTCACCATGTGAACAGATGAATCCCAGGCGTTCGATGGATTCGTAACATCACCCTGCAAATCGTATGAACCCGCCTGTAACCTGTAAGGTTCCGCCCGGAAGGTTTCCATGAGAGCAGTTGAGGTGTTAGTGAGGTTGTAGAGGAGGATCTGCGAAACTGTGTACCGCCCACCATTGGTGATGGGATTCTTGAGTGGGTGGGTTACGTTGATTCCCACCTCGATCGAACCTCCGAGGAAGAAATCTGCAGTGAGGCTCGTGTTGGAGGAGATGTTGAGGGCCTTCGTGTGATCCTCACCGCCGGCCGTGTTGATGGTGGATTTCGATTGTGCTGGAAAACTGTAGGAGATGCCTTGTGTAGGAACGGCAACGTTGGTGTGTGTGGCGGTGAGAGTGATGGGATTAAGATCGTATACGTACTTGTAAAGATTGGTGATGCGAACGGAGTAACTGAGGTTCGCGCTCTTGAAGTACTCAACACCCGAGAGCTTCGTGGATCCTACGCCCACAAAGATGAGGCCTCCGTTGCCAGCGGAGAGGTTGCTCGAATCATCATCATTGATCCACTCAACATAGTTGGTGGTGTAGGAGGCGGCACCCACCACGTGGACCACACGAGCATAGTTCCAGCCTCTCCTCTGGTCAGCAGTTCCGATCTGGTACTTACCGGTTCGGTGCTTGAAGGCAAAGAACTCAGCTCCCGTGGAGAGTTTCCCAGAACCTGCAATAGACAGATTGGTGAATCCAGAGCCGTTGCTGTTGAGGTGGCTGCCCGTTCCAGAACCTGGATTTCCTACACCAATGGACGGAGATGTTAGACTGATGCTGTGAACTACATTACCATTCACAATCAATCGAAGCTCTCCTGCGTTACCGTTACCGAAGGACTTCGCGGTGTAGTTGACCACATTGGTGTTGTGGAGGTATGCAACAACATTATTGTTGAGGATGCCATTGATGATGGTGGCGCCTCTGTAGATACCCTTACGGATGTTGTCTCCAGAGGTTGCCGGTCCATAGGATCCGTTCACATCAACAGCGGTGAATCCTGCGGTAATGCCAGAGGATGCGTAGGCGGGCGCTCCACCGCCGAGATTATTGCTTGCACCGAAAGAGAGGAATGCGGTGGATCCACCCGTGTTCTCACAGTTGAAATTGGAGAGATTAGGTGCGGGTGGTGGAGCGAGGGCGAGAAGCACCTCGTTGAATCGATCGATTGTAATACCGACGGGTGTTGTAGGAGTGAAATCGGTGAAGAGGCCATCCTCGTAGGATCCATCCTCTGCATCTCCGATCGTGCCGCCGCTACCACCTCCACCGCCTGTGGCAGAGATGATGAGATCTCCTTTGGGGCCACCATCTGTTATGGTAACACCGGGACCGGCCGCTAGGAGGCGGGTGGTGGGTGGCAACTTACTGAGATCATATGATCCGGAGAGGATGAGAAAAGGCGTGTTTGTCACGTGCTCATCGAGGGCATCGTGGGAGAGCGTGCCTATATTCTCCAGCTCATTGTGGTCATCTATGATTCTATAGGCGGTCATTCTTCAAAGCGCATCCGTGTTCACCAATATACTACCATCTTTCGGTAAAGAGTACAGTATTCCGAAAAAGAATTGATCCCACGTGATGCGGGATCAATTCTTGACGGGAAGGTTAATTATCTCTTCCGAAACTACATGCCTGAAATTAACGCCTGAACAGCAATTCTAACTCGCTCCTGCAGTTCCTTGGGAAGTGCCGAGAGGAGAACGTAATCCTCAGCGGTGAGGGATGCTTGTGGAACACCACCGCCGATGTAGGCAGTGTTGCTGCGAAGGATCGCTCGAAGTACGAGGGGAGCCGGTCCGTCCTTGCTCGCGAAGATGGGGGCATATACATCTGCTCTATTTTCCATGGAATCAACCCTTCAGGAGAGTCTTACTCTCGTTAAGAACCTTATTCGTTATCTCGAGTTGTGCTCGAAGGATCTCGAGCTCTGTTCTGATGTAATCTGTGGGATCTCCTCGCCTCTCTGCCTCAGCAAGAGCGGCCTCATACACGCTGATCTTCTCACACAGTATCTCTCTAGTGGCTGACATGAATTTTTAAATCTCCTTGAGGAATTATACATCAAAACCAAGCTTTTTGACGGCACCTGTTAAGCCATCCCAGTCTTTAATGGATTGTAAAACAAATTCTCTTTGTTGCTCAATCGTTGTGTTTTGGTTGTTCACGCGTATTAAAAGCACATTTCGTTTAAGTGCTTCCTCTTCTTCAATTGAATCTCTTAGTTTCGTTGCCTCGAAGTTGTGTCCTTCATGAACTTTTTCAAAGTGCCAAATTCCATCAGATTCAATCCATACTTTTTTATCATGTGAAACAATGTCAACATCAAAGATGATATCTTGGGTTTTAACAACATGATGTCTTTTGAACCCAAGATCCCTAAGAGATTCTGCGAGTTTCCTTTCAGGTTTTGATGAAGATCTTCTACCTGAAGTGAATCTGGATATTACTGACTTCAATAGTTCAGGATTGTCCTTATACGACCTCTTGAGAGTCTCTCCTCTTTTCGCATTTGATTCTTCTGTGAATTCTCTTGATTTCCAGCATTTTGGAGAACAGGTTGACCTTCCCTTGTAAGAACGCTCAGGAGAAAATGAAACATTAAATGATGTTCCACATTTGCAAATTCTAGTCTCTGTGACAATTGTCTTTTCACCAAATCTTTTCAAGTTGGACGATCGAGTTGATTCTTTCATCCTTTCGAGACCTTCAGGAGAATATTTTTCCTCCTTGTGGTTCCACCTGACATGGTTGGCTTTCTGCTGAAAATTATCAAATTCTTGATTGCAAATCTCACACACTCTCATAAGAGTAATTATACTCAACTTGAGTGGAGGTGACAAAAATTGGTGGAGGTGGGGGGAATCGAACCCGCCGTCCGCCACACTTCTTCAAACTCCATCGTCCACAAGCTTGGAATCCGTTTATCGACAGGATCCTCGTCTAGATGATTTCACGCTTCTTTCTCGGGCCGTTGAACCATCACCTCACCCCAGTCCAGGCACCACCTTCCTAGACGATCCACCCCTTACAACGGGGGTAACTACATTGTTTGGGACATTCTGTTTCTAGGTCGTCCCCACCCATTGCTCAAGCCGCGAGGGCGAGAGCAGCGTGGCCGTTGTCGTTGGCAACTGAACGTCATTTGGATTTTTGAACCGGACC
>Ga0315901_10006235_pt1 | contig 14326 bp, 16 predicted proteins | sample LakEriMetagenome_10_FD_203761 | JGI IMG/M metagenome (GOLD analysis project Ga0315901, IMG submission 203761) | Freshwater fungal communities from buoy surface, Lake Erie, Ohio, United States - Buoy 2 MA116 | ecosystem: Environmental > Aquatic > Freshwater > Lake | place: USA: Lake Erie, Ohio... | reverse complement strand
TATTTTGCAACCGGAATGACCACTGAGTTCCTTTATGATTTTGTCCATTGTTCGTAATCATCCCGAATTAAAGAATGCCATGTTCCGTTGTGTGCGCCAGGTGGAAATGGATTGTTCATGTTCACATAGACAAGTTTCTCACCAATCAAACCGTGTTTGTGTAGGTTTGCTCTCATCAAGTCTTCACCAATGAATTGATTGCCACCATTGTAGTATTCATCAATGTTTTCATATGTTGACATATATTTCATCATATTTTCTTTTGACGAAAAAGCAAACTGGTCATTCCCAAAATCTCTTGTCGGTACCATTCTGCAATTTGGTATGTACAACTTGGAATTGTCCAACTGTTCGAAAGGAATCTTCACGTTCAATGCATAATCTGTACGAGAACGAATAATCCAATCATAATCATTAAAGACTAATTTCCTACATTCATTCATCGAATAGAACATTCGATATGTAAATCTTGGAGGATATTTCTCTGCGTTTGGTGTATTTGTATACTTGCTGTCGTAATCAACTAGTGGTGGTGTATCGAATTCATAACTTGTTGGTCTATAAAGTTCCAAAAGTTTTCTTTCACCATCAAATTTCCAACTATGAATGTACACATCAACATCGTAATGGTCTAGTAGATTACGTTTGTAATATTCATAACCTTTTTCAAACGATCTGGATTGTCCAGAAAAACATAATGCAATTTTCATCTTTGTATCGATACTCTGAGTTGGTCTGTTGTTACACCACGTAGTTTGTTCATGTATATATTACGCAATAACATCATGTGTGGGCAATATCTATCTTCTTTATGGATTCTGATATTCTCCTCACCATATTTGCGTTCATATCTTAGATAGTCTTCAAATTCTTTTTCGAAAGGTGACATATGCAGTCTCTCATATACATCATATAGAAAATAATGTTTTGCGTAAGAGAATGGCATGATTGCAAAAATATCAGATATTAAATTATAAGACTCCTCGAAAGGAGTGATTAACATATCAACACCTTTGAAATCGAACAATTGATCAAACTTGATATCATATCTACAATACACCAGTGTATCATATTCTTCGTCAATTAAATCAAAGGCCTTCTTTCGGCTATAGTTCATTGATGCATTACCAGCAATTCGATCTTGATTTGGATTTTTAGGATTCATAGTGCGAATCCTTCTTTCCATCATTTCGAATTCTTCCCTATGTGTTTCATAGTTCTCAAGCTTGATCCTTACGGGGTTCAATCTATCAATCACATTGTTGAATTCTTCTTGACTGTCAGACCAAAGATGACAATAAACATCCAGTTGATTTAAATCAATAAATCTTTTGATGTTTTCCCATGTTTGGTCAAATGTTCTATATTGACCAGATAAGACGATACAATTTTTCATTTGATCCAGTACCAAACATCACATTCTGTAAAAAGAATCTCTTTGCCAACTTTGGCGGCAAACTCATCTGCGGCTTTACGAACACCTGGAATAGCATTGTAATCATGCCCAGCAAAGACACCACCAGTCTTCAATTTTGAATAGAAGTTGGCACAATCTTTGGTAAGTTGTTCGTAAGTGTGTAGACCATCAATAAAGATAACATGATAATCATCATCAAATAGTTTATCGACAACGTTGTCTGAATAGTCTCTCAACAGATTAAAACGATTACTATATCCCAACAAACGATTCATAAATCTTTGATAGATTGCTTCGCGTTCATTTAGGTTGTTTCCGTTCCAATCAACATAATTGACATATGGATCGATACCAGTCAATACACAGTCTGGATTACTGTCTAACAAAAATTGTGTGGTGTCACCAATATCACAACCAATTTCCAATACTCTTGGATGATGCATTTTTTTGATCATCTCTCCAAGCCCGTAACCAGAACACTTGAACGCTGTGGTCGGAAGTGTGAAAGCTTGTGTTTCAGTATTAAATGTAATAACGTCATCCATTATAAAGTCCTATATTTAAAGAATTGAGATTCATCTTCCTGGCCATATTTTTGTTCAACGAATTTCTTCCATTCGGGAACACGATCATATTGATGAACGATGGGGAAAACTTGGCGATCATGTGTCAAAACCAATCCATCTCTAAAGACTGGTTCATAACACAATAGATTTGGTCTGAAATATTCAATCTTTGTTGGATCTGCAACAGTGCCAGCTTCACAAGCCCAACCAACTGTGACTCTCGCCACATCTTTGAAAGGTTGTGTGCCAATCAAAACATTGAATACTGCTTGATCACAAATAGGAATTGGCCTGTTGATTGCATTGGTAAAGATATTGAAAACCATATCTTTCACATATTCTGAAACGCCACCAAAAGTTCCTACATTGTAGATAACATTGTTTTTGAATTGTTCATAAACATATGGACCATAGGACTGTTTCAGATTGTCATCACCCCAAGGTTCATCTTTGTAACGAAGCCCTTCAGATGCAACGATTAATTTAACCATTGAACCTGGTGTCATTTCTCTTTCAATGTGTTCAAATGGATCTTTTTGGAAGTAAACATCTTTCACATCGGTTGTCACAACTAATCTATATTTTGCCCAGTTTGTTCTGAGATATTCATAGATTGATAAGAATCTCAAAACGTGGATTGGAACACCATCAACATGAGCCATTGGAGCAACAATGACACCTTGTTCATTTAACCAATCGATTGTTTTTTGTGTTGTTTTACCTGCAACTAGAACAACATCGTTATCACCAGCAACTTCTTTTGCTGACAACACCCAAGGTTTTAACTGATTGATTTCGTAGTTGGTGAAACCACCGATAATTAAATTTTTCTCCACGGAAATTCTCCATTATATTTTTCATTCATCACTCTGTTGCCATTTAAAAAGAAGTCTGCATTAACAGAACCAGCATTACCATCAACACGATAGTTGACAGTATACTTTCCTGTGCAGTCGAATTTAGGAAAATGTTGTGATAACACATTCAACCAAACACGATCTTGACCCCAACCGCCATGCCATACCTGTGCTAATTTTATCGCAACTTCAGTTTTAATGCAATAGCAATTAGTATCTATATGATTAACACCATGATATGTTTGCCACTTACCAAGTGATTCACAATCGTCATTACATATGTAATGACCATCTTTTGTGCATACCTTTCGGAGCGAATAGGACCAGTCCAGGTTCTTTTCTTCTATTGTCTTGATGCAGTTATTGATATGATCTGGTTCAAACCAACAATCTTGATCCAGGTAAACCACATACTTGGTATCAATTAGGTGAGTGAACGCTGCATAGACTCTGTGACCATAGAATCCGTTTTCGCCGACATTAAGTGGCAGAAAACATCGTGTTAAGTTTTTTCTATCTAAAAAATCATCTGAAATGATTCTTGTTCTAGAATGTGATTTCGGTCCATCCGCAACAACATAACACTTTGTATCATAGGATTGATTCAGTACACTACGAATAGCATCTTTCAACTCTGGTGCACCAGTAGTTGGTATAATCACAGTCACGCTCATAATTTAACCTCTTGTAAGTTTCAATATAATTTCTATTTGTTTTTCAATAATAGGTTTGCGATTTGGCCAGTAGATATATTCTTTGTCGCCTGTACTATGTAGTTTCTTCAGGAGAGGCACAATTATTTTCTCAATATCTTCTAGTCTTTTTTTATAGTCTTCGGCTGTCTGTTCTGTTTTATTGATTACTGAATTATAGTCTTCTTCCGATACGGCAGAAAAACCGTAATCGAAATCGGATTCTTTATATTCTTTTAAAATTTTGTCGAATTCGTTTAGTGGCATTTATAAGTCTCTTACTGAGTTAAATCAATTCTGAATGCAACACCAGTTATTCCGCCTCTGGATTTTCCTCTTATGTCAAATTTAACTTTTCTTTTGACACTCTCAACGTATTGACCATCAATTTCATGGAAACCTTTAGGACTAATAATACTATCAGCTGATGCACCTTTATAGTTTTTAAGTGATATTTCACCAGTCATTGCTTCATACAATAATGCAGTTGTGAAGTCATCATCACTTTCAACATATTTTAATAAAGATGACATTAGTGCTTCTTTGTTATTTTCCAACCAATATTCATAGTTTTTGTCTTGAATAATTTTACCATTCTTTAAAAATTCTGTAATAACTTTGGGAGAAGCTTCTTTTTCTATACGAGCCAGATTACTTGTTGAAAGCAATCTTGTTGGCATCTTTTTCAGTCCTTCAATAATGGATACAAGAACTTTACTTTCTTTTTGTGAATGCAAATGTTTGGCTGCAGATTCAAATAGTTCAGCTGACGATGCTCCTTGTCCAGATGCAAGTTGAACGGGACCAGCCATTTTAACCGAAACTGTATGAAGTTTTGAACCAACTTTAAGTACAATATCGGTTTTTGGTTCTGGTTTTGCATAAATCGAACCGAATGGACCTTTTGGATCATCAGAGTGCCAAATTTCAATTTTGTTTCTGCCGGCATATTTCAAAATATGGTCAACACATTCGTCGGCCTGTTTTAAAATTTTACTAGAATAACTCTTTGTAAATGTCTTTTGTTCGTTATTCTTTATACGCATTTTTTCAACAATACACCATTCTAAATCAACACCTTCTGAAGCTGCCATTATTATCTCCAAATGAAAGTATTTATCTTATGATTTGTATCTCTTTACCTGAAGTCCACACCTCTAGATCAGTTTTCAATTTATTTTCCGTTTGTAATGTTGCATACCGACCAGCAGCCTTATTTTGCCACCAACGAATCAAATTGACAAGATAGTGTTTCTCATGGTTTTCACCAGGAATTAGTTTATCAGTTTTGCAGTTGACGTAATCGATCATGTTCTTGAAACCATAATCACTGATATAGTATCTCTTCTGTTCTGTCAGGTTCTTTGCTTTACTTATTGTATCATTAAAGTCACTTAATGCGTCTTTATCAGCCTTTAATGCACTTTTAGTCATAGCAATGATTGTCATTGTTGTTTTTAGTTTTTTACTTGATGATTCCGGATCAACAATATCTCCAACTTTACTTTCAACAAATTCTTTCAGGTCTTCGTAAGGTTTACCATGCATAAGTGGTACAAAATCACTATCAGTTAAACCTTTGAAACGAATGAATGGTTTCATACCATCATATTGAGAAACTGTCTTTGTACTACCATACAAACTGGTTGTCTCAAACAAACATAGGTTCATGCCATATTTCTTGTTGACGATTTCACGAACTTCATGTGATGTACAAATACTTGCAAGAAGTTTACCACCAAGATAATTGTAACCAAATGGTTGTGCAGGAACAATTACGAATCCCATCATTGCAGAATCGTTGAATCGTTTTGCCCACTCTGGTTGTTGAGTGAATACCTGCGCCAACATTTCATTTCTTGGTTTCATATTAATTACTGGTGAACCAAGGCGAATGAAACCAACAATCTTCTTCGTGTTCTTTTCGATGACAGCCAGGCGAACCTGGCGACCAACAGGAGAAATGTTGATGTGAGAACTGGTGATGTTCAGTAGATTTTCCCATTGATCAATTGGAATCTCACAGACTTCAAAGTCCATGTCCCACGGATGCATATTGAAATCAGAAAACAAATCATCTTCTAATGGAAAAAGAGGATTGCTTGGCATTTCAGAAAGAGATGCCAACTTTTGATTTCGCATGTACTCATCGATACGATTGAATTCACCAAAGTAATCTTTGAATACTTTTGCACAGTGAATTGCATCGTCTATGTTCAAGATCATACTTTAAAACCTTCGAAAGCCTTTTTGGCTTTCATTTCTCTATTGCCAAAAGTATTCAATGGTTTGTCATTACCAGAATCAATAATATCATTTTGTGCAGATTGTTCAACATCATATAGACGCATCTTCGCTCTGTCAATACCAAGACTGAATCGTTTATATTGTGTTGGATCAGAATAACGATTCTTCAACTGTTTGACCATAATCTGACCAAGTTCTTCCAGTTCTTCGGAAGAAATCAATGCAAACATCAAGTCTGCCGTAGCGGGCAAACCAAAAGACTCACTTGTGTCTTCCAATCCGGGGTCGGAAGAAGTATATCCACTTCTTGTTGTTTGTGTCGCAGAAACAATAGGTAATCCGAACTCAACGGCAAGACCTCGCAATTCTTCTGCGATTGCTTTAACATAGGTATAACTGTTGACATTTGATCCTGCCTTAACGCGAGAACTACAACAAATATTGAGGTAATCCACAAAGATAATATCAGGAACAAAGCTTTTCTTGAGATTGAGTTCATTCAACAATGTCCTAAAATGTGTTACCGATGCTGCTGCTGTTGGGTATTCTTTGATGATTAACTTACCAACAGTTTTTTCCCTTAACTTTGCGATTCTTTTGTCATACATTTCCTTAGATAAGTTGACCAAATCATCCACAGTGACATTCAACAAGTTTGCATCAATACGTTCTGCAATCTTTTCTTCAGCCATTTCCATGGTGATATATAGCACATTCTTGCCTTGAACCATACATGACGCAGCAACGTGACACATGAACAAACTTTTACCAACGCCGGTGCCAGCAAGAGCAATATTCAATGTCTTTGCAGGAAGACCACCTTTGGTGATTTTGTTAAAATAATCCAAATCAAAAGGAATCTTTTCTTCTTTTCGATGGTAGAATTCATAACGATCATCAGAATTTTCCAGATAATCGTGGCCAACGGAACTGTCGAAACTGACAGCTAGTGCATCAGAGAGAATCTTGGGAATCTGACCCTTATCATGTGTCTTATCTTTACCATCAAGAATCGAAATTGAACCAAGAACTGCATTATAGATTGCTTTTTCTTGGCAAAAATGTTCCGTCTTGTCTACAAGCCATTCGATCTTAGATTCTTCTTTTTTGCCGTCTTCTATTTCTTTAAGATACGATTCGCATTTTTCTAGTTCTGTTTCCGTCAGACTTCTATTTTCTTTGATAGACAGAACTAGTGACTCAATTGAAGGTGTCGAATTATAGGCTTCAACGAACGATGTGATTTGATTGAAGATCGTTTTGTCGGTTCTGTCGGTGAAATACTCGGATTTTATGAAAGGTAAAACTTTGCGTAGATACTCATCATTGTAAATTAAGTTTTTCAGTATTGTCTGTTCCAGTTTCATCAATAATATCCTCATCCATATTAGATGACATTATCTCTACCAATAAGTCACCAATATAATTTTTGAAATCTTCGTCTTTTTCCAGCTTGGCTGGTTTCTTGACTTGAGATTCTAACACATCGTAAGCAAAAAGTAAATGAACTCCGTCACTTTCTTCTTTTATTTTAACCTTACCATATTTGAATACGGTATCTTTATAAGGTCCTTGTAGAAATTTGATGTGAACTGTTGTTACATCATTCTTAGGATATATGTAACAAAAATCAACGCCCTCAATCATTTAAGACACCCTCATCGTCTTCACTCTGCATGATTTCAGTTGCGGCAACACGATATTTGCTTTCCACAAATTCTTGGAATGATTTTTGTTTCAGAACAGGCAACCAGAATTCTTTTGAATCGGTATCCTTTTCTCTATATTTTTTGTCCTCTACTTCACCGGAGGATACATCCACTTTGCTATACCACCCATTTGAGGGTTTGATGACATGTCCGGATTCCAATGCAATATCAAGTAAGCCTGACCACTTGCTAATGCCACCACCAAAAGATACAGTGACAGGGATTTTAGATTTTTCTTTAACATATCTACTCTTTTCTACGTTGATAATGAAATTATAACCAACAATTTCAGTTCCTTCTTTTTCTTGTTGGCGACCAATGATGAAGATGTTGTCAGCAGAATAATAAGAACCGGTGCCGCCACCAACAATGTCTTTCGGGAACATACCAATTTCTTTATATGTATGGTTGACAACAATCATGGGAATGTCTTTCAAAGACAAATGAGGTGTTACCATACGGAACAAACTCTTAACTTGTTTGGCGCGTGACATATCCGCAACAGACTTGCCTTCAAGTGCATCTTCGACCTCTTTCTTGGATGCAAGGTTACCAATTGAATCAATCACAATGATAAGATGTTCACCACGTTCCAATTGTGTCAATTGTTGCATCACATCAAACTTTAATTGCTCAATGTCGGTAAGAGGAGTATGAAGTACACGCTCAGTGTCGATACCAAAACTATCGAAATAAGACTGCGGAGTACCGAATTCTGAATCGTAAAATAGCAGTGCTGCATCAGGATATTTATCTAGATAAGACTTAGCCATTAATAGAGAAAAGGCCGTCTTAAAGTGTTTGGACGGACCTGCCCACATCGTAAGACCTGGTGTTAAACCGCCATCTAGTTTACCAGACAATGCGATATTGATTGCTGGCACTGCCGTAGGAATCATATCTTTATCAGTAAAGAATTTCGATTTCGCCAGAATAGCAGAATCTTTGATGCTGCTGTTCTTTTTAATTTTATCAAGAATACTCATTTGTTTTCCTTTTATATTTCAACTGAAGAAGTCTTCCAAAGAATTATTCTTCTCAACTTTCCATTTCATACAATCCAATATCACACGAATTGGTTCCAAAAATGCTTTGTCGAATTGTACATCGTAATCAATATACCTGTCAAGTTCAAACTCTTTTGGTATTCTGGAAGGGAAAGAAATAACGGTATCTTTGAAGTGATTCGGCATCTTTAGATAGGTGAACTTGATCTTTTCACCTTCTTGAATTTTTTGATACTTCTTTTCCAATCCCATCAACTTGAGGTTGTGGTTATACAGAATTGCACCTTTAACGTGAATTGGTGTACCTTTTTTATATAGTGTAACCGAATCTGAATATGTGTTCAAACCATTAAGCCCACGCGGGAAAGATATCTCTTCTGGTGGTAATCTTTTAAACTCTTCTCGGAAGTTGGCAATGAAGTTTTGAACATCATTCTCGGTACCAGTCATCATCAACTGAATTGCCGCTTTCATCTTCTCACGGATTGCCGATGGTGTGGATGATTTAATCATTTCCAGTCCCATGACCTTCATCTGTGGTTCTTTATATTGAACACCTTCGTTGTTATACACATTCAGAATGTAACGCTTCTTGGCAGTCCACACACCTTTGTTGGACAGACCCTCGCGTTTCATTTGCATCTTTTGTGAATATGCCTTAACATAGTCAGCAAGTTCTCCATAAGACTTGTCAATAAACGGTTGAATCTTAGTCTCACAAACTTTATCCATGAAGGATATCGCCCGGTTAATATCTTGACTTCTGTCCCCCATCGCAGATTGCACCAAAGGTCCAAGATTGAGATAGATCGAGTCAGTATCTGATGCAATGACATAATCAACACTTTCTGTTTTAAGAATACTATTCATGTACTGGTTAATCTTATTTTCGATCCAACGAATCGACAATTGACCGGCAGTGGTAACACCGAGAGCCATTCTCAAATCATAGAAACGGAAATACTGTGAACCGAGAGCACCATAAGCGGAGTTCAGTGAAACCTTCTTTGCAAGTTGTAGGTTATTGTAACGTGCAATTCGTTTTTCAATGTCATACTTCTTCGAATCGTCGGTCTCATTTTCATACTCTTGCTTGGCCTGCAACATCATCTTTTTGAATTTGCTGCGGTCAACATACATTTCTTCCATCATCTTAGGCAAGAAACCTTGAATATCTGTTCGGAAGTATTGCCCGTTAGGTGTGATTGTGACGCCAGATAAACTTGATGTGTCAATTTGGCATTTCAAAAGTTTGTCAACAGAAACACCTTGCGATAGAACATCACGCATTTCTTGCGTATAATCTGCCGGTTCGATTAGAGTTTCCGGCGAAATGTTATACTGCATCATCAGGTGAGGATACAGACTGTTTAAGTCGAAACTGGCAACCCAGTTGTGTAGACCAACTTGTGGTTCTTTCACGTATGCACCTTCGAATGCGGAATCTTTATCCTGCACTTCACGTGGTGGTACAATAATCTTCTGTTGCAACAGATAAGAATATGTCAGTGAATCCCACATGCGTGTCTGTGCAAACACATCTTCATAGTTACACTTGGTATCATATGCAAGAGTCAGTGCCAGTTCCAACAGTTTCAGTTTATCTTCTAGTTTAAGAATCAGTTTAACGTCTTTGATGTTATACTCAATAAACTTTTGGAAGTTCAATCGATACAACTGATGCAGGTTTTCATATTCATCGTATGAGATTTTACCTTCACCAAGTTCAACGTTTGCAATATTATCTAGTCGATAAGATTCTTGTGACTTACCACCCGGCGCATACCATTTGTAGAGTTCGATGTAGTCGAGAGATTCGACACCAACAAAACTATATGCAATCAACATTCTGCCATTAATGTTTGTCTTTCGTTCAGAAATATAATTCCAAGGAGAAAGTTTCTTTGCATCATCTTCTCCGAGAATTTTGCGAAAACGATTGACAAGATATGGAATATCAAAGAACTTTGTGTTCCAACCAGTGATAACATCAGGACAATTATCCGACCACAACATCAGGAACTTCTTGCAGAGAGTCCATTCATCTTTACACTTAACATAAACTTCATCACCTTGGACTTCATAGTCACCACATCCGAACACATAGGTTTTGCCGTTGATATAAGTGATTGCAATCGCGGTGATAGGTTCATTGGCTAGATAAGGATCTGGGAATCCGTTTTCTGAACCAACCTCAATATCTACGATGGCGATAGAAACTTTATCCTGATCCCACTCAACCATCGTGGGATGTTGATCTGCAATGAATGCATATTCATATCTGGTGTTGCCATAGATTTTGGGTGCACCAGGAATGCCATCATACTTCTTAAAGAATTCTCGCGCTTCGTAGATACTGTCGAAACGTTTTTCAGACAAGTCCAGACCATCAAGTGATTTGTGGGTGCCCTTATCTTTCTTGGCAGGAAGATATAGTGATGGTTCGTAGTCAACCTTTTGTTTGATACGTTTTCCGTCCATGATCCCGCGATACAGGATCTTGCCACCTAGGGCTTGAACATTGGTGTAGAAATTAGACATTAACCGGTAATGATGCTTTGTTGTTTGGGTAGAATGATGCCGGTGCCAAATAATTGATTATAATTATTGACAAAATCTTCGGCAGGAACATAGGAGTATACTACATGTTGCTTGTTAATGGCAACCTGCATTCCAGTTTTTTGTTCTGCATGGAGTGGAAAAGGTGCGAATCCAACATTTGGTGCACCATCTTTACCTCTTACCACCGCAACACCAACAGGATTTGTCAGTAATACGGTGGTATCGGTTTGTTCACTCACTTCAGCTAAGACTTCTTCGTGAGTTACAAGTTTAAATAACATAATTTTCATAGAACATCCTTTCGTGATTATATAAATACTTATGAAGTTCATTATAACACAAACTTCAATCACTGTCAATACACTCAAAAAAGAGGCAAAAATGATCAAAAAGCTTACCGCAATGCTTTTTGTCATGGTTACATTTCCAGCAATGGCAGATCCCATTGTGACTGATTCGACTAGTAGAAGCACCACACAAACAATTACCGAAAGTACAACAACCGTAAAATCTCCGCCGCCAACAGCCGTGGCTCCTGCCGTCACAGTCATCAACTCTGATGTTTGTGCAGTTGCTGTATCCGGTGCAACTCAAACTCAAATTCTTGGCATTTCTTTTGGTGCAACAATGACCGATAAGAATTGTGAGAGATTAAAGTTAGCTCGTTCAACATATGACATGGGTATGAAAGTTGCAGCAGTTGCTATTATGTGTCAAGATGAAAGAGTATTTACAGCAATGATGAATGCTGGAACTCCTTGCCCAATAGACGGTAAAATTGGTGAACAAGCCAGAGCACTTTGGGAAGCAAATCCACATCGTATTCCACAAAAAATTAAGAGTAGAGACTAATGAAACTCTGGAGTTTATTAGTTGCATGTGTACTGAATATTTCGGTAGCACAAGCACAAATAGTTACGATTCCAATTCCTGGAAGCCCACTGTCTTTGAATTACATGGCTAATCCACAGCCATTGCAGAACATAAACAATAATCCAGCGGCAACAAGTTATCAATTATGGGATGATGGTTACGCAAATGTTCCTTTAGGTTTTAATTTTCCGTTCTTCGATAAAACATTTAACAACTCAACAATGTATAGTAATGGTACAGTGCAGTTTGGACCACCCGTAAATGGATTTCCTTCAAACAATACTTTCTGCTGCAATGGTATTACAATTGATAGAAATACATCATCAGCATACAATTACAGTATTTTAATGATGCAGACTGACATGTATGGTGCTTCAGGTAATAATCACTATTCACTTGGTAATTCAAATAGTATGACATATGGTTGGTATAATGTTGAAAGACTTGGTGATCCTTCAAACAAAACAAGTTTCGAATTAAAAATTGATAGCACGGGTAATATAGACATGCGTTGGACGGGTGCAATGATATCATGGAATACACCAGCAATTGGTGTTATTGGTGATGCATCCAAAGGTGAATTTGCAGTCATACAACAAGGCAGTTTGAACCAGAACTTTACTATTCCTGGTTTGACACAAGTAACTACAGGTCAAACACCTGATATTGTTATTGATCCTTGTACAAGCAACCCATTATACTCACCAACTTGTGCGGGTTATCAAGCAGCATACACCGAACAACAATGTTCAATTAATCCTTTATACTCCACAACTTGTTCTGGTTATGCGTCAGCATATCACAATCAACAATGTTCAATTAATCCATTATATAATGCGACATGCCCCGGATATGCTGCAGCATATCATACTCAACAATGTTCTATTAATCCACTATATTCTACAACTTGTTCCGGATACGCAGAAGCGTATTTTACACAACAATGCAATTTGAATGGATTATATGATAAAACTTGCCCAAACTATGCGACAGCATATGCAACCAAGATGTTACTTGAACAACAAGGCATGGCATCAACTGTTGCAACAGCAGGAGAAATTGCGAAAAGTGATCCTTTAACAACATCGACAACAACCGCATCACCATCAGTCAGTTCAGATGGTTCAGTTTCGGTTGGTGTATCAAAGACTGGTGACGCAAACGTTGATAAAGCAATTTCTTCACCGCCACCAACAACAAACTCTGCTGCAGCACCTGCAGCACCTGTTCAATTGGTATCTCCTGGACCTGCGGCTGCTGGACCAGGTCCAGCTTCACCTGGTCCCGCACCTGCAGCCAAAAATGAAGGTGGAGAAAAACCGGCTGGTGGTGCAACTCAGCAAGCGCGAGGTGGTGATTCTAAACCTGCAGCAAGCCCTCGACAAGAACTACAAGCAAGAAGAGAAGCTGCAGCGAAAGCCGAAGCAGTAGAAAGAGGTAAAAATCTTGCTAATGAAATGGGTAAAGCAAGTGATCTAGAATCACAAAAACAAATTCAAAATGCAGTAATTCAAGCAATGGGATTCACACCCGGTTTTGATAATTATAGTAAAGCAACGTTGACTGATGCTCCTGGTTATAGACCATATTCAATTTATGGTGGTCAAAGAGTTATTGAAAATCGTAATACAGCCAGAATGTTTGGTGGTACAGATAGATTACACCAAGAAATGGTCAATCAACAATACAAATAAGGAAACAAAATGTCAGAAGAAATCAAAGATGTTAATAAAAAAATTGATGAAGCGGAAGCCGCTGTTAAAAAATATGCAAGTAAAGATACAGTTATATCAATTGGTGGATACGAATTTACTCCAGCAAAATTAATGGTCGCATTCACACTGGCATCTTCATTACTAGGCGGTCTTTATGGTACGTTTGAAGTATACAAAGACTACATGAGTATGAAGAAGAAAATTGCTGAATATGTTACACCAGACTTAACCGAACTCTATAAAAAGATGGAAGTGTTGGATGCAAATACCAGCAAGATGACAGAATATACAAACAGCATTAAGAACGATTTAAAGAATGATGTTCGTAGAGTGGAAGGTGTTGTTGAAAATCTAGAAAGATCCAGTAAAGCATCCACCAGAGATACAGATCAAACTGTCAAGGATGTAAAAAAGGAAGTGGATGCCACACTTAAAGAAGTTAGAAGATATAGTGATCAAACTGTTAAAGAAATCAATCAAGAAATAGTTCGCATCAATCAAGAAGTGGCTAAAGGTCAAAGAGATACACAGACAGAGATCAGAACATTGAGAAGAGAAGTTGACGATAAGATCAAAAAGGCTCTAGACAATCCTCTTTCCAATTGATATCTATATACTATTATTACTTTGAAAATTTAATATGTTTAAAATTATTTTATTATTCTTTTTCCTTGTCGGCAA
>Ga0315901_10006234_pt1 | contig 14329 bp, 8 predicted proteins | sample LakEriMetagenome_10_FD_203761 | JGI IMG/M metagenome (GOLD analysis project Ga0315901, IMG submission 203761) | Freshwater fungal communities from buoy surface, Lake Erie, Ohio, United States - Buoy 2 MA116 | ecosystem: Environmental > Aquatic > Freshwater > Lake | place: USA: Lake Erie, Ohio... | reverse complement strand
TCAACAACATATCAACCGTATTACAATTATTTGTATTATGTTAATTTAGTTGAATCTACTCAAAACTTAATTTGTAATCCATCTCCTGGACCACAAATTTGGTTTGGACACCCACAATATGATGAATTTGATTTTATAAGGACAGACAATAATAAAATTGGTTACACATCCGGAAACCCAAATCATAAATTATTTGTCAATAAAAGTGCCTCAACCTATAATTGGACACACTATATAAGCTATCCTTATGAGAATGATTTTAATAAAAGTCTTTTTTGTTCTGATAGTCAATTTTTAATTTCTTGGAACTGGCCAGCAGGCAATGGAATACCTTTTTATATTTCCGCAGTACTACCAGATTCTATTATTTTTAAATGCCCAATGAAACACGGTTTAACAACTGATGATTTTGTAAAATTATCTCTTAATTATAATGGAACTGATGTTTTTGCTGTAAGTAAAGTAGGTCTTGAAGGGGTTGGAAGTGATGAATATATATTTCACATAGATAATATTGGATTTATTGGGACAACATTTACTGTTGGTGCTACTGGATTCTTAAAACGAGTTCTTGATCCATCAAATGAAACTGAAACAATATCTAAATATTATGTAAGAAGACACAAAATAATAACATTTTCGGAAGACGCACTTTTAGTTAATAGTGGATTTGAACAAAATATATTTAATAAAATAACAAAGTATGAAAAAGCTTTATCTGGTGCGACTCCTGGGAACCCCTTACAATTATTAACACCACCATCTGTACCAAGAATATCTGTTTTGGAAGGAAGTCAAAATTATACACTTTCATTTAATGCCGATATTGATATTGCCGGACTTTTGGATAATCAAAAAAGACCGGTGACAAAATTATATTTTACTACAATTTGGAAAGGGTATTATGGGTGGACAAATAGACTTAAAGAAGGACACTACTTTAACTCATATTTAGTTGGAAGTAACCCAAATTCTTGGTGGGACACAACAAATCCAGCATCAAACTCAAGTATTCCATTTACAACATATAATACAAATTACCCAGGTGTATATCCACAATTTACTTATATACAAAATTTAACAAGTGGAGATACAATCGATGGTGATTTTTGTGAATGGAATGACTATGAACAAACCGAAAGAATTATATCAAGAAAAATACATAAAATAACTTTTAATCAAAACCATTTTTCAACAAACCCGGACTTACCGGCAACAAACAAATATGGGTATTATTATTTCCCATTAAATCCAATAACATTAAAAGTATATTCCGATTATATCGAAGAAGGAGATCCGGCTCAAGTTGCTGATATACCAACATACTCTTTTTACTCAAATGCCTCAAATGGTTTTAGATGGAGAGATATTTATCCTTACGGATTTATAGACAGTACGGGATTAGGTGTTGATTATCCATTTACAAATGGATCTCACTATCCTTTTACAACAACAATATTTAGAGTTTATTCAGAAGGTACTGGAACTCAAGACATAACCCAAATTGCAGACCCTACAACAGATGAGTGTGAGTAAGTATAAAATATTAATCCCATTAGATGACAAACAGATAAATATCCCAATTGAAATGAAATGGGATTTTACTGAAAGAGATCAGGCTATTGATCGCTATCAAAGTGAGGTTATAAATAATTTGGTTGGTCCGGTTAATGATTTTGAATTAATAAGGTTTTCACATAATGATTATTTATCGGCAAACACAACCGATTTTGTTACTAAAATATTTTATGATTTTAATTTTTTTGACACCGGAAGTACAATAAGTAACCCAACTGCATGGGTTAATAGCTATTTGTATGATGGGTTCGCACCATTAGACGTATATTCGTATTCAAAACCATTTACAAAGTCATTCTTTAAGTTGGATTTTTACGATTCAACAGACGAGGCAACACAACAAAATTATTTTACAATAATTTTACCTGTACAACAAGGTGATTTTGAAGCAGTAACAATATCAGCTTATTTAACTAATGTTAAAATAAGAAAACCAAAAATGTCATTAGACTTTATTGGTGATAAAGAAGGGTTTTTTATTTATTGGTTACGTAAAAGATTTTATATAGATCTTGATCAATTTTATATGAGTGCAAAATTTTTTAATGGTAGAAATGGGACTTTCACAAGGATGATGAATACAAAACAAGCGTCATTACCACCAGGAACTTATTACACTTTTAACCCAAACATTTATTTTTATTATAAGGTAAAACTTAATTATACCGCAAAAACATATGAAATATTTTCACCTTTAACTAACAATAGAATCGGAGACGAAATAAACCCAATTTCTTGGTATGAATACGTAAACCCATAATGGAAGAACAAAAATATTATTTTAAAATATCTCCAGAAAATATATTGGGTGATCTGATTACCGTTCCATATACTGGCGAAACAGATGTGTCAATTCTTGTTGATCCTTGTTGTCCATCAAATTCTGCAATTACAATCAATACTCTTACCGGTGATACAGGTTATTACCTACCTATGAGTTTAGTTTTATCTGGTGGAACTAATGGTGAATCAATTCTTACGTGTTTAACCGTTGATTTACTTTTTACTGAAAACACAGTTGATTTTGGGTATTACACACCTTTTGATGGTGCCGTATTACAAAAAGATGTGATTACAAATTTTTTATGGTCAGCAAATACTATTGATCCGTTTACAATTGTTTTTTACAATACATCAGACACAAATGTCACTAAGTTTTTAGATCTATGTACATTTGTACTTGATTGGGGCGACGGATCACCACTCCTAACACTTACAAATGGAAACCCAATTCCACACACATATCCAGGTGGTGTAAATTCATATGAAATTGTACTTACTTGTTATTCACCTTGGGGTATATCAAAAGTAACAAAACCACTTAACATTCCATATACTGATGCGACAATACCAAATCCACAAGGAACGGCCGTATTTACCGCAGTAGGTTGTACTTGGACTGGGACACCGATAAGTTATGATTACATCTTTACAGGAGACTCAAATACAATTTTAAGTGATTATGAAACTAGTTTATATACAACAGTACCATTTTTAATTACCGGAACAACAAAAAGTTCTATAAACGATTTAAAATCTTACGGACCAAAGTATAATTTATATAATGGTAATTTTAAATTAAATGTACCAGTAACCGGAACATCTGGATCTGTTGGTATTGTTTATGGACCGGACCCAACAAATACCTATACAGCGTATACAATAAATGACATATTATATTGGGATTTAAATAATGGTACTACAATATATTTTATAGAATCATATGGTATTACTGATGATGAGTACACATTATCGGCAATTACAAAAAACGAAGCACTTATGAATGTCATTGACGAACCACAAATACAATCTGATTTATTTATTGAAAGGGGAAAAATATCAGGACTTGAGGCGATACAAAGACTTGGTGAAGTTGATAATGTGGGAGATATAACTAAATACGGATATGGATATTTCAAGGTTAAAAAATATTAAAGTCTGTATTTATAAAAAAGATAAACACTATTAAAATTTAAATTGTGGCAACAGGAAGTTACGGAACCATTAGACCAGCAGATGTTAGTCCAGATGATGTAGAAATTATATTAAATTATACACCGTCAAGAGATAATACTGATAATTTTTTATTAACAAAATTGGACGCAAAAAGTGTTTTACGACCATATTTTCATAATAATAGTACTGGCGGCAATGCAAATGTGGAATTATTAGGAGGTCTTTACAATTTGAAACTTCCGGCAGATCAATTTAATAAATTAGGGATTTACACTTTATACATTAGACCTGCTGAAATTAGAACAAAAATTACAGATTGTGGGGTCTTATCGGCACTCCCAAATGTTAGAGGGATTGTAATTGATATAAATAATGTACCAGCAGATTTTAGAAATAAATTTGTAAACCAAGGTTTGGTTGGATTTAGAATTGAATATTTAAATGATAATGGAACAAAAATTCCTAACTTTTTTAGAATTATCACCTCATCTTTTTATTGTGAACCAATATATCAGAACCTTACAAATACATCACAAAAATCAATTAGATATAGATACGTTGAGGGGACAACAAACTTAATTTTCTGTACTCTTTCACCAGCATCATCACCAACAAACAAACCAAATGCAATACCTTATATTGGGCAACCAAATCAAAATGTTATTATAACAAATACGTTTTTCAACCCAATTACAACTGAAATAGAAATTGTTGATCAGGATATATCAACTCTCGCAATTGCACTTTATGGTAATCAAACCAAATCAATTGATGATGGAATTTACACAATTTACGATAGTCAAAATAATATCTATAAACAATACAATCTATATGAAATTAGAGATCAGTTTAATGAACTTCTTTATGAGGTTAGACAAGATCGTGGAACTAATATAGACTTCAGTAAAGCTTTTAACAACATTACAGCATAATGCCAGTTACAAAATTTACTTGCCCACCACAAGCATCCGGACAAGGATCATTTTCTGACAATTTAGTTGGGTTTCAGCTAGTTGACGGGGGAGGTTTTACACAAGGAAATTTTGAATTTACAACCGCAATAACTGAAAAACAAAATAGAACGTTTGAAATAGGGACATTTTCAGATCCAATATCATTAGAGACAATGAACATCTCTGATATTGAACAATCTAAAATGATTATTGCAAATAATTTACAAGTATATCCAAACTACGATCTTTCACAAATTACAAACTTTACATCGTATGGTTCTTTAGTTTTAAGATTATCTGCAGCAATTACAAAAATAATTAATTTTTTCCCAGCCGGACTACAAGTATCACCAATTAAAATTGATTTTAGTACTGGTTATACTGTGACAAACATTCTTTATGATGAGGTTGAAGACGAAACAACACTTGAAATTTATCTTGATACAATAAGAAACCCATTTGCAATTGATTTTAGTATTAATGCTGACCGTAACTCTGCTGCGTATGAATTTACAACTTCAGAGTTAAGAAATATGAAAAAAAATTATCTTAAATATGGTTTGTTTATTAACGGAGAGCAGTACCCAATAAATGACATCCAACCAGTAAGATCAACAGACACCACTTTTAAGATTTATGTTAAGGGACAACCATTCCCAAATCAGTATTTTAGTTCGGCAAGTTTTTTAGTAAGACCGACAGATTTTTATGTTAATAAAGTTTTTAGTGACGACTTTGATACTGTTGAAAATTTTCTTCTTAATAGACAAAATCAACCAATATATACATCATATTTTCAAGTACCAAGAGAAAATGAAGATGGGACATATACTTTTACATATGAAACTTTAAAATTCCCAGTACAAGGGGATTGGAACCTTGATATATCAAGTAATTCTTTTCAAAATTACATTGATAAGTTAAATAACTTTGGTATTAATTTAGACCAATACACAACGAATTTAATTTCAAGATTTTATACAACTGGATCACTTAAAGAATTTGATACTATTGATAGAAAATTTGAAAAGGTTATACAAATCTATGGAAGAAGTTTTGATGAAACAAAACAATTTATCGGAACATTAGCAAATATAAATTCAGTAAATTATAATGTAAAAAATGATATACCATCTCAATTGTTAAAAAATTTAGCATTAACACTTGGATGGAAGACAAATATTTCACCAATAACCGAGACAAATTTCTTAAATTCAATTTTTACCACATCAGATAGTAATTTTTCTGGGGTCCCAGTTGGGCAAACACCAGATGAATTAAACTATCAATATTATAGAAATTTAATTCTTAATTCAGCATTTCTTTTTAAATCAAAAGGAACCAGAAAATCAATTGAGGTTTTATTAAGATTCATTGGTGCTCCAGACTTTTTGGTTGATTTTAATGAATATGTATATCTTGCAGATCAAAGAATATCATTAAATGATTTTGAAACTCAATACGCAAAAATATCTGGGGGTACATACACACAAACAACAGCGGTTTTAGACCCAACAGACGTATATACAATAATGGGGGTTCAGTACACAGGCTTTACAACCACAAGTACAATTACAGATATTAGTATAACACAAGATGCCTACCCATTAGATCAATTTGGATGCCCAAGTACACCGGTTGATTCTGAAAGCTATTATTTCCAAATAGGTGGAGGTTGGTTTGAATCAACACCACAACATAGAATGCCAGAACAAATTGATCTAACAACATCAGTTTTTACAGGTACAAACCCAAATTACCAAACAAAATTAAGACCATTTAACTATGGTGAGGAATATCTTGATAGGTATAGGTATTTTCCATATATGAACCTTGGTTTTAGGTTAAGAAGAACTCAAGATAATAAAAAAAGTTGGACAGATACACAAGTAGGATTAAGGAGTAATTCTGATGCTAATTTTAACGCTTATTACCCAACTTCAGAAGACTGTTTAGTTCTTAATGTTAAGAATGTTGACATAATGTTAAACCCAAGTTTAGGTCTTGCATATGATGTTTGGACAATGTCAAGAAGGTATAATTACCCAATACCAAACGAAGGTCTTAATTATGTTGAACCAACATATTGTAATCCAAACCCAAATACACCATATCCAAGAAGAGGTGGTATAGATTGGACGGAAATAATACCAAAACCAAAAGAAAAAACTTTCTTTGAGTTTTTACAAACATTTTGGAAAAATACAATTAATGTAAGAAATAGACAATTTATTACTGACGGTAAAACTGGCGGCTACCCAACACTCCAATCAATTTATTGGAAATATCTTGAGTCAAGAAAAATTGCTGGACTTCCAAACGATAATTTTACATACCAACCATTAATTGATTATGTTAATGGTCTTGGTGATTATTGGATAAGATTAGTTGAACAAATGGTACCCGCAACAACTATTTGGAACACAGGGGTAAGACTTGAAAATTCAATATTCCATAGACAAAAATTTGTTTGGAGAAGACAATTTGGTTGTAAAATTGTACCAATTCCTTGTAACCCTTGTGAACTTACGGCACAAATATTTGCATACGACTGTCCAACACAGATTGTTGAATGCCCTCTGTATCCTTGGAATGCAGACCCAACATATAACACTTTTGGAGATCTACTTGCTATAGTTATTAAAAATAAGATTGCACCCAGTGGTTTAACTCTTAATGATTGTCAGTTAAATACTGTTACAGCTAATTGGTTTGCTGACATAAGATACGATGGAGTACCACTCGTAATACAACCTTTTGCAACAACAGTAGGATATAACTCATACCCAACAAACCAACAATGGATTGACGGTCTTAATATCGCACTTACCAGTTTACAAAATAGTGGGTATAATTATTTTATTGATGAAGACAATCAAAAAATTAGTGTATACAATGTCAACTGTATTGCATTGGAAAATAATGATCTCTTCCAAATAAATGTAGGAATAAACTTTACAATACTTTGTAATCAATAATGTGTACACTTGACGCAATTTTAGCACCAATTACCGGAGATTGTAGTAACACATCTTCAGGAGCCGTTAGTCTTGAAGTATTTGGTAGTGCGCCAAATTTTATTGTCCAAGAATCTGGTGGTGGCACGACATTCCCATATTCAGCTTTAACATCTTCACCTTATATTTATGATGCAACAGGAATCCCAGCTGGGAATTATACATTAGAAGTTATTGATAGTTGTACACCAAATTTAACACAACCAGTACAAATTTATATTTCTTCTGGAACAACAGTAAGTGCTGTTTCACAAGATACAACGTGTAATATATCAAATGGTGTTGTAACTGCATACACTCAATATAACTACGGTATACCTAGTTTTGAACTTTTTGACATATCTGGAAATACGATTGATAATGGACTAGCAGCACCTTCGCAAAACTTTTTTATATTCAGTAACCTAGCACCAGGTGTGTATTATGTTGTTGGTGATGATGGTGGTGGATGTTCAGGTCAAAGTGAATCCGTATTAGTACGACCAAGTTCAGATTTTGATTTTGGTTACTACGCAGTTAATGATGCAAGTTGTGTACCAGGTCAAGGAACTGGTAAAATATATATAACTGGTTTAACAAATCCAACAAGTGCATTTACCGTTAATTGGCTTACAAATGTTAATGGTCAAACTGGACTTTCTGTTACAGGATTAACACAAGGGTTATACACCGTTGAAGTTACAAATCAATCTGGATGTACAAACACACAATCAATACTTATAAACAATGTACCACCAGTAGGTATTACTAATGGAAGTTTTATAACTGTTGCACCAACTTGTTTTAATAGTGATGGATCTATAGATGTAATTATTACTGGAGGCACAGCACCTTACTACTACAATTGTTCAAATGGCGACTCAGCAATTTCATTTAGCACATCACACACTTTTAACAATTTACCAACTGGTATTTACACAATAACAGTAACAGATTCTGGTCTTTGTCAAACAACTGGACAAGTTACTTTAGCATCCCCCGGATCATTTGGAACTGTTTTAATATCAACGACAAACTCAACTTGTAGTGCGACAAATGGTAGTGTAACGGTACAGATAAATAACGGACTTGGAGGTACAAATTTTACGTACAGTATTTCTGGGAATACAGGAACAACATCAGTATCACCACCAAATCAAGGACAAACGTACACCTTCAATGGGGTACCAACAGGTAATTACCTTGTATTAGTTGATGATAATGTTAGTTGTCTTTTTACTGGAACAACAACCGTATCAAATCAAAATGCATTTACAATTACCGGAACAACAACTGGAACGACATGCGGGTTAGACAATGGAGTACTAATGGTCTCAACATCAAGTGGTGCAACACTACCATTACAGTATAATTTATTTGGACCTATAGCACAACCATCACCACAAAGTTTTACCCAACCAAACGGAGTTTTCCAAAACCTTAAACCTGGTAGTTACAACCTAACAGTTACTGATGCGAGTGGGTGCGTTCAAAATATTGGGGTATATATTGATTCGTCAAATCCTTTAACTTGTACATATATAAAAACAGATCCGGTTCTTGGTAATGATGGGACAATTGACTTAATTATAACGGCCGGAAATCCACCATTTACATATAATTGGTCATCAAATGTTGGGTCTCAAACAGGAATGTCAATTACCGGACTATCATCTGGTATATACACAGTTTTACTTACAGATTCTGATGGTTGTCAAAAATCATTGTCAATATCTCTTGCCGGAACAGACCTAATCCAAAATTATGATTATGTAACAATCTGTGAAAAAACATTTGAAAATAATGGTGTTGTTGGATTAAGAGGTATACAACAAATGTATAACGAAGGGTACTTTGATCTAATTTCTGGTGACACAAATTGTATTTTAAATAGTGCTGACTTTAAGATTGTAGTTGAAGTTGGAAATGAAATTGTTGATGAAACATTCTATTCATCAACTTCACTTAATGATTTTCCTTCTAGCTTCTTATGGGCTGATACTTTAAAAGCTGTTTTAGAGTCTTTTGTTGGTATTGGTGATGTTATTATTGATTTTGAAACAAATACAATAAAAATCACAAATGATTGTGATGAAATAAACAAAAATTGTAGAAAAGAAACTTACAATTTATTAACTGATACAAGAATTATTGTAAATATGGTAATTTCATATAATATCTCTTGTGTTGCTTGTAATTAATTATGACACAATTAACATTAAATACAATAGTGGGTGTTAGTTTACCATGCCAAGCATTTGTTTGTGACATATATGGTAATCAGTGCCAATCAATTGGTTTAATATTTACAACACCAACAACAATAACACTTCCACCACAATTTAATATGGCACCAGCAATTGGGTTAAGACTACAAGACTTTACTGGATGCGAAAAGTTTAAAGTGTTAGTTTGTATCGATGACCCACTTGTTGAAAAACAATTCCAAGATTTAGAAGATTTCTTCTTTATGGATTATGAAATTTATAAATTCCAATAACAAACTATAAAGTATTTATAAATAAAAATATAAAATGGCAATTCTTACCGATAGAACATTAGCAACCGGAGTAACACTCCAAGACTTAATACATATTGTAAATCCTAATGACCCAACTCAGAACCCAGCAGGATCATCATACAAGGCAACAATTGGACAAGTTGCAAATACAATTTTTTCGGCAACATCAATTTACGAGGTTGGATCAGGAGTATTATCAGCACAAAGAGTTGGTGTTAATGCAAGTGCAAGTGGTGACTATTCTGTTGTAAGTGGTGGCCTAAACAACGTTGTTTCTGATGAATATTCTACAGTTTCTGGTGGGTATTGTAATACAGTTTCAGCCTATGGAGGTTTTGTTGGTAATGGATTTTTCAATGTCGTAACCGGCCCTTGGTCAACAATTTCTGGAGGATATAAAAACACAGCAAGTGGATACGTCAGTGGTATATTGGGTGGAGGATTCAATGTTGCACTTGGAGCCAGTGTTATTGGTGGCGGTTTTGCAAATACAGGATGTACTGGTTACATATTAGGAGGTACAGTAAATTATAGTGGACCAGGTAGTTTAGTTGTTGCCGGTGAATGTAACTACGCCGATGGTGGCTGTGGAACATATATTATTGCCGGATGTTGCAATACCAACGTTGGCGGTTTAAGTATTATTGGTGCTGGAAGTTTTAATTTTATGAGTGCTGGTGGATCTGGAATTGTTGCTGGAAGTGATAACTCAATATCTGGATGTTTATCTGGGATTGTTGCTGGGTCTACCAATAATATAAGTTGTGGTTATTCTTTTATTGGTGGTGGTCAATGTAATACAATAAGTGGTAGCACTTCTTTTATTGGGGGTGGTAGTTTTAATACTATCACATTTTGTAATTCAGTAATTGGGGGTGGATTCCAAAACGATGCGTTAGGGATAAATTCAACAGTTGCCGGAGGAAATCAAAACACAGCAAAAGGATCATCCACTACTGTTGGTGGAGGTATTGCAAATTTAGCCTTTAATAACACATCAACCATTGGTGGAGGCATACAAAATACCACATACGATTTAGGATCAACGATTGGTGGTGGAGAAGGAAATACAACTTATCTCTGTCATTCAACTGTTGGTGGCGGATTCGCAAATTTAACTAGTGGATGTACCACAACAATAAGTGGTGGCTACTGTAACACAATATTAAATTGTCACTCAGTAATTGGTGGTGGTTGTGAAAATACAGCACAAGGTATATATTCTACAATACCAGGCGGGAGAAAAAACACAACATCATCATCTTATTATTGTGGTTCGGAAACAATTGGTGGTGGCCAATGTAATACAACTCTTTTTGATTATGCAACTATAAGTGGTGGATATAGAAATGTTGGTGCGGACTACTCAACAGTTGGCGGCGGTGTAAACAATAAGGCTTTTGGTCAAAATTCAACAGTAGGCGGCGGGTCCTGTAATACCACGAATGGAAACTGCTCAACAATAAGTGGTGGATATTTTAATACAATTACTGGTGGAGATTCTTTTATTGGTGGCGGTCGAGAAAACACAACACATTGTCAGTCAGTAATAAGTGGTGGGTATTTAAACACATCAAACTGTTGTCTATCAACAATAAATGGGGGATTTCAAAATACTACAATTGGGGATTATTCAGGGATACTTGGCGGATCAGGAAATACAGTGACTCATAATTGTTCTTTTATTGTGGGAAATGCAATAGCAACTTCTTGTCCTAATACAACATATATGAATTGTTTAAGTATTGTTGACCTACCAGATGAATCAGCACTCCCATTACCAGCTGGGTCTGTTTATTATTGTACAACCGGTTGTGGTATATATTATGTTCCATAATATTTAATTCACTTTAAAAACAACTATCATATATTTTCTATATGAAAGATTTAGTATTTGTATGTGCCCATCCGGATATTCCTTATTTTCATTGGCAAACAAAAGTTTATACACACAATTTTATTGAAAAAGGAATAAAACCAGAAAATATTCACGTTTTATTTGTTATGGTTAATGGATCTACTGAACCAACAGAAGAATCATTAAAATTAAAAGATCTTGGTATTAATGTTCATCATTATTTGGATGATAGAAAAAATAAAAGATATATACCAAGTTTAAGACCATTAGCATTATCAAGGTGGCTTAAAGAATATCCACAATTTGGTAAATGTTATTTTTATCACGATGGTGATATTATTTTTAGAGAACTTCCAGATTTTGATAAATTGTTGCAAGACGATATTGTATATCTGTCAGATACATTGGGTTATATAAATTACGATTACATTCTTAGTTGTAGTAAAAGATATGAAAAACAATATCCACAGCTACCAAAAGATGAACTACTTAAAATAATGACAGATACGATTGGTGTAACAATAGATGATATTAAAAAAATTAATAGTAATTCTGGTGGTGCTCAATATCTTATAAAAAATACAGACTATAAATTTTGGGAGAAAGTTTATGAAGATTGTGGAACACTATATGAAAAAATCTTTAATTTTGATAGAAAACACCCAATCCCACACGGAGGACTACAAATATGGACATCAGATATGTGGTCGGTATTGTGGAATTTGATATTAACAAATCACGATGTAAAAGTTACGGATGATTTGGATTTTTCTTGGGCAACAGACACAATTGAAATGTATGAAAAAAAACCAATTCTTCATATGGCCGGTGTTACGGACGACTTAAAATCAACAAAGTTTTATAAAGGAGAATACATAAATGTTGATCCAATTGAAAAGTTAAAAGAAAATAAAAATCACTTTGATTATATAGAGAAAAATAGCTCAACATTAAAATATATTGAAGTTATGAAATCTTATATTGAAAAAACAAAAAACTGATTATTTATTAATTGAATGTCAATATTAGAACACTATACACTTAATGATTGTTGCACAGGAGAACCTGTGGTAATTAACAATTTTGAACCACAATTTAATGGTCAGATATTGTACTTGACTTATGATGGCGATTGTGTTCCTGGGTTTTGTCCTGGAGACCTTGAAAATTTAATAATTACCAACATAACTAACGAAGTTGGACTTAATTTTGAAGGATGTTTTGTTCTTACACAAATTAATGAATTACCAGAGGGTGTTTTAGACCTTGAATATGAAAATGTTATTTTTGGAGTTCAAACGGTTCCCTTGTGTGAAGATTGTCAGGAATGTCCACAACAATGTTATGGACTTTTAGCTTGTGAGGGAATTTATGATTTGATAATTTCATCAGATCTAGGACTTTCTGGTTATGTTGACACTTTTGTAAATATTGACATTACAAACCCAGTGATAGAATCACCACAAACATTATTTTTAGTTAAAGATCTTGGTGTTATTGATTGTCAAGAAGAATATACGTTTACTTATAGTGCAAGTACCGGAAGTTGTGATTGTCAATGTTATATATTTAAAACACCAAGTGAGGTTTTTATTACATCTTTTGTTGATTGTGAAGATAATTTATTACAAGTTTATTTACCAACGGGAAAAACTACAAGTATTTGCAGTCTTGTAAGACCAATATTTGACACAACAACAAGTATTCCAGTAAAACTTGGTGGCTTATGTATTAGCGGTGAATGTCCTGATCAACCAGTTGTTACAATAAAACCAAGAAATGAATGTGATGTTCTTACAATATTCCCTATGGGCGCAACGTGTTTAGTAACACACCCATCAACAATAACTTCTTTTGATGGTGAAGCACAATTAATTGTTACAGGAGGAACGCCACCATACACAATTTCTTGGGAAGTAGGAAGTGTATCACCAGTTATTAATAATTTAAATGTTGGTAGTTATAGTGCCACAATTACAGATTTTTATAATGATTTTACACTTAACACAACTTGTGTTTTAACCGCTGAAACACCAACAACCACGACAACAACTACAACACCACCATTACCTACATATGATAGTATATGTGTAAGAATAATAAGAAAAAGTAAAGTAGGTAAGGTCGAAACAATAACTTACGAGGACATCCCACTAAACTTTAGTGGATATACAAATGGAAACCCTTATTGGGACTCAAATGTAAATCAATATTCAGTATATTGGAATACCGGAAGTACACCAAGCTATTGGGATCTAAGTGGATTAACTGGTGGTATTTCAGTTACAAGTTATACAACACAAGTACCACCATTAGTTGGATGGAACGCATACGGCGACCCAACAATACAAAGTGTTATTGTTACATCAGGAGCTTGTAGTACTGACAAACCATTAATCGCAAACGCCACATCAACAGAAGCTTTATGTGGTAATAATGGGACAATTACAATTGTTGCTTCAGGTGG
>Ga0315901_10006229_pt1 | contig 14336 bp, 11 predicted proteins | sample LakEriMetagenome_10_FD_203761 | JGI IMG/M metagenome (GOLD analysis project Ga0315901, IMG submission 203761) | Freshwater fungal communities from buoy surface, Lake Erie, Ohio, United States - Buoy 2 MA116 | ecosystem: Environmental > Aquatic > Freshwater > Lake | place: USA: Lake Erie, Ohio... | reverse complement strand
ACCACACTGGGGGAAGAACCCGAAGTCGTCCCAGCTGAAGCGCAACTGCCGCAGGATGCGGGGGAGGGGTCCCGACTTGCTTCCCCGGGGGTTGTAGTTGGTGACGGCATGCAGGCCGACGTCGTGATTGCGGCCGCGCAGGCGGTAGAACGAGTTCAATCCGCCGATGGTCGTATGACGTTCGAGCAGGCAGACGCGCTTGCCGAAGTGGGCCAGCCGAATTCCCGCGGCGAGCCCCGAGAGCCCGGCCCCGATGATGATTGTCTCGTAGCTCACGCGAAGTGCCCCGCCGTCACGGGAACCAACGTGGAAAGCCCCGGAAGAGCTCCCGGGAAATGGCTCGGAAAAACCTCCCGAATACCGCCCGGGACCGGGAGTCGTCGCGAGAACCAGAAACCGGGCCCGATTCCCGACGACCCGATTCCCAACCAGCCGTGCCCCCCTGTCAACCAGAAGGGTCCAGCCCAGATCCGATCGATCGCATCACAACAGAGACCACGGCAGACACATCCCGCCCGCAGGTCCCAACCGTGAAAGCCGCCGGGCCAGTGGCCGGGCGGCCGACGTCGACCGTCAGGCAGGTGCCTTCACATCTTTCATCAGGGGGGTGAGATACTTCACCGCTCCCCCCATCGTGGCGAGGTGGGGGTAATCGTCTTCCGGGATCTGGACTCGGTACTGCTTCCGCAGTTCCATCACGATGTCCAGGAAGTCCATGCTGTCGAGCTCGATCTGCTCCCGGAACGGCACTTCGTCCCGCAGCCCCGAGAGGTCTTCATCGGGGACAATCCGGGACAGAATGTCGAGCAGGACTTGGCGAATCTCTTCAGGCTGCATTTCCTCGAACTCCACGGGCCGATCGGTTCGGCCCAAATCAGCGGTCACACACTCGACACAGACAATCTGGGGAGGCCATTCCTGACCACCCAGCCCGGCCACCCAGGCCGTCCCCAGGGTTCGGTCCCACCGGCTATTTCAGGCCAGACACAGCGACCAACCCCCCCAACTTCCGGGAACCAGCCGCACAGAACCAGCCCCGTATGGTCCTCAGGACCCGCCCCGGCTGCAACTTCGACTCCCGTGTTCCCGAATCTGGGAATGCCCAGACCCCACGCAGGTCACCACTGGGGGACCACGGGACTCCCACACTCCCCGCCAGAGGCTGCCGAAACAGTCCCCAACGCAACCCCTGGACTCCCCTTCCCCTCCCACACGCCCCGATCGATTCGTTCCAGAACCGGCTGGAAGCCCATCGCTGGCCATTCGGCGCAGCAGCCCAAGGCTCAACACCCGATACCCGACGCTCCGTCAGGCCCGTCAACCGTCGCATCCCGGCACCGCAGGGGGCGCACCGGGGACTGACCCTACTCGTCGAAACGCTTGACGACGAGTGCTGAATTGATCCCCAGCATGCCGAACGAATTGTTCAGGATGTAGGTGACCTTGCCCATCTGTCGGGGCTGGTTGGCGACAATCTGGGCGGCCCCGCAGTCACAGGCCGGGTCCAGGTCATCGACGTTGATCGTGGCGTGGGCGTAACCGTCCTGGAACGACGGGATGTTCCCCAGCAGTTCGAGTGCCCCGGCTGCCCCCATCGCATGCCCGATGAAGCTCTTGGTGTTGTTGATCGCCAGGCGCGAACACTCGCCAAACACTTCCTTGATCGCCAGGCACTCTTCCACATCCCCCTGCTCGGTGGCGGTGGCGTGGGTGTTGAGAATGTCGATGTCGCCGGGGGTCAGGCCGGCCCGCTTCAACGCCTGCCGCAGGCACTCGGCCTGCCGTTTCGAGTAGGGAAGCACGAAGTCGGTGGCGTCGGAGTTGATCGCATACCCGACGATCTCGCCGTAAATCTTCGCCCCGCGACGCTGGGCGTCCGACAGCCGTTCGAGCGTGCACAGGCAGCCTCCCTCGGCCACCACGATCCCGTTGCGGGCCTTGTCGAATGGCCGCGAGGCGCGGGCGGGTTCGGCATGGCTGGCCAGGGCCCCCTGGCTCTTGAAACTGGCAAAAATGCCAAACGTGTGGATGCTCTCCGAGACCCCCCCCACAACCGCCAGGTCGACTTCCCCCAGCCAGAGCTGCTGCATCCCCTGGATGAAGCCGATGTTCCCCGCGGCACACGCCGCCCCGATGGTGTAGTGGGGACCGGTGATTCCCAGGTTGAGCGTCACCTCGCCGGCGGGGTTGTTGGCAACCGTCCGGGGATTGTGGTGATGCGACCAGACCTTGGTGTCGTAGTTGAACTGCGAGATCTCATAGACCTCGTTCTCGGTCTCGACATTGCCGTGCTCGGTGATGCCGATGTAAACCCCGACACGGTCCTTTTCGACGGCGGCCCAGTCGAGCCCCGAATCGGCCACCGCCTCGCGGGCACAATAAATCGAGATCGAACCGGCACGCGTCCCGCGCCTCAGGTCCTTCCGCTTCTGATAACGCAGCTCGTCGAAGTTGCAGACCCCGGCCAGCACCTTCCCCATGTAGCGAATTTCCCGCTCCACCACCCCGGAACGACCGGCGAGGAGACTGGCTCGAAATTCGCCCAGGTTGTTCCCGATCGGGCTGGTAAGTCCAACCCCGGTGATGACAATCCGGTCGCGCGGCGTGACTGAGGTGGACATCCGGGATGCAAGAGACGCGGCAGGAGGGGCCGGCCCTTCCTGGGCAGTGAGTGGAAGGCGAAACAGAGGCTCAGAAAAAGCCAATGTCAAAGTAACGGCTGGTTCAGGGGCTGACAAGTCGCCATCTCCTCCCCCCAACCCCACGAAAACCAGACCGAAATGCTTTGTGCTGGAAAGCAGATCACGCTTCCGGCCGGGGGAACGTGACGATTGTGCAACCGGTCTCCCGGTTGTCCCCGGCACGACCGCTTCCAATGGCGGGAGATTCTTCCCGACAGTTGCCCGGGGCGACATAATGTGGGTGAGGTTTGATGCGTTCCCCATTCTCCCCGCCACCCCGACCCGGGATGGCTGCCTGGCCGTCGCACAATGACTTCGGACCTGCAGATCTTCTCCACGGAGCTCGCCGAGCCCTGCCCCTATTACCTGGGGGAGGAGATCGAAGCGCAGTTGCCTGCGGTCCTGGCCCCGTTCGAATGCGACCGCTGCTTCCTCGTGACCAGCCGTCCGCTCTACGAACGAATGGGGCGCGGGCTGGCCCAGCGCCTCCGGCAGGCGGGCCTCCCCCTGCGGGTGATCCTCGTCGGCGATGGCGAACGGGAAAAGAACTGGCGGTCACTGCGCCGGCTGGGGGAAGCCCTGGTGGCCGGCGGGGCGACCAAAGACTCGCTCGTGCTGGCCCTCGGTGGCGGTGCCCTCGGGAACCTCGTCGGGCTCGCCGCCGCCCTGCTCTACCGCGGGGTGAGGTTCGTGGAGATTCCCACGACCCTCATGGCCCTCACCGACAGCACCCTCAGCAACAAGCAGGCCATCAACGGCCGACGGGGCAAAAACCTGTTTGGCAGCTACCACGCCCCGGTGCTCATCTGGGGAGATGTCGCCTACGCGCGGTCGGAACCCGAACGGCAACGTCGGGCCGGCGTTGTCGAGGGAATCAAGAACCTGCTGATCACCGGCGAGTCGATCACCGACACCCAACCCCTGCTCGACGCCTGGCAGTCACGCGACCTCCTCCGGCTGACCCGCTGCCTCATCGACTCGAAGCTGCCCATCCTGCGGGCTGACCCCAGCGAACGCGCCTCGGCCATCATCCTCGAGTATGGCCATACCTTCGGGCATGCCATCGAGTGGCTCTGCCAGGGCGCCCTGTTTCACGGCGAAGCGATCTCGATCGGTCTCTGCCTCGCCGCAGAATTGTCGAACTCGCTCGGCTGCGCTTCGGATGAGTTCGTGCGCGAGCATTACGAATTGCTGGGAGACGCCCTCGGCACCCCCACCCGCCTGCCCGCCGAGATCACCCCCCGCGTGCTGCTCGAAACGATGCAGCGCGACAACAAGCGCTCGCGCAAGGGGCTCGGCTATCTGCTGCTGGTGGATTGGGGGCAGTTCTTGAATCCCTCGGGAGACCGTCAGACCAAGGTCGATGATGAGCTGGTGCTGAAGGTGCTCTCACAGCTCACTTCACCCCCCTCTCCCCGATTGAAGTCGGCCCGCTGACCGGCCCGATTCACTCCGGTCGGTCGACGAGCCCCCCGGTCTTCGGCCAATCTCCCGCTTCGCTTCCCCACTCCCGGTCCCCACTCGCTCTGACCACACGGAACAGCACGCATGTCGCAGGAATATGAAGCGCGGGTCGCCCTGGTGACGGGAGGCTCACGCGGCATTGGCCGGGCCATTGCCCTGCAATTGGCCGAGGGGGGAGCCGACGTCGCCATTACCTACGCCAACCGTCCGGGACCGGCGGAGGAGACCGTGGCGGCGATCCAGAAGCTCGGACGCCGGGGAGCCGCCTTCCGGTGCGACGTGCAGCAGCAGGCCGATGTCGACGCCCTCGTCGCCGGCACCCGGTCGACGCTCGGTCCCATCGACCTGCTGGCCCATTGCGGGGCGATCAGCAATACCTGCTCGCATGACGAACTCTCGTTCGACGTCTGGGCCGAGACGATCGATGCCAACCTCCACGGCGCCTTCCGGGCGGTGTTTGCCGTCAAGGACGAGATGATCCAGCGCCGGTTCGGGCGCATCGTGCTGCTCTCGTCGGTGGCCGCACTCCGTCCGCGGGCCCGGCAAATCCATTACTCGGCGGCCAAGGCGGGGGTGATTGCCCTGGCCCGCTGCTGTGCCGAGGCGTTCGCCCCGCACAACGTCCGCGTCAACTGCATCGCCCCGGGTCTGATCGACACCGAAATGGCCCGCGTGCTCTCCCCCGCCACGATGGCGTCGGTCATCGAGCAGACCCCATTGCAACGGCTGGGGAAGCCCGAGGAGATTGCCGAACTGGCGTGCTTCCTGCTGAGCGAGCGGTCGTCGTTCATCGTGGGACAGACGATCAGCGCCTGTGGCGGACGGGTGACCCTTCCCTGAGGGTCAATCGGTCCGACCGGGCTTGCACCCCCGCATCGCGACCAGCCGGGGTGGGGCCCGCCGGCCCGAAGCCACAGACCCGAAGCCACAGAGACGCTGCGAGCAAGGCTGAGAGGGGAGGCTGCGAGGGAGGTTTCGCCCGGCGTGGTTTCCCGGCGGCAGCGGAGACCAGAGCCGGGCTCGTGCGGATTGTGCCGGGCCCGTCGCCAAAGGAAACTGGGGCAACAGTTGGCAGCGCGGGGAGTTTTGCGGTTCTTTCAGGCAGTCTCGGGCGGGGGAGCAGTCGGCTCACCCACCGGGAATTGCTGTCACCCCCCTGCCGGGCGTGTTACACTCGTTGTTGCGGGCCGATTCCCACGTCTTGAGAGTTGATTGAGCAGCATGACTCCTCCCACCACAGCAGTTCCCCCGGCAACCCTGCGTGCTTCGGCGAATGTTCCCGATGCGGCCGGGCGGTTTGGCGAATTCGGGCGGCGATTCGTCCCCGAAACGCTGATGCACGCCCTGGAACTGCTGACGAACGAATACACAGCCGCCCGACAGGATCCGACGTTCGAATCGGAGCTGAACCAGCTGCTGAAGAACTACGTCGGCCGGCCCAACCCGCTGTACTTTGCCAAGCGGCTGACCGAACACTGCGGCGGGGCCCGCATCTACCTGAAGCGCGAAGACCTCAACCACACCGGCGCCCACAAGATCAACAACGCTCTCGGCCAGACGCTGCTGACGAAGCGGATGGGCAAGAGCCGGGTGATCGCCGAAACAGGTGCCGGTCAGCACGGCGTCGCCACCGCGACCGCCTGTGCCCACTTCGGGCTCCCCTGCGTGGTCTACATGGGGGAAGAAGACATTCGTCGGCAGAAGCTGAATGTCTTCATCATGCGAACGATGGGGGCGGAAGTCCGTCCGGTGACCAGCGGCTCGCGCACCCTGCGCGATGCGATCAACGAGGCGATGCGCGACTGGATGTCTTCGGTCCGCGACACGCACTACATCATTGGTTCGGTGGTGGGACCGCATCCCTTCCCGATGATCGTCCGCGACTTCCAGTCGATCATCGGCCGCGAGACCCGCGCCCAGTGTCTCGAACAACTCGGGCAGTTGCCCAACGAGGTGATTGCCTGCGTCGGGGGTGGATCGAACTCGGCCGGGATGTTCTACCCGTTCGTTGAAGATGACAGCGTCGCCCTCACCGGGGTTGAACCGGGAGGCCGGGGGAATCAGCCGGGCCAGCACGCCTGCACCCTCAGCTACGGGGTCAAGGGGGTGCTGCACGGCAGCTACAGCTATGTGCTGCAGGACCGGGATGGACAGACCGAAGACGTCCACTCGGTCTCTGCCGGTCTCGATTACCCGGGCGTCGGTCCCGAGCACAGCTACTGGAAAGACACCGGCCGGGTGACATACACCCCCGTCCTCGATTCCGAAGCCCTCGACGCCTACCACATGCTGGCCCGGACCGAGGGGATCCTCCCCGCTTTGGAAAGCTCGCATGCGATTGCGCAGGCGCTGAAGACCGCCGGGCTGCGTTCGAAGGATGACGTGGTCGTGATCTGCCTGTCGGGCCGCGGCGACAAGGACGTCTACGAAGTCGCCCGGGTCCAGGGCCTCGATATCTGAGGTCCGTCCTCTGAGATCCGTCGGACCAGTGACCGGGCCAGTCTCATACCCCAAATGACGGGCCGGCCTGATTTCGGGCAACTTCGATTTTCGGGCAACTTCGATCAGGGGTGGTGCGCGACACCAGCCGTCAGCCCGACTGCGGGGCAAAAAAAGCGGGAGCGGATGGGAATCGAACCCACCGCATTTTCTGCGGTCAACACTGCTTCCTCCGGAGAGCGTATCGAATTCCTGAGCGCACTCGCCCAGGATCCGGATCTCGCCGCACTGGTCGAGCGGCTGGTCGAGATCTGGCCGAGACTCGCTGCCAACGCACCAACGAACAAAGGTCACTGCGGCGATCACCGGAAGGTAATGGTGAGGCACTCCTGAAGTGCGATACACAACTTGCCGCTGTTGAAAGGAACGTCATTCCGTCAAGACTCCCACGCTCGTGGGGGCACCCCGATCCAGTCGAAGAACGACGGAAGACCGTTTTTCATTCCACGTACGTGGGAAGAGCTCTTCGGGAGTCGTCCACCCGATTTCATTGGATGGTTGATCCCACGCTCGTGACGATCGGGGGGCCAATGTCGGGTTCGAGACGAGCATTCCGTTCTCTCCGGTGAATCTCCGCGCTCATGGGCTGGTCAGCGTGCCCAAGGGACCCGAACGTGACCGACTTGCCCAGAGGTGTCTCAACCAAAAGTGGAGCAGCCACCGCCTCCAGGTGGAGATCATCGCGGTCTGCGGGCGTCGTCGACAGGGAGGCCGCAAGCCCAGCCTGGCCGACAGCGGAGACTTCACCGCCAGGCTCCAGCACCAGGTCTGGTCCTGGCAGCGCTGGCTGGACCTGCACCTCGAAACGATTGACTTACCGGCAGGAGACCTGCGGCGGGAGATCCGGAGCCTGCGGCGGAAGCTGGGAACGATTGCCGGGTTGCTGGAGTCGCGGGGGCGGGAGTGAGCGCGCGGCTGGCAATCACGAGTCCTCTTCAAGCCACCCCGCGTCCCGGGGACTCCGGGCCGCTCGTGAGTTCAGCTTTTCCGGACTTGTAGAAGCCGCAGACAAAGGTTGCTACACCGGCTGTCGGGCGGGGCCCCGTCGCGGTCGGCACCAAACCGAGACGGTGGGGGCGAGCTGAGGCCCTCTCACCGCACCGTCACGTGTCTCCGCTCAGGGCTGTGCATCCTGGCTGGTCATGACTGTTACCGCTCGGAACTGCGGACGACACGCAAACCGAAGTTGTTGCCCCGAACGCCCGGTAAGGTGCCGTTGCGATCAGCCGTGCGGCAGTAGACGGTGCCGTTGCCCAGGGAACCGCCCCGTAACACCCGGGACGAGGCCGAAGGTGGCCCCGTGGGATCGACCGCGGCTCCACTCGGGTAATTACCTTCCCAGTCCTGACACCACTCCCACACGTTTCCATGCATGTCATATAGACCCCAGGGGTTTGGCTTCTTTTGGCCAACGGGATGCGTCTTTTTCTCGCTATTTCTATCGTACCACGCGTAGTCACCCAACTGAGATTCGTCGTCACCAAAGCTGTACTTGGTATCAGTCCCCGCACGGCATGCGTACTCCCATTCCGCTTCTGTCGGTAGGCGGTACACGTAACCGGCAGCCTTCTCTTCAGGCATCGCCGAAAGCTTGCGGCAGAACTCCACGGCGTCGTCCCAGGACACCTGTTCCACAGGGTTCTGTGGTCCCGGAAATGCGCTCGGTTTCGGCCCCATCACACGCTGGTACTGCTTCTGAGTCACCTCGTAAACGCCGATCTCGAACGGCTTCGTCAGAGTGACTTTGTGCGCCTCCTTGCCTTCGCTCATTGTGAATACACCGCCAGGCAACAGCCTGAAAGTCATACCGATTGAGTTCTTTCTTGTCGGAAGCTTTGCAACCTCGGCGATGAAACCACCCGCCATTTGCGAATCCAGCCGCACAAGGGCTTCGTAATCAGCAGCCGCTCTTTTTCCTGCATCTTGCTCCGCGAGCGATTTCTCGAAACGCGACCGAACGAGTGTTACCATCACGCCTTTCAATTTAGCAACGTCCGCCACAGAAGCCCCGAGACTCAATGCCTGCTCATAACAAGACAGACTTGTATCCAAATCGGTCGCTACCGATGCTTCAGCTCGCTTGATCACGGTCGCCACCACGCGGCCCCGCAATGCAGTAAGTTGAGAATTCCCGGGATCCACTGATTCGATTGTCTTCACGGCGTCCATCGCGGCAAGCTGATTCGCCGCGCTCGCGTCGCTTTCAAATAACACGATCACTTGCTCGGCGAAGGTCAAAGCCAGTTCCCGAACTCCACTCGCTGCCTTGTCCAGTGACACCGCGGCCTCCAACGCTGTCGCTGCCGTCTGGTAGTCCTGCTTGGCTGTCGCCTGCTCTGCGAGCTTCACATGCAGCACGGCCCGTTCTGTCTTCAGCCCCAAGCTGCGGTCGAGTTTCACGGCCTCTTCCAAAGCATTCATAGCTCCCGAAAGATCACCAGACTTCTCCCTCTGTTCGCCTTCCGCGTGGAATGCTGCCGCTCTCAGCCGCTGCAAGTCGTGCGAAGCAGCCGCATACCGCTCGGCGGAATCGCAAGCCGCACGGATACCTACCACATCACGCTGAATGACGGCCGTCTCCGCCAGTTTCACATAACCCGCCGCAAGCACCTGCCGACCGGCTGTCAGATCACTCGAGTGTACCCCGAGAGTCTCGGCGTGCTTCAGTTCCTTTTCGGCATCCGCAATCTTGCCTGCCGTTGCCAGCGCAGCGGCTCGCTTCACATACGCTGCCCCAAGCACCTGTCGACCGGCTGTCAGATCACTGGAGCGTGCTCCGAGAGTCTCGGCTACCTGCAGGTCCTTCTCAGCATCCGCAATCTTGCCTGCCGTTGCCAGCGCAGCGGCTCGCTTCAAATACGCTGCCCCAAGCACCTGCCGACCGGCTGTCAGATCACTGGAGCGTGCTCCGAGAGTCTCGGCTGCCTGCAGGTCCTTCTCGGCATCCGCAATCTTGCCTGCCGTTGCCAGCGCAGCGGCTCGCTTCACATACGCCAGTCCCTTTGCCGGCTGGATTGCCGCGTTGGTGGGACCCACCTGTTCCGCCAGCCCGATATCCGCCAACGCTCCGTCCACATCCGGTGGTACAGACAACAACCGTTGATTGGCACGCCCAACCAGTGCTGGCAGATGCCTTTCATCGATCTTCAGGACTTCGTCCCACTGCTGTCCCTGAACTGCCACCGCCAAGGCCCGAGATTTCAGGGTTGCTTGGACCCACAGCACCCCAGCGACTACCGGCCCCATTAGGACCAGAATCCCGGCACCACTCCTCAGCCTTTTCAGTGATGCCTGCAAAAAGACAGCCGCTTGCTCCGCCTCGCGGCACTCCGCGTCCTCCTGATCGAACTCGGTGTCAGTCAGTAGTTCCCGTTTCAGCGATGCCGCGTAGGACATCGCTGTATCCAGACCCGAATGATAATCCCCCGCCTCCATCGCATTCCGCAGCGCCGCCAAAGCCTTGGACCGTTGCCTGGAGAGTGTGCTGCAGTTGACCAGCAGCTGATCCGTCTCTTGAGTCCGCAGTTCCCCCGGAATCTTCTCCAGTAGGTTCACCGCTGCCTCAAACTGGCACTCGGCACGCAGGCCCCGCGCATTCTCCACCACGCTCGACACCTCAGAGGCATTCCTTTTATCCCGCTTGATCAGACGATCACGCAACGTGATCATCGTTGCATCATTCGATTTTAATTGCAGAAACTCACGCACTGGCTCCAGCAGACCATGCAACTTTTTGTCGAACACAGAATCTTCAATCGACCTCTGCAACTGGGCCAGCCGGTCACGCCGGGATGTGGCCGTGAACCGTAACCGGCGGACCTCATCGGTCTCCACTTGCGGATTGACCTGTGCCAGTGCCTGAAACGCCCCCTCGTAGTCCTGGTTCTCCAGCAGAGACTGCGCACTCGACACGGCTTCATCACGGGTGGCGATCAGCCTCGCTTCCCGCTCCATCAGCTGCTGTTTCAGCTTCTGCAGATCTTTACGATCGGGGCGCAGCTTGAGGAGTTCGTCCACTTCCTTAGGCAAACCGTTCAGCTGTTGACCCGCCACTCGCTGACGGATCAACGCTTCCAGTTGCCTGATCTGGGTCTGCTTTGCCTGCAGGTCGCTCAACAGTTCTCCAGCCGTCTGGGTCTGCTGGGGAACCTTCATACCCCGCAGGATCACCGGCACCTGCTCCAGCGCGTGAATTCCCGCTGCATAGTCATGGGCTTTGGCGTGCTGCCGCGCCTCACCTAGCAGGGTACCGATCCGATCCAGCTGCTGCTGACGTCCCTGGTCCACGGTCGGCAGGAATTTCTCGGCCCACCCCTGCAGATGCCGCAGCCGCAGATCCGGTTCATCGCGCAGCGCCACAGCCAGTGTGACGGCCCCCTCGAAGTTGTACTCCTTCAGCCGGCTCTCCGCTTCCGACTGCTGCGTTGACATTTTGCTGCGACGCTCTTTCAGCAGGTCTTCCTGTTTCGCGCCACAGTTGTTGCAGACTTTCTCCCACATCGGAATCTTGTGCGAACAGGACAGGCAGGCGACCTGGAGGTTGGCACCACAGGCCTCGTTGCGGCAAAAATTCCGGTCAAACGGGTTTGTCGTGCCACAACGGGGACAACTCCCTTCCTCCAGCGGCACCTCACCGGCGCCCGCCAGGGCAGCCTTCAGCGCATCCCGGAACTCTTTCGCACTTTGATAGCGTTGCTCTTTCTGTGTCTTCAGGGCCTGGGACAGCACTGGCCGCAGTTGCTGGGGCACCGCCTCCAGATCAATCACGCGCGGTGTCTCTCCGGTGACCAGCTGGTACAACGTCGCCGCCAGGGACCACAGGTCACTCCGCGCATCCGTCAGTGCCGCATCCCTCCGCTGCTCCGGAGGCATGAACTCGAGCGTGCCCAGGACAGCGCCTGTCATCGTCATTCCCGTGTCGGCAGATTCCGCCTTGGCGAGACCGAAATCTGTCAGCTTGGGTATGCCATCCTGGGTCAGCAGCACGTTGGCGGGCTTGATGTCGCGGTGGATGATCCCCAAGTCGTGCGCCCGGCCCAACCCGTCGCACAACTGGCACACCAACGAAACCGCCTGCTCGACGGGCACGGCCCCCTGTCGGCAGCGATCGAGCAGTGAATTGCCATCGACGTATTCCATGATCAGAAACGGTCCATCCTTGGCGCGACCGTAGTCATAGATCTGGACGATGTTGGGATGGTTCAACGCCGCAATGGATTTGGCTTCCGTCAGAAAGCGACTGACCGCGGTCTTGCTCCGCGCCGCATCGCCGAGGATTCGCTTGATGGCCACCTTGCGATCCAGGCGCTTGTCGGTGGCCAACAGCACCTCGCCCATCCCCCCCTTGCCAAGGACTTTTTCGTTCGTGTATCGGGCAGCCAGGTCGACGATCTCCATGCCATCGTCATCAGGGCTTGCCGCGCCATCGTTGCCCCCGAAAGTCATCTGATCGCCAAGACTCTGGGGATCCGATGCAGGCCGACCGCCGGCGAACGTGGCTTGATCACCAAGGCTGCGGGCCTCCCGATCGTCCCGGCCGGCCCTGGCCTTGCCCTGAAACGTGTTTTGATCACCCAGCAGGCTTGCGTCATAGTCTTGTTTGTCAGCCATGATCACTCAGCCTTGCGTCAAATGGGTTGCGACGTGTCCGGTGACTGTGCGCCGGCTCAGCCGACACGGGAAGTTCATCGGGACGACATTGGTGAATGGGACGGTGATGCATCCGGTCGGAACGTGCGGGATCGAACCGCAACGGTGTGATGTCCTGGTGCCAATTCCGAAGGTCAGGAAGCCCGGGCCCTTGAGAGGGTGCTCCGGTGGCACCTCGGCAGAAACTGATCCTCCCACCGAGCCAGAGATCAGTGTCTCCTGGAAAGAGTCTTTCGGCAACCTTTCGCGGGGGAAGTCTCTCGTGGCGGGCAATCTGGTGTCGGTGGCGGGCCTCCACCACCTGCGGTGACATTCCTGACAATCAACTGTTCGAGTCCCTCAAGAGTGTCCGCCGGGGGAGGGGCCACTCGCAGAGTCTAGTCGAACAGTGTTGTAGCGATCGACATCAGCGGTGATTCTGCGGCGGGCCTCGGCCAAGCGCCCGGACAGGCCGGGCGGAGAGAGAGGTGCTCACTCGCGCGACGCTGGTTGTGCTCCAAAAGCCGGCGGTCCCGGCACTTCGTTTGGCGAATCGCGTGGACCATGCGGTGCCAGGCGGCGAAGGAAGTTTTCCTGGCGTTGGAGACAACACCTCCCCAGGCACGCCGATTTGCTGGACAAGTCACCTCGGGGCACCGGCGCAGCGCTTCAGTCACCCAAACCGCAAGCATATCCTCCTTCAGGGATTGTGTGCGGTGGACGGCGTGCGGTCAGGGAAGATGGTGGGGGGGGTGGACGGCTCCACCAGCCAGCGGACGCTGGGCCGTTGGCCGTCAACCTGCAGTACGGCGCTACCGCCGTCTTCCCATGCGGCCAGAGTCATCGGTCGATGCCAACACTCGGGCTCACGCATGGTGCGACGTGCCATCGGGGTTTGGGACCAACGGTGTCGAGACGCGTGGAACGTCGTAATACTCGCGAATCGCCCGCGCGTGGCATGGTTCCACCAGCCAGCTGACGCTGGGCCGTTCGCCGACAGCCTGGAGTACGGCACCGTTCGCCGTCTTCCCATGCGGCCAGAGTCTTCGTTCGATCCCAAAACCCGGGATCCCGCACGGTGCGACGTCCCCTCGGGGTTGGGACCAACGAACTGCACCCGGTGCATGTCGTCTGCAAGTGGCCCGGGATCACTACCTTCAGGTGCGTGAATCGGACTTCGAAAAGGCTCGCGGAGGATGACCGCAGATTTTACCGCAGCACCTGCGGGAACCGGCTGGAAACAGCGGGAAACCACTCTCCCCGGGAAGGCCTCAAAAACGCGAAAAACCTCGTTTTTCTGCGGAAAAACGGGGTTTTAAGCGGGAGTGGATGGGAATCGAACCCACCTGACGCCCTGTGCGGGCCTCACACCGGGTTTGAAGCCCGTGACGGTCACCAGATCCGCGTACACTCCCGAAGTCCTTCTATTCTATCCGAATTGTCCCTCGGCACACAGGGTGTGTGTCGGAGCGGTGTGCTCTGGTTCGAATCGCGGTTCGACGACTGCGGCTGGGGCGGAAGCGCGGATCAGCCAGTGGTGCAGGAGACCGTAAGCCATCGCCGGGACGTTCGCGCGTGATCCAACCGGGGCGCCCATGCGAACGGCGATCGATTCCAAGAGCGATCGCCCCAGGCAGGCCCACTCATCGCGCCCGTTATTCCCCCTGGCGGATGCAGTAGAGCCGGCCGAGCGTGCGGATCAGCAGGCGATTGTCGGCAATCGCCGGTGTCGCCATCCCCATGTCGTCTTCCTCCAGCGTGTTCGTGTGCTCGATCGAGAACTTGTCGCCGGCGGGAATGACATAGGTCTCACCCGATTCACTCAGGCAGAAGATCTTGCCCCCATTCGCCCAGGGAGAGGCGGTGAACTCGGTTGCGCCGAGCCGTTTCTTGTCGTAAATGATCTCACCGGTGCGGGAATTCAGGCACGCCATCAGCCCCCGGTCGTACAGCACATACAGGCGGTCGCGATACACCAGCGTCGTCGGGTTGTACGGCGCGGCGGTCCGCTGGACCCAGGCGATGTGCTTGCTCGATTTCTGCTAGTCCGACAGGGTCAGGTTC
>Ga0315901_10006221_pt1 | contig 14357 bp, 12 predicted proteins | sample LakEriMetagenome_10_FD_203761 | JGI IMG/M metagenome (GOLD analysis project Ga0315901, IMG submission 203761) | Freshwater fungal communities from buoy surface, Lake Erie, Ohio, United States - Buoy 2 MA116 | ecosystem: Environmental > Aquatic > Freshwater > Lake | place: USA: Lake Erie, Ohio... | reverse complement strand
TGCGGTTGCGGTTGCGGGCACCGCGTCCTCAACTACACTTGAGGAATTAACAGATGAGGCAAACCCGAACGAGCAAAACCTTGATGTTCTTGTGACCGGATCTCCCACGCCAAACCCCACGCCAAACCCCACGCCAAACCCCACGCCAAACCCCACGCCAAACCCCACCCAAAGCCCCCCCAAATCCACTCCACAACCCACCATCCCACCCGTCTCACCTAGCGCCTGAAATCTGGAAATGACTCTTCTACGAAAATCAATATTAAGGTGATTCGTTCGACTTTCGTGGCTGGTATCGGCTTTTGTAGCCTGATAATTGCATTTGGGGCAATGGCCTATGCCATGGACTCGGGCGATGAAACAGCTTCCGTCTTTTCCCCTGATTTCGAGGCAGCCTCTAATTTACCTTTCGATGAGAGTCTCTCCACCTTAAGCCCTCTTGTTCCGGAACCGGTGGATTTCGGGACCGATGTGATTAACGCCCTCGCGGCGGATCCGCTCGGCCCCGTCACCGATCCGAATGTCGATGCCGTTCCCGCATTCGGCGAACCTGAGATGGAGTCCGTGGTTGTCCCGAAAGAAGCCGAAAACAGACTATGGAGGATTCGCCCTTATGTGAAAACCGGCGTGACCTACGACGATAATATTTTCATTACCGAGACGAACCGGACCGGGGACATCATCTACAATGTCGAGGGTGGTTTTTCATTCGAACTTGGAGACTATCGTGATCTCTACAACAACTACCTTCTCCTGGAATATCTGGCCTCGGCTTTTTTCTTCACGAACCATCCGGCCCAAAACTCTTTTGATCAAAACCTCAGCCTTTTGGCTCAATACCGCGTCACGCAGTTGGCAATTCAACTGGAAAGCACCTACCAGACTCTCAATGGCGCGGACCGGCAGGTGGGGGCCTTCACCTCGCGGAGTTTGTTTTTTAATGCCCTTCGGTTCGTATACACTAAAAGCGAAAAAACAGATCTTGAGTTTGAAATCAACCAAAGCACCAATCTCTATCCAGACCAAATCAGTTCCTACATTTTGGAGGCTCAGCTTTCTTTCAATTACAAAGTCCGACCCAAGCTTAGCCTGGGACTCCAGGGTATTTTTGGATTGGACCAAGCCCAGTATAGCCCCGATCAAGTGTATCAAATCCTGAACGCTCGTTGCTCATACGATATCGCTGGCAAACTTGTTTTAAAATCGAGCGCTGGCATTCAGTTTATCGAATACGCTAGTGGAGGTGAGGCAATGAGAATCATTCCGGTTTTCTCGGTTGGCGCGGACTACCAACTGTTCCAAAAAACCTCTTTAGAGTTGAATGCATATCGGAATCTTCAAAACTCTCCCTCCCTAGAAGGTCAAGATTACATAGCCACAGGATTCGACATCGGCTTGGAGCAGCATCTTTCACAAAAAATCAAAATTGGCTTGGCTATCGGATACGAAAATGATACCTATGTTGCAAATATGGCTGATGTGAATGCTTCCAGGGTGGATAATTTTTATTTCTTTCGACCAGGTATATCCTACTCTTTCTTGAAATATCTGGACGCTAATTTTTCCTATGAATATCGAACCAATGCTTCCAACACACCTCTAAACAGCTGGTTTGATAATCGCTTAAACTGCGAGCTCTCATTAAATTTTTAGATGATGTCGAATGCCCCCCATAATTTGCGGCTAGCTATCAGACTGCTAATCGGGCTAATTCTTGCGTCCACCCTTTGTCAAGCGCAGGTTCCTCCCCAAAAAACCCAAGACTACAGGATTGCTCCGAATGACCTTCTCGACTTCCGGGTCTTTCAGGAACCTGAGTTGGATGCCGTTATTAGGGTCTCTGGAGATGGGGCCGCCAGCTTCGCATTGATTGGTCCGGTTCAAGTCGGTGGGCAGACGATTGCGGAGGCCGTCGAACAAATCAAAGCTCGCTACCGCGACGGCTACCTACAAAGTCCCCAACTAAGCCTAACTGTTAGAACTTATGCAACAAAACTTTTCACTATTTTAGGACAAGTCCAAAGACCGGGCTCTTATGATATGCAAGGAACCAATGCGATCACACTCCTGCAAGCAATCGGAATGGCTGGAGGCTACACACGAATTGCGGACCCATCGAATGTAACAATTAAGCGTCAAGAATCTATAAATAATAAAGATAATTCCATTAAAGTAAACGCAAAACGCATGGCGCGGGGAGACGATGACACGGCCTTTCAAATCAAACCAGGCGATGTCATCACCGTGGGAGAGTCTCTTTTTTAGCTAATGTCCTCTCAAGACCACCACTCTCATTTACAATCTCATATTTTAGGGCCACAGGGTGAGCGATTGCACGCTTCCACTCACGTTCGATCAGCTTTAGATGAACTAACGGACTCTATAGATTTTAGACGCCTTTATCACACCCTTCTACGTCGTTTATGGTTTATTGTTCTTTTCAGTGGCATAGTAACGATTGCAACTATTGGGTATGTAATGAGATTACCAAAAATCTATGATTCCTGCGCAGTTATCCAAGTGCAGCAGCAGGAAAAACAGGTTGTTAAAATTGATAATGTTTCAGAAGAAAATCTTTCCTCTCAGGATTTTTTAAATACAATCGTTGAATCTCTGACCAGCCGAAAATTGATGTTGCGCGTGGTTCAGTCGAGCCAACTCCTTCAAAACCATGATTTTACCTCGCCAGGCGCCACTCCAACCGAAATCCAACTCGCCGATAAAATGCGCGGGAAAGTGCGTGTTCAACTCCGCAAAGGGACGCGCTTGATCGATATCACGGTTGAGGATACGGACCCGGTTCTGGCTCGAGATTTAGCCTCCGCGCTCGTGACCCAATTTCTTCGCGAAACCATTGAACAAAGAGTTTCTGTCTCCCAAGTCGCCTCAGATTTTTTAAGCCTGGAAGCCGAAAAATTAAAAAAGAAGCTCGAGGAGTCGGAGTTAAAGTTGCAAAGCTACAAAGAAGAAAAGCAAGCCGTCTCTCTTGAGGATCGACAGAATATTATTGTCTCCCGCCTAAGAGAACTGAGTAGCAAAGCCACGGAGGCCAAAGGCACGAGATTGCGACTTGAAGCCGACATAGAACAACTGCGGACGGTTATCCCCGAAGACACAGAAAATCTTCTGCGCATCGGCAGCGTGGCCTCCATCCCCCAAGTTGCCGAGGCCCGCCAGCGATTAATGGCTGCCAAGACTGACTTTGCCGCCCTTCAAGAGCGATATGGTTTAAAACACCCCAAACATATTGATGCCGTTACCCGCATTTCCTCGCTAAACAATGATCTCTTGGAGAGCGTTTCCAAAGCCGGCGACATTCTGAAACAACAATACGAATCCAGTGTTCAAACCGAAGTCAAACTCACGGCAGCTTTGAAAGAGCAGGAAACCGCAGCTCTTGAACTCAACAAAATTTCCATTCCTTACAATGTGCTTCAGAGAGATGTGGAAACTGACCGAACGCTATATGAAGCGGTTATAGCCCGCATGAAAGAAACGAGCTTAACCGCCAAGCTCGAGCAAATCCCATATACTTTAGTAGAAGAGCCGCTCATACCGAGTAGAGCCACCAAGCCCGACCGGAAGAAATATATCACTTTGGCATTTGCCTTTTCGTTGGCTCTGGCTATTGGCGGTGTCCTTTTTGTAGACCGGCTCAACACCTCCTTCCGCACAGTTGATGATGCTGAAAATGACCTGCATCTACCTGCACTTGGTGGAATCCCAAATTACAGACCCATTAAGATTCAGAAGGCCAACCGCACAGGCACTCAACGCGACCAGTATCCCATCGCCTGCATTGAGGCACCCGCATCCACTCTTGCCGAGGCCTACCGGACCCTCAGGGTCTCTCTCTCGATGCTCGGACCCGAGCAGGAACGCCGAGCCCTGCTTTTTGTCAGCGCGATTCCCGGAGAAGGTAAAACCTACACTTCGCTAAATACAGCCGCCACTATGGCCCAGCAAGGTCTCAAAACCCTACTAGTGGATGCCGACCTCCGGCGACCCAGTCTCCACAAAGCCTTATTGGACTCGAAAGAAAAACCCATTGGGCTAACCGATTTTTTTAGCGGTAACTCATCCCTCTATCAAATTGTCGTCCCCACCGCCTTTCCGAATCTTTCCCTTGTCCCCGCCGGTAGCAGCGCACCCAATCCCGCGGAACTCCTTGCTTCCGCCGATCTCAAAGGTCTGTTTGATGAGTTGCTAAAATCCTACGACCGCATCGTCATCGATAGCGCCCCCGTCAATGCTGTGAGCGACACACTGGTTATCGCCCCCCACGCACACAAGACCATCCTCGTCATCCAATCCGGAAAAACGCCCCGCAAAGCTGTCCTCCGAGGAGCCCACCTTCTCCGAAAAGCCGGAGCTAAATTCGCTGGATTCGCCCTAAACCGCCTCCCCACTGGCCGCACAGCTTCCTACTACTATTACTATTACGGCGATAAATACGAGAAGGACTCCGTCTACGGAACCAAGTCCTGATTCGCATAGCCCCAACCCGACATGGCCCTAAATACGCTGTCCCCGTCCCGACCCCGTGCGCGGCGACTATAGGCGGTAGCATGTAATAAGTCGCGAGGTTTCTGGCTGTCGGTTTGATTCTGCCATCGGTAAGGATAAACCACTTAAGAATTACTTTTACTTTTGAGTAAGCTATTATCTCACTGAAATATGGAAATCATCCTAGAACCCGGCAGGAGCGAGAAAAACTACTGGCGCGATATCTGGAACTACCGCGAACTATTTCAGGTTCTGGCATGGCGGGATTTGTCGGTCCGCTACAAACAGACCGTCATTGGCATATTATGGGCTGTTTTGCGACCCTTTTTAACCATGGTTGTTTTCACTGTCGTTTTTGGGAAATTGGCTGGTATGCCATCACCCGGTGACATTCCCTATGCCTTGTTAGTATTCGCAGGCATGTTGCCGTGGACTTTTTTTGCGACAGCGCTTGGCGAAGCTAGCGGAAGTCTGATTGGAAATGCCAACCTGATCAGCAAGGTTTATTTTCCACGATTGATCATTCCTGCGGCTACCGTGATGGTTTCATTCGTCGATTTTTTGATTAGCTTTGCTATCATGGTCGGCATGATGATTTGGTATCTTTATCTCCCTAGTTGGCAGATATTTTTATTGCCTGTATTTATGCTAATCGCTTTTTTGTCGAGTCTTGGGCCAGGGCTCTGGATCACGGCACTCAATGTCAAATACCGCGACTTTCGTTACATTATCCCATTTATAGCCCAGTTCGGTCTCTATGTATGTCCGGTCGGATTTTCCAGCCAAGTTGTCCGAGAAAAATTCGGGGAGACTGCATTTATGATTTACTCGCTGAATCCGATGGTTGGCGTGATAGATGGTTTCCGTTGGTGCATCCTCGGTGGTAATTTTAAAATTTTCTGGCCCGGTTTTTTTGTAAGCATTTGTATTGTCGTCTTCTTTCTGTGGCTTGGCATTAACAAGTTCCGCAAGATGGAGAGGACCTTTGCCGACATTATTTGAAGTAGTTACTTATGATATGCTTGTGATGCTTTCCGATTCCAATCTCTGAACCCTAAGCTTCCCATTTTCAGACGAATCCTATGCAACCAGTGATCAAAGTTGAAAACTTGGGCAAATCTTATCTTATCGGCCACCAGTCGACCAGGGGCGAGCGCTATGTCGCGCTTCGCGATGTCCTTGCGCAAGGCGTGAAAGATGTGCTGCGCAAGAGTCGGGAGGCCTTTCGCGGTCGGCAAGTCCTTCAGGGCAACGAAGTCGAGGAATTCTGGGCTCTGCGAAATGTGGCTTTCGAGGTGGGTCAAGGCGAGGTAGTTGGTATCATAGGAAGGAATGGCGCTGGAAAGAGCACTCTTTTGAAAGTCTTGAGCCGCATCACGGAACCAACTGAAGGCAAGGCAACTATTCGCGGTAGGGTGGCTTCTTTGCTTGAAGTTGGAACTGGCTTCCATCCGGAATTGACCGGCAGAGAGAATATCTTCTTGAACGGTGCAATTTTGGGAATGAGCAAGGCGGAAATCCGCTCCAAGTTCGACGAAATTGTGGCTTTTGCGGAGGTCGCGAAGTTTATTGACACGCCAGTAAAGCGCTACAGTTCTGGAATGTATGTGCGTCTTGCATTTGCCGTGGCGGCTCACCTCGAGCCAGAAATCCTTGTGGTGGACGAGGTGTTGGCAGTCGGTGATGCGAGTTTTCAGAAAAAGTGCCTCGGGAAAATGAAAGAGGTGAGCGAGCAGGATGGTCGCACGGTGCTTTTTGTGAGCCACAACATGACGGCGGTGCACTCGCTATGCTCGCGTGGTATTTTGATGAAGGGTGGACAAACGGCTTTTATTGGCGATACAGAGGAGTGTGTGCGTCAATACCTCACTGCAGGTGGGCAGATTCCTACAGAAGCAAATTGGGATGACCCAGAAAAAGCTCCTGGCAATCAGAAGGTTCGCATGATGGGAATCCGTGTCTTGTCCAAGCGGACGGATGGTCAAGATGCTTCGCTTTTCGACATGGCCACGCCTTTGGATATCCACATCAATGTCCGTGTGTTGAAAAAGTGCGAGTTCCACACGACGCTACATTTTCAATCCGACCAAGGTATCACGGCTTTTACATCTGGAGGATTTCCGCCCCGCGATCACAATCAGCAAACTGACCCAGGTGAATACCAGCTTATCTGCCATGTTCCAGAGAAACTTCTGAACGAGGGCGGATACAGCATTCGTTTTCTGTTGGTTGAAGATGGGACGCGGGTAACCACCGTTCTGGATGATGTCGTGGGGTTCGATGTCAAAGACCTTACTTCAAGGCCCGTGGGTTCTTGGCACGGAAGAGAGCCCGGGTCTGTCAGACCTAAGCTTGAGTGGGTAAGCAAGCTTTTGAAATGACCTTTCCTCACTCTAAAAGTCGGACTGTCCTCGTTTATCCCGGCGGCACCGAAATAGGATTGGAGATTGCTCGCTCCTTAAAGCTCTGCAAGGAGGTGAGTTTGGTGTCTGCGGGCATGCGAGATACGCCTGCAGACTTTTTCTTTAGCAATCACTATGAGGTGGAACCTATTTCTTCCCAAACATGGAGTCAGGAGTTGAAGTCTGCAATCGAAGCTGAACGAGTAACTCATATTTTTCCCGCTCACGATGAAGTAATAGTCCCTTTACTCGAGAACGAGAGCCTGCTCGGTGCCAAGGTAGTAGCTTCTGATTTAGAGACCTGCCGCGTAGCTCGGTCCAAAAGAGAAACGGTCAAGCGGTTGGCTGGAGTTCTCCCTGTGCCGACACTTTTCGAAGCGTCATCCGCAATCGTAGATTTTCCTGTATTCCTCAAGCCAGATAGGGGCCAAGGCTCTAAAGGTGCCCTTGTTGCTCGAACGCGTGAGGAGTTGGATGTTGCGCTCGCAAGGGATGCGTCACTTGTTATCCAAGAGTATCTCCCGGGAGAGGAATACACAGTCGACTGCTTTTCAGACCGCGAGAAGGGCGTGCTATACGCCGCAGGCCGCAAACGAATCAAAATCACGAGTGGTATCGCCTCGCGTTCGCAATTTGTGCAAAACACGCGCTTCGTTGATTATGCTCGGCGGATCAATGCAGCCTTGCCGTTTTGGGGAGCATGGTTTTTTCAATTGAAGGCTTCGGCTGAGGGGGAACTAAAGCTCTTGGAAGTCGCCCCGCGTATTGCGGGAACGTCTGGCCTCAGTCGGACTAGCGGAGTGAATCTTCCGTTGCTCGGTCTTTACGAGGCCGATCGTATCGAGGTGAGTATTCCCAACGAGTTACCGGGCATCATAGTGGAGCGGTCTCTTGCTCCCGCTTACTCGCACACCATCGAATACGAAGCCCTCTATCTGGATTACGATGACACGCTCATTGTGAGCGGCGAGGTAAATAGCCAGTTGGTTAAAATTGCTTACCAGTGTCTCAATCGCAAACAGGCCGTAGTCTTGGTTACAAGGCATGCCGGCGACATCTCGGCCTCACTGCAAAAGTATCGGCTGAGCGGGTTATTTGACCAAATCGTCCATCTAAAGACGGGTGAAAGCAAACGAAAGGCGATCACACATAGCAAGTGCGTATTTGTTGACGACAGCTTTCGTGAACTTGAGGATCTCAGTCGTCATCCGGGGGTGACAGCCCTGCATGTTTCCTCGGTCGACCTTCTCGTAAACTACCGTGGCATCTAATAAAGAGGTCAGCACCCTTGATGTAGATCACTTGGCTTTGATTCGTGCCAATGTGCGGCAGTTCATGCAGACCTCGGCTGCGGCGTGGGGCGACAAGCCTGGTCTCCTTTTGGATATCGCTCCGCAAGATCATGAGGGCGCCCGACCTTACTTCTCCGTTTCTGTTGCAGTGGAAACTCTCGACATCGATCCTGCGGCGGGGGCGACTTACTGTGCGGATTTATGCCGTCACAACGATCAAATACCTGCATGTCGCTTTGATATCGTGGTCTGCACCGAGGTGCTCGAGCACGTCTTGAATCCCTTTGCTGCGATTTCTGAAATACGCAGAGTCCTAAAGCCCGGAGGTCTGTTGTTGGCCAGCAGTCCATTCAACTTCAGAATCCATGGTCCACTGCCGGATTGCTGGAGGTTTACCGAACACGGTTGGCGTTCACTCCTGACCGGATTTGAAAGCATCGACATCATGGCACTTGAGGACGTGAACCGTTTTCTTATGCCGATTCACTACTCAGTTTCTGCTTGTAAGCCGTTCTGACCATTATGGATATTCTTTTGGATCCTAAATACGCAAAGCAGTTGCATGCCTTCCGCAAACAATTGCTACAGGACTTGGCGTCCGTTCAACTTACCGAGCTGAAAGAGGGTTATCCGCACGAGCAGGTCTTACCCAAGGCGACCTATGCGCCATGGAGATCTGACAGGGCGTTCATGGAGCTCTATAAAAAGGTTGCCTCGCATACATTGGTCGATATCTACCGGCTCTACGAATTGTATGTTCTCGCGGCGTCGGTTCCCGCCGAGGAAGGTGACTTTTTAGAGGTGGGCGTGTGGAAAGGGGGCAGTGCAGCTATCCTCGGCACACGAAGCGAGCATCTTCCAAACTGCAAGTTATGGCTGGCGGATACCTTCAGCGGGGTGCCCAAGGCAACTAGTGCCAAAGACACCATTTATCAGGGCGGGGAGCACGCTGACACATCTGTAACTGAGGTCGAAGATGCGTTGCTCAAGTGCGGTGTGACCAATTACGAGATTCTCCGTGGGATATTTCCCAAAGAGACATCAGGTGCTGTCGAAGGCAGAAAATTCCGTTTTGTGCATATCGACGTTGATTCCTACGAGTCCGCTGCGCAGGTGTTTCGGTGGGTCTGGCCGCGTGTCGCTGTAGGCGCCGTTGTCGTTTTTGATGACTATGGCTTCTGGGGATGTGAAGGCGTTGCAGCCTTTGTGAATGAGCTGCGCGATCAGGGTGTTTTTGTCGTCCACAATCTCAACGGCCACGCAGTTGTGCCCAAATTCATTACCAATCCGTGCGTGGCTGAGGCTTTTTCATCCTACCAAATAAAATGACTGACAACAGTCTGCTTCACGTCGGTCGCCCGAATCTTGGAGACTGCGAAAAATTTCTTTCAAGGGTCACCGACATCCTTGATCGCCGCTGGCTTTCCAACAACGGGCCGGTAGTGCAGGAGTTCGAGAAGAAGATCTCGGAGATTCTCGATGTTAAGCACGCGCTTGCGATGTGCAATGCCACGGCGGCTATCGAGATCGCCGCCCGTGCCCTCGGAATGCAAGGCGAAGTTATAGTGCCAAGTTACACCTTCATTGCCACGGCCCACGCTTTGCAATGGCAGGGGATCACACCGGTGTTTGCCGACATGGATCCGGCCACGCACAACATGGATCCGGCGAAGATCGAGGCATTGATCACGCCGCGGACAACCGGAATTGTCGGCGTGCATGTCTGGGGGCGCGCTTGCGATACCGAAGCCATCGAGAGCATCGCTGCGAAGCGTAAACTCAAGGTGATGTATGATGCCTCGCACGGTTTCGGCTGCTCGACCTCAGGCCGCATGCTTGGGGGATTCGGTTCCTGCGAGGTGTTCAGCTTCCACGCCACTAAGTTCATCAACTGCTTCGAAGGTGGCGTAGTGGCAACAAACGACGAAAATCTGGCCTGCCAGATGCGTATGATGACCAATTTTGGCTTCACAGGTTACGACCGCGTTGAATACCTCGGCATCAATGGAAAGATGAACGAAATCTGCGCCGCCATGGGTCTTACCAACCTTGAGGCGATGGATGAGATCGTTGCAGTCAATAGGCGGAACTATTTGACCTACTGTGATGAGTTGAAGGCCGTGCCTGGCATCTCGATGGTTCATTACGATCCAGCCGAGCGCAACAACTACCAATATGTCGCCATCGAGGTAGATCCTGATGCGTGCCATCGGAATCGCGATGAAATCGTCGATGCGCTTCATGCAGAAAACATCATCGCGCGTAAATACTTCTGGCCTGGGTGCCATGGCATGGAGCCTTATCGGACCACTCAGCCGCATGCTTGGAAGCAACTTCCAGAAACCGAGCGCGTAGCTGCGAGAGTGATCGTCTTGCCCACTGGGCAGGCGGTGAATGAAGAAACGGTCCAGCGGGTGTGCGAGATAATTCGCCATGCTGCGATGACGAGGTAACGGATTGTGAGTCAAAATTAGCGTGTAGCGAAACCAAAATGCAATCTAAGGAGATAAAAGCATCGAGCATTCGTTTAGAAAAACCAATGCGCATAACAGAACAAGTCTGGCCGGAGGGGGCCATGCCGTTGGTGTCAATCTGGTGCATCACTTACAACCACGAGAACTTCATCAGGGATACGATCGAGGGATTCCTCATGCAGGAGACAACTTTCCCAGTGGAAATTTTTATTCACGATGATGCCTCCACAGACAGAACCGCTGAGTTTATCAAAGAATACGCCGATAAATACCCCAAGCTGTTTTGGACGGTTCTGCAGAGCGAAAACCAGTGGTCCAAGGGAAATCGCAGGATTCTCTTCGACTACCACGCCAAACAGCGTGGTGAATTCATCGCACTCTGCGAAGGTGACGATTATTGGACTGCAAAAGACAAGTTACAAAATCAAGTCGACATTCTTTTAAAAGACCCCAGCATAAGCCTTGTTTTTCATAATGCATATTGTAAACATGTGAATAGTCAGGATGATTTTCTGCACCACAATGAATTAGATAAAAAAAGATATACATTAAATGAAATCATAGAGCATGGTTGGCTTATGACTACCGCTAGTATGGTGCATAGAAAAATAAATAATGTCCCAGTGGAATTGTTTAATTATGTGACAGCAGGGGATAAGTTGATACAAATATGTGCATGTCTCTGTGGAGATGCTTTTTATTATGATAGGGTTTGCAGTGTCTACCGATTTCACGAGCATGGTGTTTCTGCGCAATGGAATAATCAGAAGATTGACCATGAGAAGGTAGTGCCAAACATGTTCTGGATGTATTGGATTCTTCGTTGTAGATTTCTTCCAGAATCTGCATATATTTCTACGGATAGGGTTATGAAATTATATATTTGGAGAATTGCTAAGTATGTTAAAGAAAATAAGGAAATGCCACTTGTTTTTTTTGCAGGACATTTAAGAAAAAGTGTTAATAAAATTATACATAATTGCATGCCGCTTTTTTTAATTGATGAAAATGACGCTTATGATAAAGTTAGTTTTTTTATCTTAAAATCCTGCGCAAGTTATGTTAGACAAATTCCAAAACAAATGCTATTGGAAATGATTCGCCCATTTTTAAAATGTATGCGTAAAATCATACTTTAAAATATCATAATTAATTTAGAGTTAATAAATTGTTGTAAATAATTTAACTGCTTTCGATTAAGTTTTTTATATAATATATATAAATATCTTAAATTTGTTTTATATTAATGGTTAAATCAATTTTATTTATAATACACGCTCCTTGGACTGATAGATTAGGTCTTTCGCGCGTGAGCATGAGGATTTTTGAGCATCTCCGCGAAATTGGTTGGCATTGCGATTACTTGTGTTTAGATAGACCTTTTTTAAAAAACCCGCTATTAAACCGTTGTTTTAATATCTATTTTATTCAACGTGAAGTATTGCGATATATTCGCAAATATGGTCATCGCTATACGGCTATTCAAGTTGAACATAATTTAATTCGATACTCGCGTAGCATGTATAACTACTCAGGCAAGCTGATTGCAAAGTCAAATGGTCTTGATCAAGTGGGCAGATATTATCGTAAAAAATTTAATGTATACTATCCATCCAAGGCTCATCATAAAATTATACATTTTTTGAATGACTTAAGCTCAGGCGGTATAAAAGTAATTAATAACGCATTTGTTCAATCCGATCAAATTCATGTTTTAACTAATTATGAGTTGGAATTTCTTGAAAAAATAGGATATAAGCATAAGACTTATCTTATAGGAAATGGTTTGAGTAATTCGGAAAGTATTAATTTATTTTCTGAATATTCGGCAGTTAAAAAATACATTTCAAATCTTATAGTGACCATTGGAACCTGGGGGCCAGGAAAAGGGTCTAATGAGTGGCCGAAATTGGTTCGTGAATTACGTGCAGTTAATCCTAGTCTTTCTTTCAGATTTTTGGGAACTGGCTTTAATCGCAGTCAAATTCTCCCAGCATTTGATAACTTGGATCATCCATCAATTGAGATCATTCCGGAATTTGAACCTAAAAATCTTCCTATTTTATTAAAAGATGCAAAACTCGGCGTTTTTATGAGTTATTGCGAAGGTTTTCCTATCGGTTTTCTAGAAATGCTTGCATCTGGAACTCCTATTGTTACTTGGGATGTTCCTGGACCAAAAGAAATGTATCAGCATGAACTTAAAGAACTAATGGTTTATCCAGGAAATTTAAAAGCGACTTTAGATGTTTTAATCTATTGTATTAATATGAAATTTGACGAATACGAACACATATCATCACAGGCAATCAAAATATCTCAAAAGTTTAATTGGAAGGATATCGTAAACAGGCTTGCCGATATTATTTAAAAAAACTGCACTCTCTAAAAAATCTTCTGAGCCTATAAACATGGCTAGTTTTTCTTCTAAAATATCTATAGCTATAGTAACTAGTAATCGCCCCAATAGTTTAAGAAGAACTTTAAATTCCCTGCAGGAACAATCTAATAATGCGTATGAGATTGTTGTTTCCGACGACTCCACTGATCAAGCAAACCAGAGGATCAGTAAGGAAGTTACCCTTGAATATGGAGGGCGATACATTAAGGGGCCATCCCGTGGACTTTATGCCAACCGAAATTTTGTTGCTCTTGCTTGTTCCGGGACCCACATTCGAACGATGGATGATGACCATGAATTTCCTGCGGACCACTTTAAAATTGTTTCTGAATGGGTTGAAAAATATCCTAATGATGTTTTGGTCATTGGCGAGGTTTCCCCCAACAGCTCGTCAGTAGATAAGCCGTATCCAATTCCAGGTCAACTACATCCGCGCGGCTTCTCCATTTTGCCCAAAGACCTTGATCAATATTTTGGAATATCTTGCGGAGGATCAATCTACCCAAAAAAAATTTTTGATTTGGGCTATCGTTGTTGCGAGGAATTCTTATTTGGCTACTCCTATTTAGAGTTCGGTTGCCTATTAAAAGCAAAAGGGCAAAAAATTCGCCCTATTTCCGACACTTTCTTAATACACCACCATGAAGCCTCCGAACTGCGTCTTGATGATATTGTGCTTCCATCCATTCTGTTTTCAATAATGTGTCAATCTTGGTATTATCAAGCATGCAATAAAAACAAAATTTTATCAATATTTCAAATGGTTGTTTTATTGCTTAATAGACGAAGAAGATTTATTCATGATCTTGTAGTCGCAAGAGAGGCCGCCGCTCGGCGTTGGGCGAACGTTCGCTCTTTGCCCGCTCTTAAATAATAAATTTTGACTGATGAAATGCGGTTTTAAAGAACGCCTACTCTTTTTTCTAACTAAGCGTTTGATTTCTTTAGCTCTTTTTAGAAGGATTTACTATCAAATGATTGGCATGCAAATCGGTTTTGGAACAATCATACCGAGAATACATGTAACCTGGCCGCATCAAGTTAAAATTGGTTCCTTGTGCCGTATCGAGCATGATGTGTATTTCCATTTTGACGGCGTTTACCAACCTGGGCCATCAATCATAATTGGAAAGGCTTCCTTCCTTGGCGCTGGTTGTGAATTCAATATATGTAAGGGCATCGAGATTGGTGATCATTGTCTTATTGCAGCGGGGTCTCGGTTCGTGGATCACGATCACGACATTTCTGGAACTGGCGCATTACCCCAAAATTCAGGACTTTA
>Ga0315901_10006220_pt1 | contig 14360 bp, 9 predicted proteins | sample LakEriMetagenome_10_FD_203761 | JGI IMG/M metagenome (GOLD analysis project Ga0315901, IMG submission 203761) | Freshwater fungal communities from buoy surface, Lake Erie, Ohio, United States - Buoy 2 MA116 | ecosystem: Environmental > Aquatic > Freshwater > Lake | place: USA: Lake Erie, Ohio... | reverse complement strand
GACTCTGTAGTACAAACCGGTATACAAATAAGGGGCTCTTACAAGTGTCGCTACGCAAGAAATCTGCCTCCGCAGGTCTGAAAGTCTGGACCGTCGCGGAGCTTGGTGCTTTCTACACAGAGCACCGTAGTGAGCTAATCGCCCATGCCTCACGGATCCTAAAAGATAGAGCAAAAGCAGAAGAAGTAATCCAAGATGCCCTGATCAAGGTCATGCTCGCCGCCCCTGAGCTTGAATCAACTGATCACGCACTTGGCTATATGCATAGAACAATCGAGAACCTCTGTATCGATATCTTCCGTATCGAAGGCCGTCGTCCGAACCTTGTTGTACTCGACGATGCCTCTGCAGAACTTGAATCCACATGGATCGATAACAAAGACCATGCTGATGTCATCGCAGCTGCTGAAGATGCCGCGATCGTCCGCCAAGCCCTTGCAATGCTCTCACCTGCTGAGCGCGCTGCACTTGTTATGTGGGAGATGGAAGGTCGCTCCACCGAAGAGATCGCTGCTGAACTTGGTATCAAGGAATCCGCAGTTCGCCACACTGTCTCTCGCGCACGCACTTCTCTACGTCGCGTGATGTCAGAACTCATCGTCGATAAAGAGCGTGGACTTACCGCTCTCGACATGCTTTCTACTACTTATAAGAAAGCAGCTGAAGTCGCGAAGAAATCCAGCAAAGCTGCGCTTTCTCTCATCCTTGTTTTCTTTGCATTCCTTGGCTTTAACTCAATGCCGTCAAATACAAATATTCCTAACATCGCATCCGAAGAAACTGTTTCTTCAACTGAAGTTGCAGGTTCCACCGATATCGCAACTCCAGCATCCAGCTCTTCACCGTCAGCATCTGCATCAGCAACCGCAGCTGCGAAAGCAAAGGCTGCTGCCGTCAATGCGAAGGCTTCAAACTTTAACTTTGCTGGACTAGATAAGAATGGAATCCCAACCGGATTCACCGTTACCGATTCAACCGGCGCACTTGGAAGCCTCTACATCACCAACCGCCAACCAGTTCTCTCCGAGACCGAGCTCACCCTTTCCCAGGTCGCTAAGACCGAGAAGGGCGCTGCCAACATCTTCCTCTCCCAGCAGCTCGTCTCCGACTCCTCAGGCTTCAACTACATCCCCACCCTCTCCTACGGCAAGGCCGGAACCTGGTCCCCGCTCATTTCCTCAGTCTCATTCCTTGATTCTGAGCGTCTGATGAACGGCAATTACCTCGTTACCGCCATCATTAGAGTAGAATCTGAGGTGGAAACAACCGTTGTGATCCCAGCGACCGCCTCCGGTCGGGATCTTCTTCAGGCGCCACGGCAGGTTATTACCCGCCTCGTACTGAACTCAGGAAAAACTCAGATTTTATCCCAGGCTGTTTATGTTGTTGAAAAGGTAGGGAAGTAATGAACACTTCCCGATTTAAGTTTCCTCGCCGCGTCCGGATACACGGTGGGGAATGTGGTGCAGTAGCACGTGCATTGCATCACGCGGCAAAGAAGTTCTCTTTGCCAGCCGTGAAGGAGAGAGTCTTCTTCACGACTAATGAAAGGAAACAAATGTCTACAAAGACATCAATCAAGCGCATTGCGCTTGTTGCTGTGTCAGCGTTGGGCTTTGGTCTAATGTCAGTAGTAGTTCCTTCAACAGCAAGTGCTGCTGAGAACTCTGCGGCCGAGGTAACTGGAATCACGCTTGAGGGTGTTGCGGCGAACCGCACAATTACCCAGCGTGAAGATGTTGCAACCGGTACGGACAACCTAACAGTCGGTTACACAATCGACACAACTGATGTTGCTGAAGTTAACGACACAGTTACGCTTTACGCAGCTTTTTCATCACGCCCAGCTGCATCTTCACTCACTAATGCAAGCCTCACATTCGGCGGCACTGTCACGAATATTCAGGATAGCGGCGGTGCTAATGCTTCCGCAGCCGCAACCGCCGGTACCGGAAGCACCGCTGCAAAGATTGTTGTAACACCATCAACAGGAGACTCTCTTGTTACTGATGCAACAACAACCTTGGAGTTTGCTTTCACTCCTGACGTTGTAGGTCAATACGTAGTACGTATTTGGCACGATGCAAACGAGAACTTGCTCTGGGATTCAACCGAAGCAACTCGTACCGTAACCGTCAATGCTGGTGGTGCTCCTGCAACTATGGCAGTCACACAGTACGGTGCGGTTACATCTGTAGACGGTGACGCGAATAACTCACTCGAAGATGGATCTTTGACAGTGATTACTTTTGCAGACTCAGGTGGAAATGCAACTGTGCTCGGCTCAAATGAGGGTGTAACGATTACTGCAACAGGTTCTGCGCAAATCGTTACCTCAGCTGGTACAACAGCAGGTACAACCGGAATCACGCTGACTTCTTCCATTTCTCCAAATGGTTTTGGTCAATATGTTGTCAACTACAGAACTCTGTAGCTGAAGTTTCAACAATTACAATGTCTGGTGCAGGCTTGCTAGCTGGCGTAATCGCTGCTCGCTCGATCTCATTTGAGGCAGTAGCAATCGTTGATGAAGATACAGCTCCAGCGACGAACGCAATGACTACTGGAACAGATGGAACAAGTCCAGGTTCAACTGCAACTCTTGATGCAACTGGAACTGGTGATGCAATTGCTACAGCCACTACTCAGAAGGCTGTAACTTTAACTTTCACCTCCGGTTCGGCTTCAACAACAGCTCGTTATGTCGGTGTTAACGTTTATGACGTATCCGGCGCAATTACCGGTGTTGTAGGCGCGGCATATACCGACGCAGTTGCAATCAGCGGTACCAGCGCAGGCACAGCGACAAAGTCCTGGACTGCAACCTACTGGTCAGCTACCTCACAAGTCCGAAACAACGGCGCTTCAGGTGCGGACAAATTCAATGTGGTCACCTTGGACTCAACCGCTGGAACAATTGACGATGGTCGTGGTGGTCTATTCACCGCAACAGCTTCGTCAAATAGCGCAACCAACTCGTCCTTCAATATCACTTCAGTTTCAGCTGTAACCGGTGGAACTGTTGCTGTGACTCTTACTCTTAAGGATCAGTTCGGTCTAGTGCGTGCCGGTCAAGCAATCACCTTCACAATCACTGGCCGTAACGCAGCTAACACTGCAGTTACCGCTGCTGTAACTGATGCAAGCGGAAAGGCAACCTTCTCCTATACAGATATCGGAACTGCAACCTCTGCTCTCACCGACACAATCGGTGTCAGCGGTCTTGCTGTAACTTCCGTAACAGTGACCTACGGAGCATCAAATGCCGTTGAAACAGTTGAAGTCACTTCAGGTGATACCACCGATGGTGTTGCAAACCTCTCCGTTGCTTACAAGGACATCCTTGCAGGTAAAGCAGGTGCTTCAACCTCCGCTTACGATGTAACCGCGTCAGTAACTAATGCTGCAGGCACTGGCCTAGCCGGTGTTGCTGTTACATTCACTGTTGCCGGCTCCGGCTGCGCAATCCCATCAAACGAAGCACTCGTTTACACCGACTCGACCGGTGTTGCTACCTCAGCTGTCTATGCATGGCTCGCAGGTAAGTGCACAGTTACTGCAACTGCAGGTGGAAAGACAGGAACTGGTGTAACCAGCTTCCGTCAAGAGTCCACTACTGAAATCCGCACCCTGACCGGTAGCGTTTCAGGTGCTCAGGTAACTGCTACTCCAAAGGATCGTTTCGGTAACCCAGTTATCAACGGAACCATCTATGCAGTTATTACTGCTGGAGATGGCTACTTTGGAAGCAATGCTTCTAAGTCAACCTCCGGAGCAACAGATGGCGATGGAAAGATCACATTCGTCGTAGCTGGTGGCGATGCAACTGTTAAGTTGACAACCATCAATCCTTCCGGAACCGGTCTTGCAACAGATCAATCAACTGCTGCTGCAGATTTTGTAAACGGTGATGTCGCAACTCCAGTTGCCTTCACTGCAACCACAACCGGAACTACATCAACAGCTGAAACTGGCGTTGGCGCATCATTTGCCCCAGCTGGTATCTCATCTGTTACTTTGGAAGCAAAGGTAGACAGATCAGCGCAAATTGCTGCAGAAGCTGCTACCGATGCTGCTGCTGAAGCAATCGATGCAGCTAATGCTGCTACCGATGCTGCAAACCTTGCTGCTGAAGCTGCAGATGCTGCAACAGTCGCTGCTGAAGAAGCACGCGATGCTGCAGATGCTGCAACAGCTGCTGTTGAAGAGCTTGCTACTCAGGTTGCCACATTGATGGCCGCCTTGAAGGCTCAGATCACAACCTTGGCTAACACAGTTGCCAAGATTGCTAAGAAGGTAAAGGCGTAAAGCCTCCAGCTTCTTAAATAAGTAGTACCCAAGGGCCCCTGGGAAACCAGGGGCCCTTGGGCTATTTAAGGGTGATAAAGAGGTAATATCGATGGACAAATCTCCTCAGCCAAGTCAAGGAAAAATCAGGAGAAATGAGGATAAACTTTAGAGGTGCCTAAATTGCACCAGAGCACATATATTCTTGGTGGATTACTGCTATTACTACACGTAATACTCTCAGTTTTAAATTTGAGTGAAGGTCAATTTTTACAGAACGTACCACTTATAGTCTTTATGTATCTCTTAATTGTAAATTTGTTAACACACTTAACTGTGCTTCAGAGACAGAGCAAGTATTTTAAACTTGGAATTTCACTTTTTCTAGTAAGTTCAAGTTGGATAGTGGCTGGAATTCTGCTGCGCGGTGATTCAATCTCGACGCTAATTATGGGCTCAACCCAACGAGGGGATGGGCTCTTTTTCTATCTCTTATTGCCCGGTTTTATTGTAAGTGTTTTAAACTTGGGACAAAACGCTTTAAAGGTTTTATATCATTTTGTTTTTTACATTTATACAATAATTGTACTAATAGGCTTGGTGCAGAAATTTAGTCCGCGTTTTTTAAATCCCATTGACTATGATGGAGTAACTGGTACTTTTAGAAATACCAATTCCGCAGGCGCTTTTTACTGTTTGGTTGGTTCAGCTCTCTTGCTCAAACTAGCACACGAAAAACGGAGTGTTTATACATATCTGAAACTCTTTGTTTTAGTTACTGGTCTTTACTTGGGAATCTCAAGCAAAACAATTCAAGCCCCTGCGATAATTTTGATTGTGTTATTTACTTTAGTCATATTAAAGACATGGAATTTATTGTCTCGCGTTTTAACTCCTTGGAGTTACAAGCGCATCTCTCCCCTAGTTAAAGTGCTCTTAGCCATGAGTAGCCTTGTTTTTGTCTACTTGATCACGGCAACTCCACTGATGAACATTGAAACTTTCAGGTTTCGTCAAATCTACTGGGAGTCGACCATATCTATAATTCGCAATAATTGGCTATTTGGCATAGGCCCCGGTAACGTCTCAAGATACATCTCTGAATTCAGATCATTGGAGTATGTTGAAGTATTAGGCGCGAACCTTATAATAGATGATCCACACAATTTTTTCTTGAGCATTATTCTAGTTTATGGAGTTATTCCTACATTAATATCAGGATACATAGTTTTTTATTCTTTAAAGACCCTTGATTTATGGAGATATAATTCCACTAATAGTAAACAAAATGCTATTGCAGTAGGAACCGCTTTTATTGCATATTTAAACATTTCTTACGTATCAGTATCAGTTATCGTTTTTTCAATTTTGTCCATCAGCTTGTTGCGAATTAGCGAGGTAAAAGAGGAACACTTAAAAGAAAGCCATGGTAAAAAGTATTCAATTTCGACAATTGTATTAATTATTTGCATTGTTTTGTCTTCCAGTATTTCGGTTTCGTTGTCTCAGGTGCCGAAAACACTTTCCTACATGGAGGCGGTGGCCTTAATCAAAAATAAGCATGTACGCTGTGAAATCCGAGCTCAAATTTTGAGTCAGTTAGCAAGCTCAGATTTTAAATTTGATTATAGCGAGTTATTGAAGGTGTACAAAATAGATCCAAGGTGTAGCTCAATATCCATTGCAGTTATGAGGTTTTTGATATTGAATGGAATTAAGCAAGACGAAGCAATTATAGAACAATTCTATAGTTTAGATTCAAGAAACCCAAATGTTGTCTTAATCGTGGCATTAGCTAGCAAAGAAATCAATAATCTCAAAATGCTTATCAAGTATCAGAGTGCTCTTAGAGAATTTACACCTGGCGCCTTTGAGAAAAGTGATGAGGGTATTCGCGAAGCATTTTTAAATAGAATAGGGTCTTTTTCGAAGTAATTGACAATAAAAGACTTGGTGAGCATGAATTACAGTTTTTGGTGAGTAATCTCGATTGACTCTATTGAATGCATTTTTGCCTAAGTCTTCTAGAAATATTGGATCGTCACGCAATTTCAAGAGGGCATTCCTAAAAACATTCAGATTCCAAGGGAGCGCGATTCCCGTTTCTTGGTTTATTACCGCATCCTGTGTTGAGCCGACTGCTGTTGTTACTGCTGGGATTCCAAAACTAGCAGCTTCCAGTAGCATCAAGGGTTGAGCTTCATTTTCTGAAGTTAAAATAGCTACATCTAAATCTTTCCAGAATTCTATTGGATCTGACCAAGGAAAAATCTTTAAATTCTTCGGTATAGCTCCCAATTCCTGCCCTTGAACAGAGCCAGCTAGGAAGAAATCAAGCTCAGGTGTAACTAAAGCCAACTCTAAAATTCGATCAACCCGCTTGATTTTTGTGATTCTACCCATCCATCCTATTTTTAATCTTCTATTAGATTTTTCGGTTATATTTTTTACTTGAAAAGGACTTTGAATCTCTATGGGCGGATTTACTACTACTGTAGGTTTTGTTGCTGAGATTATTTTAGATTTTTTTAGTTCTTGATACATTATAGAGCCAGGCACGATAAATCCATCAGTAATGAAAGAGAGTGATCTCTCAACCACAACATATATCTTCTGCTCAAAAGACGAAAAATAACCATATAGTAAATGTCCATGTATAGTGTGTATGGCAATTGGGCGATTTGTTTTACTAATACTTCTTACAGCTAGTCTTGCCAGAAGACCAGCATGTGAAGTATGAGTATTTACTACATCCGGTTGTTCAGACCTAATAATTCTACGAATTTCAAAAAACGTTTTGGTAGCAAGAAACGGATTGAAAGATTTTTCAGCACTTCTAAGCCTTATGTGTGGTAAATCAAGGATTCTTACATCCTCAAACTCCGGATAATTTGTCTTTCCAAAGACTACCAAATGCTCCCATGGTTCCTCTTGAGCTTTCAACAGGTTGTGCAGAAAGCTGGAAGTCCCCCCTGCGTTAAATCTAGTAATAAAATGGAGAACTTTCATAGCATTAGGCTATCCGAGAGGTGCTATTTTTAGAGCATGACCCAAGGGAAATTACTGATTCTTGGACGAGATGGAATGCTAGGCAGTATGCTTCGAAATCTGGCATTAGCCAATTCTTTGGAAATAGTGACCACTTCACATGCAAACTATGCCCCCATTCAAAGTCATGAAGGTGAGACTATTGTTAATTTTGATGCTGTCAGTGATGAGATAAATAATGTTTTAGAGTTGCACCCAAGAATTTCATGTATCATCAATTGCATTGGAGTAGTCAAACAATCAACTAGAGCTCAAGATGTAGATTACATGAGAAAAGTAAATGCATCTTTTCCTCTTCAATTAGGTAAAGTGGCAAGTGAAAGAAGTGTTAAATTAATTCATTTAAGTAGTGATTGTGTTTTTTCTGGTTCTAAAGGAGATTATAGAGAAAGCGATATTGCCGATGCTTCTGACTCTTATGGTTTATCTAAGCTTAGTGGCGAAGAGGTAGTAGATAGCGGTGCCATGGTGATTAGGACATCAATGATTGGACGTGAGATTGGACTCAATAAAAGAGGATTATTAGAATGGTTCCTTAACTCAAGAGGGAAAACTGTGCAGGGCTATACAAGGGTCTTTTTTAGCGGACTTACAACGCGTGAGCTAGCCAAAGTAATCCTAGAGATTATTGCTCAAGAGAAAATTTTCCCTGGAATTTGGCACATAGCAGGTCAGAAGATTTCAAAATTTGAATTGCTTGAGAGAATCAACTCGAAATTTGAACTTTCCGTTAGACTTCTGCCTGTGGATGAACCAATGATGGATAGAAGCTTAGTTGCCCAAAAAAGTACGGCGCTACTTGGCTTCCGCGTACCTTCATGGGACTCAATGCTTTCAAACGAATCTTGGAGCGATACAAATTGATTGGAGTATTTGAAAATCAACGTGTGCTCGTTTTAGGGGGTACAGGATCTCTGGGTTCTGCCTTAATAAAAGTACTTTTGAACGGTCAGTATGGTAGCCCTAAGCGAGTAATAGTTTTTTCAAGAGATGAAGCAAAGCAGCATGAAATGCAGGTATCATACTTAGGAAACCTCAATGAGACAGATAGCATAAGTTACAGATTTGCTAAAGAAAAACTTGGTTTTGCGATAGGGGATGTCCGAGACAAGAATTCTCTCTTGAGAGTTGTGCCTGAAGCAGATATTGTAATTTACGCCTCAGCGATGAAGCATGTGCCTGCATGTGAGTACTTTCCTTGGCAAGCAATTCAAACCAATATTATAGGCGTTAATAATGTTATCGAGGTGGCACAGAGAAGCGAAGTGAAAACTTTAGTTGGAGTCTCTACAGATAAGGCTGTCTTACCACTGAATGTGATGGGAATGACAAAGGCGTTACAGGAGAAATTAGTTATTCAATCTAATCTAAATATCGGCTCCCCACGCAGTGTGGTCGTACGGTATGGAAATGTTATAGCATCGAGAGGATCAGTAATCCCCTTGTTTAAACATCAGATTTCCAGAGATATGCCTATTACCTTAACAGATATCAATATGACTCGTTTTTTACTCACTCTAGATGATGCAGTAAGCATCATAGTCAAAGCTATTAATTTAGGTTTGAGAGGTGAAACGTTTATTCCAGCAGCCCCATCAGCGCGAATGATTGATTTAATTGAAATTCTAGCCATGGAAAAAAAAATAGAGATTGTGGAAATCGGAAGAAGACCAGGGGAGAAAATCCATGAGCTACTTTTCTCAGAAGAAGAAGCCAAACGAACCTTAAAGGTTGATGATGCGAGCTACAGGATTACGCCTGCGCTCCCTGAGTTTGAGAATATTTTGATTCCTAAGGAAGTATGCCAAGGGGAATTCAGTTCTGCAGATCACACTTTGAGTAAAGAGGAACTTAAGGAGTTTCTAAGATTAAGGCAAGTCATTTAATCAAAGATGGCAAAAATAGCGATTGTCTTTGGAACACGACCAGAAATCATTCGCTTATCACGCATTATTCCAGTTTTAAAAAAGTACCATGAAGTATTTATAATTAATACAAAGCAAAACTTCGAATACAGCTTGTCAGATCTGTTTCTCAAAGACTTTAATTTAACTACTGTAGAATTTGAATTGACGATTTCTAAAAGCAGTACTGAGATTAAAATCAAAGACATTCTAAGAGAATCAAAAATTATCTTTAAACAAATAAACCCTGACTGTGTTTTGATTTTAGGAGATACTTATTCAGGGCTGAGTGCCGTAAGCGCATTTCAGCTAGAGATTCCTGTTTTTCACATGGAAGCGGGGAATAGATGTTTCGATATTGAAGTCCCTGAAGAGAAAAATAGAATCATTATTGATAACCATTCAAAATACTTAATACCATACACACAAGGAAGTAGGAAAAATTTATTGCTAGAGGGTTTCGCCGATAGTGATATTTTTGTTTCTGGCAACCCTATACTTGAAGTAATTCGCTACTTTAAAAATGAGGTAGAAAAAAGTGACATCATCAGTAGTCTTGGATTAGATGATAAAAATTACTTACTATGCACTTTACATAGAGCTGAGGGAATTGACCATCCTGAGCGACTATCAACTATGCTCTATGCGCTTGATGAATTTGCCAGAAGTTTTAAAATTTCTACAGTCGTGTCAACACATCCTAGATTGCGGGCAAGGTTGCGCACGATAAAGGACAAACCTGCTCACCTTAACTTTATTGAGCCGTTAAGTTTTTTTGACTTTATAAAACTAGAACAATCAGCAGCACTTGTAGCGACAGACAGCGGCACGGTACAAGAAGAGGCTTGCATCTTTGGAATTCCAGCGATAACTCTGAGAGAAGTGACTGAGCGGCCAGAGACTGTCGAGTGTGGTTCAAACATTCTTGTCGGTTACTCACGTGAAAAAATATTATCAGGCTTAACGATGAAGTTAGAGCAATCCAAGAATTCTTGGATTGCTCCTTCTGAATATTTGGTTGAAGATGTCTCCCAGCGAGTCAACAATTTTATTCTAGAGAAAATGCAATAGGATTTTCAAGTGGCAGTACTAGGTAACTTATCTTACCCCCTGATAGGTAGTTTCACATTTTTGATTACTTGGTTGTTTTGTTTAATCCTTATGAAGTTTGCCAATCGGGTAAATGCATTGGATTATCCTGATGGAGGAAGAAAGAATCAAAAAACGCCAGTATCTTTTTTTGGTGGTACAGCAATATTGCTATCAATCACCTTCGTCCATATTGTGATCATGATTATGAAGCCTCAAAGTCTTATAGACGTAAATCTTTTATTACTTCTTGCCATTCCAAGTTTTGCAATTTTTTCGCTGGGTATGCTCGATGACTTTTATAGCTTAACGCCACACTCAAGACTTAGCATTCAATTTATAGTGTCAGTAGTTGCGACTGCTCTGCTACAGCGTCAAAATCTTGGAGTTAAATATTTTGAGTTAGACATTGCTAACTTTGCATTGTCTGTATTTTGGATAGTCCTATTATGTAACGCCTTAAACCTATATGACAATACCGATTTAAGTGCTTCTTCGGCGGTATTCATAGCCGCTTTAGGAATCTTTTTAATATCGATAGATAATTCCCAGGTATACATAACATTTGTTTCTTTTTTACTCCTTGTTTCAATTTTAGCGTTTGCTTCTTGGAACAAACCGCCTGCCAAGTTATATCTTGGTGACTCGGGGGCACTTTTTTTGGGTGTAATAATTGCAGTTCTTTTGATTCAATTAAGGCCCACTACTGATTCCAAAATCACCTCCTTCCTAATACCCTTTTTTCTTGTGGCAGTGCCTGTTTTGGATACGTTTATTGTTGTTATTACTCGGGTTATTCGGGGCATATCTCCGTTCACTGCAGGCCGGGATCACCTGTCTCACATACTTCAAAACCTAGGCTTTTCAATCTGGAAACTTCTGATGATTCTAACTCTCTGCTCTAGCTTTTTTGCACTATTGGCAGTTGTGTTAAATCAAAGGCAAGCCTCTTCAGAAGTGACTATGTCCAGTTTTGGCATTTTGTCCTGGCTTGGGTTGGCAATTTACTTTTCTGTTAAATTCAATAAAGTTAAGTGATGATGGAGTGTATATTTAATGTTATCTCTAAACGACACTTGAGGTTTGAATCTTGATGAAATCAGGTTTTAAAATCTTCTTGGCGATTTGTTTGTGTTCTACTTTTTCTTCATCAGCAAGTGCCTCTGAGCTTCCCCGATTAATTGATGTGGTGAGTATTACCTGGGCGGGTGCAGCTGATTCAGTAACGTCCGTGACGGAAATTAAAAGCCGAGTTTTGTCTGACGTGATTCCTCGTTGGAGGTCTTACACTGTTTCAAGTGGTAAATTCCCTGAAAATTTTGTTAGTTTTTCCCTTGGGCAGAGTCTTGAGGTTCCAATAAATCTGGCTCGGGCAATGGACTGTGAGGGTTCTTCTAGTGTAGGAATCATGAACGCAGTAAGAGATCAGGCCTATAGAAAACTTGGAATAAGTGATTACTCAGGCCGCTACCTCATAATTCTTTCACCAGATGCAGGTTGTATCTGGTCAGGACGTGCGCTCGTTGGGGATTTCTCAAAGGGTGGAGGCGTTCTCGTTCTACATGATACAAGCTCATCATTTGTCATCGCACATGAACTTGGCCATACCTTGGGATTGGGGCATTCAAATCTATTGCGCTGTGATTCAGGCGCATCAGATGGTCCATGGAGCCGTGATTGTAAAGCGGTGGAGTATGGCGGAAGTATTGATGTGATGGGAAATGTTGATACCACATCACCTCTTTCTACCTATCATCAATGGCGGATGGGTTTACTTGAGGCAGGGGAGGTAAAACAATCCTGGCTAAATGAATCTATTGAGTTAAGCGCCTCTGATGTCTATGGCGGAACTAGAGCGATATTTATCCGAGATGGAAAGGCTACTTACTGGATCGAGTATCGAAGAGGTAGAGCTGGAGCGCCCTATAACCCAGGGCTAGTTATCTATCGAACTGATCCCCCATCGCCAGCTTTTATTGATAGCCCAAATCCTGAAGATCGGGTCGGATATGAACCAGGCCTTGGGGTAGGAACTGATATCTGGATGCTTAATCTAGATAGCTATACATATTCATCAAGAGGCAGAGCCTCAGGATCTATGACTCTTGCTGCAAATAAACTCACTACCTTCTTTTCTAAGAACGTTTCAATAGAGGCAGTTGCCACAACAAGTGATTCAAAGATAAGTGTGAAGATTTCAAGAAAGGCTGATCTAACTCCGCCGCCAACTCCTCCAGTAACTCCTATTGATACTTGGAGATATCCAGGGGCTGAGATATTAGAAAGCGGTTATGATGACGGTGAATCTGCTATCGCAAGCTTTGAAGCACAAGTTGATGGCAAAGTAATTCCTATTGAGAGCTCTGTAAATAGTAACTTCGTTCCTACCTACCTAGATCCCTTTATCTCAAGAAGAGCGGTTTATGTCAGAGATCTTCCAGAAGGAACTTACTCACTTTCAATTAGAGCTACTGATATCTGGGGTAATAAGAGCCAATGGTCACCTGAAACAAAGGTCACTATCGATAGAGGGCTTCCTATAGTTAAAAGCGATGCTCTAGTAGTTGGAGCAGGCAGTGATAGCCTCCAACTCTCATTTCCTTCCATAAAAGATGTTGGAAGTAATCTCTGCGCCACGCAGATAGTAAATGAGGAGGGATTTATCCTGCAGAGAAGTACTCTAAAAGCAGCTCCTGAGATAAGAGTTAAGAAAGCCGGCCAGCTTCAAGGAAAGCTCCAGGTATTTGATTGCCTAGGAAATGGCCTATCAGGAGATTTTTCAGCAAAGAGCTCATATGCCATGGCCTCAAAATCATCTAAGACTGGAAAGTGGAGCCCTGCTAATAGCTCTTTATATGGCGAGGGAGCGATTAGCTGCAGCGGAAAGTGCAGCGCTTCTTTTTCTACTCAAGGAAAAGCATATGTTCTAGCAGGTGAGGGAGAGGCTAGCGTACTTCTAACAGGCAAAGCGGTAGGAAAGATTGCAAAGTCTGCTACTAAAGCCCTTAGAACAGGGGCAATTATCGATATTGGTCAACGTAAAAAAGTATTACGGGTTACTGGAAGTAACTTCACACTAATTGGTATTGCCTCACTAGATATTGGAATTACCAATATTAAGGAGAGCCCTCGCCTTGCAGGTATTAGCGATCCATCTCTAAATGAACCTATCCAAAAGAGCATGGCAAGGTTTGGATTTAGCGGGGATGATTTTGCAGATGGTTGGATAGTCCTACCAATGGCTAGAGGAACAACGCTAGATGATCCAACCCTTGATTTCTGCAGCGCAACATATAAATCTGAGAGTGGGCGTCAATATCGTCGCCAAGTATCTGTTTCAAAGGTTGGCACTCCTTATCTCTTCCTCTCAACTGAGGTAGTTAAATATAAAGATAGTAAAGCTTTAGATGCGGCCCTTGCAGAGCTAAAGACAAATTATGAAGCTTGTGTTAAGAATAAGGGTGGCAGTGAAAGTGATGGAACATTTACCGATTACACCTTCACTCCTCTACCAATAAGTGATGCCGCTCTACTTCCAGAGGGATCGAGAGTCTTGGTAAGGGCCCAGATTGGAAAGGGAGCCTCTGCCAGACAATTACTCGCCTTCTATCAATTCAAAGGTGAGCTCTTTACTGGCCTCTATGTAGTAAAGGCCGGAGAGGTTGGTTTTGATGATGCTGAAGTTAAACGCTGGTTTGAAGTAGCTTCATTAATGGCTGCAAGGCTTGAAACAAAATACTGATTCACCCGAAGTGGATAACTGGTTGTAGATGTCGCCAATCGAGTACAAAATATCTCATTGATTATGCGAGGATAGGAGTAATAATGCGAGGATAGGAGTAATAGATGGGCGTTTTAAAGACATTACCAAGGTGGCACGATTAGGCGATGAATATCAATCTAAAGCTCTCTCCAGAGCAGAGCAGGGACCTAGAGAAGGCAGCTACTGAAGAGGGGGGATCTCTATCGAAGAAGCCGCTTTAAGGGCTATTGAGTTCTATAGCTCGAGAAGAAAAAGTACTTTGCTCGAGA
>Ga0315901_10006218_pt1 | contig 14361 bp, 14 predicted proteins | sample LakEriMetagenome_10_FD_203761 | JGI IMG/M metagenome (GOLD analysis project Ga0315901, IMG submission 203761) | Freshwater fungal communities from buoy surface, Lake Erie, Ohio, United States - Buoy 2 MA116 | ecosystem: Environmental > Aquatic > Freshwater > Lake | place: USA: Lake Erie, Ohio... | reverse complement strand
ACTATGTTATTCCATAAAGATAAAACAGTACTATGTATCGCTACTAAACAAGAAACCGCTAAAGGCATGGTTGAAAAAGTACAGTTTATGTATAACAATCTTCCTAGTTGGTTAAGAGGTAATCAAAAACCTATTTCCGATAACAAATTATCACTTAAATTAGCTAATAACTCTCAAATCGTAGCTACATCAGCAGCATCCGATGCTGGTCGATCATACGCAGTATCTTTACTAATAGTGGATGAGGCTGCGTTTATCGAGGGTATTGATAAAATATACACGAGTATTAAACCTACAATTGCTACTGGTGGTGGTATTATAGCTTTATCTTCACCTAATGGTGTAGGTAACTGGTTTCATAGAATGTATACTGAAGCAGAAGTTGGTGACAACGACTTTAAAGCAATTAAATTACCATGGAATTTACACCCTGATCGTGTTGCCCCTGTAGACCCTGAATGGGAACAAAGAGAACGATCTAATATGTCGCCTCGTGAATTTGCTCAAGAATATGATTGTGACTTTTTAGGATCAGGTAATACTGTAATAGAATCAGAAATTTTAGGATTTTACGAGCAAACATATATTCAAGATCCTATAGAAAGACGATTAATGGGGGGTGATTTATGGATATGGCAATATCCAAATTACTCTAAAAACTATATAGTATGTGCTGACGTTGCTCGTGGTGATGGAACTGACTATTCTACATTCCATGTTATTGATTTAGAAAATTGTGAGCAAGTAGCCGAATACAAATCTCAGGTTAGTACCCGTGAATTTGGTCATGTATTAGTTTCTATAGCAGGTGAATACAACAATGCTTTACTCGTAGTAGAAAACGCTAATATAGGATGGGACGTTGTAAATACAATTATAGAACGAGGATATCCTAATCTATATTATTCACCTAGATCATATGGTGAAATGAATATAGATAAATGGATGGCCAAAATGGAAAGCGATAACACAGTTCCTGGTTTTACTAACTCTACTCGTACAAGACCACTTGTCATCTCAAAGATGGAGACGTACATTAGAGAAAGATCGTTTATTTTTCACTCTAAACGTCTATTAGAAGAGCTACGTGTGTTTATTTGGCAAAATGGTAAAGCACAAGCGCAAAATGGATATAATGATGATTTGGCAATGGCATTAGGTATTGGTTTATTTGTTCGTGACACTGGTCTAAAATTTAGCGCTCAAGGTTTAGATTTAACTAGAGCAGCTGTTTTAAATATAAGCAATACTAAAACCCCAGGAATGTATAGTAACATGCAACCGGGATTTCAAAATCCATACCAACTAGATAATGGTGTTGGTGGAGTAGAAGATATTAGCTGGTTATTAGGCTAACATATTTATTAATATATTAAGTATATAAAATGGCAGAAAATAATATAAATAACACGGGACTATTTGGGCAATTAAGACGTCTATTTAGTACTGATGTTATCATTAGAAATGTAGGCGGAAAACAACTAAAAACAACAGATGTTGACCGCATTCAAGCATATGGTAACGTAAAAACAAATGCCCTGATTGATAGGTTTACTAAACTCCATAGATATGGAGCTAATATGCCTTATAATCCTACAATGAATTACCAAACACTTCGTATTCAGTTATATACTGATTATGAAGCAATGGATACAGAATCAATCATAGCCTCTGCTCTTGATATTGTAGCTGATGAAGCTACATTAAAAAATGAAACAGGAGAAATAATTCAAATTAGAAGTTCAGACGAAAATATTCAACGCATATTGTATAATTTATTCTACGATATTTTAAATATTGAATTTAATTTATGGGTATGGATTAGAAATATGTGTAAGTATGGTGATTTTTATTTACACTTAGACATAGCTGAAAAATTTGGAGTATATAATGTATCTCCATTATCAGTTTATGATATGGTTCGTGAAGAAGGAACTGATCCTGAAAATCCTAATTATGTATGCTTTAAGATAGATCCAATGGTTATTGCTGCTGGTGGTATTAATAGCCGTATAAACGATAGAGAGGGAAAGATTAAATTTGAAAACTACGAAATAGCTCACTTTAGATTATTAGCAGATGCTAACTATCTTCCATATGGTAGATCATACATAGAGCCAGCTCGTAAAACATATAAACAATATATTTTAATGAAAGATGCGATGTTACTACATCGTATTACTCGCGCCCCAGAAAAACGTGTATTTTACGTTGATATTGGAAATATGCCACCAAATGAGGTTGATGGTTATATGGAGCGTTTAAAGCAAAAAATGAAGAAAACTCCTTATATTGACCAAAACACAGGTGAATATAATCTTAAATATAACATGATGAATGTTATGGAGGATTTCTATATACCTCAACGTGGTACTAATTCAAATACTAAAATCGATACTATTAAAGGATTAGAGTATAATGCTATTGAGGACGTAAATTTCTTACGTGATGAAATGTTAGCTGCTCTTAAAGTACCTAAAGCGTTTTTTGGATTTGAAAAAGATTTAACAGGTAAAGCAACATTAGCAGCTGAAGATATTCGTTTTGCTCGCACAGTAGAACGTATCCAACGTATTGTATTATCCGAATTATATAAAATAGCATTAGTTCATTTATATGTTCAAGGATACGATGGTGAATCATTAGGTAATTTTGAATTATCATTAACTACTCCTTCAATCATATATGATCAAGAGAAAATAGCTATATGGAAAGAAAAAGTTGCATTAGCTAAAGACTTATTAGATACTAATTTAATCCCGTCTGATTGGATTTATGATAATGTATTTAAACTATCAGAAGATCAATATGATGAATTACGTGATTTAGTAATGGAAGATAAAAAACGTACATTCCGTTTAGGCCAAATCGAAAACGAGGGTAATGACCCAGCTAAATCAGGTAAATCATACGGAACACCTCATGACTTAGCAGCACTGTATGGTCGTGGTAGAACAGGAATGGAAGCACAACAAAACATACCTGGTGGATATGATGAAAAAGCACCAATAGGTCGTCCAAAAGAAAAATCTTCTATTATAAACACACAGAAAGATCCATTAGGTAAAGATAGATTAGGTAAAAAAGGCATGAATACTCTATATACTGCTAATAAACCTAGTAATGATATGGATAGTGGTACACCTAAAGGTGGTTCTCCATTAGCATTAACTGAACTACATAAGAATAAGCATTTACTTGAATCTATGAATCATTTAAGAAAAGATATAGTATATAATCCTGATTTAGATTCTGACTTATTATCTGAAGAAAATATTAAGGACATATAATTATTACATATTTATAGATAGTGTACACTTTTTTATGAAAATTAAACACAACAAATTTAAAAACACGGGCATATTATTTGAACTACTTGTTAGACAAATAGCATCCGATACTATATCTAACAAAGACTCAGCAGCTATTGATTTAGTTAAGAAATATTTTAACAAAACTGAATTAGCTAAAGAATACAAATTGTATCAAGTTCTTGTAAACTCTAAAGCACTTACTGAAAGTAAAGCGGAGATATTCATAAATAGTACTCTAAATGCATCATCGCGTTTAAATAAATCTACTTTACGTAAAGAAAAGTATAATTTGATTAAAGAAATTCGCGAGCATTACAATATAGAAGAATTTTTTAAAGCAAAAATCAACCACTACTCACAGTATGCTGCTGTGTATAATTTAATAGAGGCTCAAAACTCAAGTGAGTTTGTTGAACCTAATCAAATTATAGATAATAAAGTAACATTACTGGAGCATATCACACGTAAAGAAGTAAATAAAGATCAGGTTAAAGACCGTATTCTTGAAGAATATGCTAAGATGGATAAAGGTACTCGTTTACTAGCTTACAGAGTATTGCTAGAAAGATTTAACAAAAAATATTCTACTCTGAATAATAAGCAAAAAACAGTATTAAAAGAATACATCAACAATATTACCAACACAACAGCATTAAAAGAATTTGTTAACACTCAGTATGCTTTAATTACTAAAGAATTAACAGAACTAGTTAAAAGTGTTGATGACAAAACAACTCAAATTAAATTAACTGAAGTAATTAATTTACTACAGCCTCTTAATAAAAATCAAAACGTAAAGGACGAAAATATCATCTCTTTACTCCAGTACCACCAATTAATTAACGAGTTAAATTCTATTAAATGATGAAAGTATCTTTATTAAAACAGATTATTAAAGAAGAACTAGAAAATGTTCTTGAAAATGAATCTAGTAACTGGGATACATTATATAATTGGTTAAATATTTATACTAGAAATGATGATAAAGCTAAATCATTTTTATATAAACATAACATAATAAATGGTACTTGGTTAAAAAAAGCACTTGATTCAGGTGAAGTAACTATTGATCAAATAGATAACTTAGCTAAGAATCCTGAAGGTCAAAGCTTATCTGATTTATCTATGTATAAAAAATTAATGGGTATGAATGAAGAATCAGCTACTGGCGCTATTGGTGTTGGAGCAGGTCCTATTCAAACCCCATATGCTTTTGCTCCTAAAGGACAAAAGAAAAATAAAGCAACTAAATACGCTGAAAAAATGGGATTTAAAACAGTTAAAGGTATGCCTAAAAATTCTAAAATGTTAGATTATAAAGAACTTTGGAAAGGTAAAAAATCAGCAATGAATGAACAAAATATTAAATACCAAGAATCTGCAAATAATATACTATCAGCAATAAAACCTATTTTTGAAGAAGCTAAAATAGTTTATTCAGGTAAAAATAAAAATTTAGCCAGAGTACAAATACCTGTTGATTATGCAGATGGTTCTGGATTTATGACTTTAATATGTGGAGAAACTACATCTGGTGATAAACCATATTTTGTTTTAGAAATAGATAATTTAGGAAGAGAAGAAGGATATACTTATTTTAATAATATTGAATCTTTAATAGAATATATTAAAAGTAGTAAAATAACAGGTGAAGAACCATTTGATTATCCTTTAGAAGAAGTGTTGAATAATCTTATTAAAGAAGAATTATTAAACGAAGTATCGTATAATAAATTTAAAAACGAAGTTAAATATAGAACTAAAGCAGAAATGCTTCATAAAAGTATTCGTGAAGTAAAACGTAAATTATCTGAAGTAGATCAATTAATTGAATATACTACTCGTATTAAACAAGAATTAAGTGAAAACGAAGATGGTACAAACTATTGGAAGCGTAGCTTAAAAGCTATAAATGAAATTAGTGAAATATCAAATAAAATTAGCAATAAAATTAAATCAATCTACCAGTAATGGCAAAAGCAAAAGCAGCATCTAAAGAATCACGTAAAATAAGCTTTGGCGTTCGTAAAAAAGGCAAAGCTCAAAAACGCACTAACAAACACGATAGCTCAGAACAAAACTATAGAGGACAAGGACGATAATGGATATATCATATACACCAGAAAAGATAGATGAATTTGTATTATCTGCTGAAAAAGAAAAATCAACAGCAGAAAATATATTTAGAACATTACGTTCAAAAATATATGATATTAGCATACAAAGCGTCATTGAATCTCCAGATGAAATAAATTCTTTGTTAGATAAAGTAAAACAAACTAGATCATTTCTTGATAGTAAAGCTCAAAAATACTACAAAGTAGTTGAAATGTATGATGTCGCTGAATACCCAGATAACGTGTCTAAATTAGATAATCTAGTTACTAAATTAGATAATTTAAATGACGATCTTTACTTATTAGAAGAAGCTTTAGACCATATTGTAGAAGCTGTAGACAAATTAAAAAGCCAGTATTTTAACATATAACATAATATTTATACGCATGAAAAGTGTAAAACAACAATTTATAGATTTAAAAGAAGGTAAAATGAATCAAGCGCAATTTATGCGTAACGTTCGTATGACTTTACCTCATTTAGTTACTAATACAACATCATTTGATGATACTGTTAAAATATTAAGAAATAAAGCTATCTTAACTGAAGCTGATATTAAAGATAAAAATCAAGAAAAATTAGAAAAATATGATCAATATACTTATACCTTAAATGGTAAAGAAGTATTTCCTGAATTAGCTTTTTTTGATAATATACTAAAAGCAGAATTAGATGATACTATATATAGAATATCAGAACCTGTTAATGGTGTTGTTGAATTAAATCCTATTAAAGGTAAAACAGGAATGTATACTGAAGAAAACGAAAATCCTTATTTTTCATCTGATCCAACTGATGGCGATCGTGATTTTGATATGAAATCTATGGTACAAGCTGAAGAATACTATGAAAAAGGATTACAAGCATACTCTGAAGGTGATTTATTAAAAGCTGAAAAATATTACGATGCTGCTTTAAAAGCAGGTTCATGGTTAGGATGGACTGAGTTTGATTTACCACCATACGAATCATTAAAAGAAGCTGATATCTACGGAATAGCAGGTGACCCTGAAGCAGAAGCAGAAAGAAAAGCAGCTAGTATGAGTATCAAACCTAAACAAACCCCAGAAGAAAAATATGGTGTTGATAAAAAAATAGACCAATCTGAGCTTAATTTCTTAAAGAAAATATATGCTAAAACGCCAACTGAGAAAATTAAGAAAATGATTGATGACTTAGAGCAAAGAATGTCATTGAATGAATCTTATACTACTAACACCAGTGGTAAAGAATTATATTCTAAATTTTCTGAAATCGACAATTTAAACGGTCAAGAAGTTTTAATCGGTATAGATTATGAAATTGAAAAAAATAACGATTTAACCAAAAAAGAAGCCGCAAAAATCGCAATTAAGAATCTAAAAAAGAATCCATTTTATTATACTGACTCATTAATGGCTGGTAAAGAAGGATACGAACTAGAATATATTGGTGGTAAATCAGCTAATGCAGATGCACGTCAGATGCAATTACTTGATAAAAACATGAGCAATGTAGTTGATAAGAAAATGGGAATGCAACCCGTAAAAGGAATTGAAAAAGATAAAGCATCTGCTAATAAAGCTAATAAAGAAACCAATAAACCAGAAACCGGTATCAAAATAATGTCATTAGTAGCTAAAACAGTTCGTGGCGTTAAGAAAATGGATGCTACTGGTGAAAAGATGAAAAAAGCAGCTTTAAAAGAAAATCAAAATACTGATGTAAATGCTTTAACAAAAAAAATTATAGACGAACTTGAAAATAGAGACAGTTATGACTCTAGTGATGTATTGGAATTGATCAAAATGTATCAAAAGAAGTATAATTTTTCAGATGCTATTGCTAAAGAAATAGATGATAATATATTCCAATATAACGCTGACGAAAGATACGATAGTGGTATGGATGATATGTTAGAGTATTCGACTTTACCTGGTGGTGATAATATGACAGATGTAGCTGGTCATCAAATGGATGAAGCTAAAGCAAGCTCATTATCGGTAGGTAATAAATTTAAACTAGGAGCTGATTTAGGTAAATTTGTAATGGGTGAAGAAGTAGAAGTAGTTTCTGTGGAGCCCTTCGGAAATGATATTAAATTAGTATTATCTAATGGTAAAGACCAAGACGATTTTTACTTAGATAGAAATGACGAAATATAATTATGAATAAGCAATTACTAGTAGATCATATACCGTTCCACGTAGCCAAACTACAACCTATTACTGAAGGAAAAGACAGTAAACTAGGCGATGGTTTGATGCGCGTTAGAGGTAAATTACAAGAAGCCGGTGTTAAAAACGGTAATGGTCGTGTTTATCCTCTTAATGTTTTAAAGGAACAAATAGACAAATATATAAATGGTCCTTTAAAAACTAGAACATCAACAGGTGAATTAGATCACCCTGAATCATCTATCATTAATTTAAGTAATGTATCTCACTTAATTACTAAAATATGGTGGGAAGGTAATGATGTAATGGGAGAATTAACTCTATTAAATACTCCATCAGGTAAAATCGCTCAAGAAATTATTAAAGCTAATATTCCATTAGGTATATCATCAAGAGGTATGGGCTCAGTACGCCAAATAGGTGAAACTGTTGAAGTTCAAGACGATTTTGAATTACTATGCTGGGATTTAGTTTCAGTACCTAGTACTCCAAACGCATATATGACATTATCTGAAGGTAAACAATATCAATCAGATAAAAATTATAGTAAAGTAAACGAATTAATTACAGAAATCATATGTACTCAAACAGGAGTATGTGCTTTGTGTTAAAATATAATATTTGTAACTATGAAAACACAACTAAATGAAATTAAAAGAATGCAGCAATTAGCTGGATTGATTAAAGAAGAATATTCTTCTAATTTTAAAGTAGGAGATAAAGTAAGATTTAATCCTGAAGTAATGTATGCATATGGATTTGAAAATCCTATAGAATATTATGAAGGTTTAACAGGAGTAATAACACAAATCCAACATTATGACATAATGTCAGATAACAATCCAACAGATATATTAAATATAGAATTAAGTAAACCTATCCAACCCCCAGGAGGATATGTTCCTGAACCAGGAGAAGATGCAGAAATGAAAGATATAATGTTAGTCAAATCACAAGGTGATTTTGATATGATAACCAAAATGTAAAAATAAAATAATATCCCCCCTATCGATAGTATCGTTAGGCTAATGCCTCCCCTAAAAAGGAGGCATTTCTTTTGCGTTTTTTGCTATTTTCATATATGTATATTTGACCGCAATGAGCTATTCATAATCATTCTGCATTATAGCTCGGTATTTTAAACAAAATTCTATTAAGATTCCTAATAATCTTATTTCCAAAAACAAATTTAAGGAGGACAAAAATGTCAAACAAAAAACTATTTGAAGAGGCTATCGTTGACGCTAAAGCCGTTCGCGAAGCAGCGTTGTTAAACGCAAAAGAAGCCCTTGAAGAAGCTTTGACTCCAAGTATTCAAAACATGTTAGTCGCTAAATTAAACGAGATGGACATGGATGAAGAATATGGAATGGAAGAAGAAGCTATGAAAAAAGGCGAAAAAGAAATGGAAGAAGGATTTACATCATCTCACGAAGAAAACAGTGATGCTAATCTTGATTTCAATCTTGAAGAAGAATTCGATCTATCTGCTATTTTAGCTGAACTAGAAGCTGAAGAAACTTTAGAAGAAGCTAAGAAAGAAGAAGAAAAAGAAGAAGAAGGTGAAGAAGAAGGCGAAGAAGAAACCGAAGAAACTGAAGAAGAAGAAATGGAAGTTAAAGACATGTCTATTGAAGATCTTAAAGATCTAATTAAAGACATCGTTAGCCAAGAATTGGAAACAGGAGAAATGGGAGCTGAAGCCGGTGAAGAAGAAATGAGTATGGACATGGGTGATGAAATGGGTGGTGAAGAAATGGAAATGTCTGACGAAGAAGAAATCAATCTTGACGAATTACTAGCTGAACTAGAATCATTAGATGAAAATGAAGAACTAGAAGAAGCTAAAAAGAAAAAAGTTATGAAAAAAGAGAAAGAAGAAGAGAAAAAAGAAATGAAAGAAGCTATTAACGTAATTAATACACTTCGTAAAGAATTAAATGAAGTGAATTTATTAAACGCTAAATTGCTTTACGTTAACAAAATTTTCAAATCTAAAAACTTAACTGAATCTCAAAAATTAAACGTGATTGCATCATTCGACAAAGCAACTACACCTAAAGAAGCTAAAATGGTTTACGAATCATTAGAAACTACTTTAAGCGCAGTTAAAAAGAAATCACCTATTAAGGAATCTTTAGGATTTGCTTCAAAAGCAGCAGGTATTGCTCCTAAGAAACAAATCGTAGAGTCAAATGACGTTATTTCACGTATGCAAAAACTAGCTAACATTATTAAGTAACAATTTAATTTAATTTTTAAACAAAATGAACATTCAACAATTATTAGAATCATCAAACCAATTTAAATCGGTTCAAGATGACGCAAAACGCCTTCAAGACAAATGGGCAAAATCAGGCCTATTAGAAGGTTTAAAAGACAATAACAGCCGTAACACAATGGCTATGTTATTAGAAAATCAAGCAAAACAATTAGTAGTAGAAACTTCTCAAACTGGTACTCAAGCATCTGGTGCTGGTACTTACAGTGGTGAGAGCTGGAACGGTGTTGCCCTTCCATTAGTTCGCCGTGTATTCGGTGAAATCGCTGCAAAAGAATTCGTTAGTGTACAACCTATGAACTTACCTTCAGGTCTTGTATTCTATCTTGATTTCAAATATGGTACTGGTGTAAAACCATTCGCTACTAACGGTTCATTGTATGGTGCTAACGCAACTACAAACGTAACTGATATCGCTTCAGCTTCATTATATGGTGCTGGTAGATTCGGTTATTCTGTTAACCAATTCTCAGCTTCTATCGCTGCTACAACTGGTTCAACTAGCTGGGCTACATTTAACTTAGATGCTGATTACACATCTTCATTCTCTACTTACAAAGTAATTAATGTTCCTCTACCTACTGCTGCTGACCAAAATGGTGTACGCGCGTTTGTATTCACTTCAGGTTCAATTACCGCTACTGATATTTTACAAACTTACACTACTGTAGCCAACAACACAGCTTCATTCGTAGTAACTGGTTCATTAGTATCTAATAACCCTACTCAAACTGTAGTATTATTCTACAACGTACAACCTACAGCTACTTCACGTGGTGATTTCGAAGATGCTAGCGGTGCTGGTTATCCTAACGCTCTTAGCAATTCAGCAATTTCTATCCCAGAAATTAACGTTCAGTTAAAATCTGAAGCTATCGTTGCTAAAACACGCAAATTGAAAGCTCAATGGACACCTGAATTCGCTCAAGATTTGAACGCTTACCATTCAGTAGACGCTGAAGCTGAATTAACTGGTATCTTATCACAATACATTTCAATGGAAATTGATCTTGAATTGTTAGATATGTTAATCGAAAACGCTTTCACAACTGAATACTGGTCAGCAATTAACAATCAAGCTGTAGGTGCTAGTGGTGTAACTAACAACGCTTTAGGTTTCTATAACACTCAAGGTGGTTGGTTCCAAACTTTAGGTACCAAATTACAGAAAGTATCTAACAAAATTCATCAGTTAACCCTACGTGGTGGCGCTAACTTCTTAGTTACTTCACCTACCGTAGCAACTATCTTAGAATCTATCCCTGGATTCGCATCAGATGGTGATGGTGAGAAAATGGAATACAACTTTGGTATCCAGAAAATCGGTAGCTTAAACAGCCGCTACAAAGTATACAAAAATCCATACATGACTGAAAACGTAATCTTAATGGGTTACAAAGGTGCTCAGTTCCTAGAGTGTGGTGCTGTATTCGCTCCATACGTTCCGTTGATCATGACTCCACTTCTGTACGATCCAAATACCTTCACTCCACGTAAAGGTTTGATGACTCGTTACGCTAAGAAGATGATACGTCCAGATTATTATGGGAAGGTATATGTTGCTGGTTTAAATACTCTTTAATCTAGTATAACATAACTAACCGTAAGGTTAAAAAGAGAATGGCCGGACTTTGTAGTCCGGCCTTTCTTTTGTATATTTATACACGTATGAAAACATGTAAAAAATGTGGTGTTGATAAACCACTAGATCAATATTGGAAACGCAAAGGAGAAAAAGACGGACTACATCGTTATTGTGTAGACTGTCAAAAAGTAGAAGGTAAACAATATTATTCTACTCACAAAGACGAACACAATACTCGTACATCAAAATGGAGAGAAGAAAACAAAGAATACCATAAAAAATTAGTAAACGAACATTATCATACAAATAAAGACTACTACCGCGAATGGAATAGGTATAAAATGGATACAGACCCACTATTCCGTCTCCGCCACGCAATCAACGCTCTCATCAACCACCACCTTAAAAAAGGTAAATCACAAAGTAGTATTGAATATTTAGGTTGTACAATACAAGAATACAAAGAATACCTTGAACCAATGTTCACACCAGAAATAAATTGGGATAATTATGGTTCATATTGGGAAATAGATCATATATATCCGTTAGCTAAAGGCGGATCATTCCACTACACTAATACCCAACCACTTACAATAACTGATAATAGAGTAAAGTCTGATAATATTTATATACATGAAAACAGTAATTAATGAAATCAAAAGAATGCAGCAGTTAGCTGGGATTATAAATGAAAACAATAATAGTTTATTAAATACATTATATGATAAAGTTATATTTTATATGGATAATAACTATAACAACAATGAAATTTCACATGATGATGTATATACAATAGTAAATGACGTAATCATCCCAAGAAACCCTAACCTAATACCAGGAAATAAATTAAGCAGTAGTGATTTTCGTCAACTTATTAACAAAATATCAGACGAATCAGAATATACCTTTATTGAAAATATCTAATCTAACTTAACTTAGAAATATAAGAAAGCCGAGCATTGCTCGGCTTTTTTTGTTATATTTATATTAAATAATTGTTATTATGAAGGAGCCAAATCGTGAACGCAAAAGCGAAATTAAAGCAATCAACGCCCTACAATTAAATGAAGAACAAAAAGAAGCCAAACGATTAATTATTGAAAATCAAATAGTAATAATCACAGGTAGAGCAGGTTCAGGAAAATCATTAGTATGTGCTAACGCAGCATTAGATTTTTTAAAGAAAAAACAAATTGACTGTATATACAACACACGCGCAGCAGTTGAAGTAGGTAAAAGTTTAGGTTATTTACCTGGTGCTTTAAATGAAAAATTTGATCCATACATGGAAGCATTAGTTGAAAATTTAAACAAATGCTGTGTTGACAAAAATGAAGTATCTAAATTAATTGAACAAGGCAAAGTAAAAGCAATGCCAGTACAATTTATACGTGGTAAAACAATTGATGATATATTAATTGTTGAAGAAGCTCAAAACCTAACTAAAGGCGAAATGTTAGCCATATTAACTCGTTTAGGTAAAAACGGTAAAATCGTTGTAAATGGCGATAATGAGCAAACAGACATCAAAACACCTGACGGACAAATGAATGGTTTAACATATGCTATTGAAATGTCTAAAAAGATTGATGAAATAAAATGGGTTAAACTAAAAGAAAACCACCGCTCAGATCTAGTTGGTAAAATATTAGATTATGAATACGGAAAATAGTATTTTCCAATATTTATAGTAAAACACATGTCAGCTGGAAAATATTCATTTATAATAGAGCAAGGGGCTACTTTAGATTTTGAAATTCAATATAAAGATTCTAATGGTAATCCTATAGACCTAACAGGATATACTGGAGCTATGCAAATACGCTCAAGTTATAGTGGTAGTGGCACAACTTATTTAACATTTACCTCTAGTTTAGCTGATCTTACTCCTGCTAAAACTAGTGGTAGTGTATTTTTATGTTTTGCCGGTAGTACCCAAACAAAACCAACTACATCAGGTAGTATAGGAATATACGCTGGTTGGGCAGCTACAGACGCTTTAACATTTACTGACCAAGCATATTATGATTTAGAAATAACCTCAGGAAGTATTAGAACAAGAATATTAGAAGGTAGAATAAGTATTTCTAAACAAGTAACATATTAATGGCTACACCTAATCAAGTTGAAATAGTAAACACAACTAATAGTGTTACTGTACAAAATAATAACAACCAAATAACAGTTGTTAATGAAACCAGTAACATTGAAATTAGTCTTATCCAACCCGCACTCAATATAATACAGGTAGCAACGCCCGGCCCTCAAGGAATAGCAGGAGCAGCTGGATCTCCAGGTACAGGTTCATTTGCAACAGGTTCATTTGCTACTACAGGTTCAAATAACTTTAATGGTAATCAAATAATAACAGGATCTACAACATCAACTTTAGGATTTACAGGTTCATTATTTGGAACTTCTAGTTGGGCAAATAATAGCATAACATCATCTTTTGCTTCAAATATTAACAGTGGACTAAATTTAACAGCCTCAAATTTATTAGTTAATAATAACATAAATACAAATATATTAAACGCAGTATCTGCTTCTATTGGATATGTAGAATATATTTCTGGATCAGCTGTAATTATAGGAGATCAATATATTGTTTTAAACTCATCTGGTACACCAGCTCGTTTTTCAGGTATTCAAGTGTATGATTCTGGATCGAATACTACTTCTTCTATTGTTTGGGATTCTCAAACAAATCACTTTGTTTACGAGAATGCTAGTGGAAGCACATATAATGGTGGAGGATTCATGTCAGGACCTCGTAACACTGGATCATTGTCAAATGTAATTTATCCTACTCAATACAGAGTATTAAGAGGACAGGGTGGAGACCATTTATATGATTCAAATATTATAGATAATGATTCAAATGTTTCTATAGGTATTAATACCTCT
>Ga0315901_10006216_pt1 | contig 14363 bp, 10 predicted proteins | sample LakEriMetagenome_10_FD_203761 | JGI IMG/M metagenome (GOLD analysis project Ga0315901, IMG submission 203761) | Freshwater fungal communities from buoy surface, Lake Erie, Ohio, United States - Buoy 2 MA116 | ecosystem: Environmental > Aquatic > Freshwater > Lake | place: USA: Lake Erie, Ohio... | reverse complement strand
TACTGAGGGGATGAAATTTTCTTTGATCAGTCGCGAAGTAATTGCAGACAGTATCGAGACTTGTGTGAATGGCCAGTGGTTAGACGGTTGTGTAGTCATTGGTGGTTGCGACAAAAATATGCCGGCTGGGATGATTGCTATGGCACGTACTAATGTGCCTAGTATTTATGTTTATGGCGGCACTATCAGACCGGGTAACTGGAAGGGTACGGATCTCACTATTGTTTCTGCGTTTGAAGCAGTGGGTAAATTTACTGCAGGTCAAATGAGTCAGGAAGATTTTGATGGCATAGAAAGAAATGCTTGTCCTTCAACGGGATCCTGTGGCGGTATGTATACCGCTAACACTATGTCATCCTCATTTGAAGCATTAGGTATGTCATTGTTGTATTCATCAACTATGGCGAATCCGGATGATGAAAAAACAGGTTCAGCTGCTGAGTCGGCGCGCGTCTTAGTAGAAGCAGTGAAAAAAGATTTGAAACCGCGTGACATCATCACTCGTAAATCGATAGAGAACGCCGTTGCAGTGATCATGGCAACGGGCGGATCAACCAATGCTGTGTTGCATTATCTCGCAATTGCATATGCTGCGGATGTGGAATGGACAATTGATGACTATGAGCGTATGCGTAAAAAAGTACCTGTCATTTGTAACTTGAAACCTTCAGGTGAATATGTTGCGACTGATTTGCATAAGGCAGGTGGTGTCCCGCAAGTCATGAAGATTTTATTGAATGCAGGTTTACTGAATGGTGATTGCATGACCATTACTGGTAAAACTATGGCTGAAGAATTAGCCAACGTGCCTGACGCACCGTCAGCAGATCAAAATGTGATTATGCCGATTGAACGTGCTTTATATAAACAAGGCCATCTCGCGATTTTGAAAGGCAATCTTTCACCAGAAGGTTGTGTAGCAAAAATCACAGGTCTGAAAAATCCTGTCATCACTGGACCGGCTCGTGTATTTGATGATGAGTACGCTGCCCTAGACGCTATCCTTGCTGACAAAATTCATGCTGGTGATGTCGTCGTCTTGCGCTATCTAGGGCCAAAAGGTGGACCTGGTATGCCAGAAATGTTAGCGCCTACTTCAGCTTTAATTGGTAAAGGGCTTGGTGAATCAGTTGGTTTGATTACGGATGGCAGATTCTCAGGCGGTACTTGGGGTATGGTGGTTGGCCATGTCTCTCCAGAGGCCATGGTTGGCGGTACGATAGCTTTGGTGCATGAAGGTGATTCCATCACCATCGATGCGCATAAATTACTCATACAATTAAATGTGGCTGATGAAGAAATCGCTCGTCGCCGTGCCGCTTGGACGCCACCTAAGCCACGTTACACCCGTGGTGTACTAGCAAAATTTGCTACTTTGACATCAAGTGCTAGTAAGGGTGCTGTTACTGATTGAGCATTTCAGGCTAGCTTTAGAATTTGTGAGCGAATGTAAAAAAGTGACTAGGCTTTTTTTAATCGGTGATAGCCTGAAATGGCCTGATCCGGCAAGAAAACAAGGTAAAATTTAGCCGTTTTTTGAAACAGGGAGATTGAAATGAAACGTATAGCATTGTTGGTTATCGCAATCAGCGCACTAGCTTCAAATGGCGCATTTGCTAATGCTGAATTAGCTAAAGAAAAAAATTGCTTGGCTTGCCATGCAGTTGATAACAAGTTAGTTGGACCTGGATATAAAGAAGTCGCTGCTAAATACAAAGGCGACAAATCTGCAGAAGCTAAATTGGCAAAGAAAATTCGTGAAGGTGGCGTTGGTGCTTGGGGTCAGATCCCTATGCCAGCGAATCCTCAGGTTTCTGAAGCTGAGTCTGTAAAGTTAGCAAAATGGGTTTTGTCTCTGAAATAATTTTTTAACTAGGGTAGTGAGTAACTGCCTTATTTTAAAATCAGATGAGATGAAAAAAGCGCTCTTTTAGAGCGCTTTTTTTATGGTTGGTTATGCATACGATTCGTGAATTGCTCGAACGATTACGCTGCGCTAATCGTTCCTACAACTTCGATTACATATGTGGCGTAGGTACGAATAGCGAAGCGTATTCGTACGAAAAAACAGTTTAACGATGTCGCTAAGCTAATCGTTCCACCAAGTCGTTCCTACAAATTCAATTATTTTGTCACCATGATGCGGTCACGTTTACCCGCTTTGTAGGTATACAAAGTTAGTGTGCCATTTTTAACGTCACCATAAGCATCAAATTCAATTTGGCCAGTTACGCCTTTGTATTTTAATTTTGCTAGTTCAGGTAAGTAGCGTGCAGGTTCAGTTGAATTAGCTTTTTGCATAGCATCTGCCATCATCATCACGGCATCATAAACATATGGTGCATAGAGTTTTACATCGACACCAAATTTCTTTTGATAAGCAGCACGGAAATCAGCTATTGCTTTTTCATCTTTTTCTTCTACACCGCCTGCTTCTGCACAAATCACTTGACCGTCTGTCATACCGCCACCTGAAAGTGAAGCAAGTTGTTCAGTGCAGATGCCATCGCCACCCATGAATTTTGCTTGTAATCCAAGTTGATGCATTTGACGCAGCATAGGACCAGCAACAGCATCCATACCACCAAAGAAAACGAGTTCTGGATTTGTTTTCTTAATGGCGGTCAGAATGGCACTGAAATCCATCGCTTTATCATTTGTAAACTGACGGTTGACTACTTGCGCTCCTGCGGCTTTTGCTGCCTTTGCAAATTCATCTGCCACGCCCTGACCATAGGCAGTGCGGTCGTCAATAATCGCAATATTTTTTACTTTTAAGGTGTTAGCAGCATAACGACCTAATGCACCACCGAGTTGACCATCATTCGCCACCACACGAAACGCACCTTTGTAACCTTGGCGTGTGTATTTGGGATTAGTAGCAGAGGGTGAAATTTGAGGAATACCTGCATCGTTATAAATTTTTGATGCCGGTATGGTTGTGCCAGAGTTTAAATGCCCAATCACACCGTTGACTTTATTGTCGACTAATTTTTGTGCAACTGTAGTTGCTTGCTGAGGATTGGCACCATCATCTTCAGGCAACAAAATAAATTTAACTTTTTTGCCAGCGATGCTGATGCCTTTAGTATTCAAAACATCAATCGCCATACGTGCACCGTTCTCATTATCTTTACCTAAATGAGCGATCTGCCCAGACAAAGGCCCTGCATGACCAATTTTTACGATTTGTTCTTGTGCCCATGTGGTTGCACTTAGACCGCACATAACAAGAAACAGAGAAATGAATGATTTAGTTTGCATACAGCAGCTCCTGAAAAAATAGCATTCAATAGACTAATAATTCTTAATGATGCAGAAATTAAGTTAGACGGTACAATAAATCAGAGAAAAGTCGCAAATCATTTCAGCACTTATGGCGATTTTTTCTTAGAAGCGATGGTCTGTAAATGCAAAATCAAGCTCAGGACGATGACCAGAGATGATATCGGCAATCGCTTTACCAGAGCCGCAACCCATGGTCCAACCTAAAGTGCCATGACCTGTATTTAAAAATAAATTCGGATAACGTGTTTTGCCTATGTAAGGCACATTGGAGGGTGTTAAGGGTCGCAACCCACTCCAATAAACCGGATGTTCATAATCACAAGCGTCAGGAAATAATTCTTGTGTGCGTCGTGTAATAGCAGCGCAACGCGTAGGATTCAAGTCGCGTGCATAGCCATTCAATTCACAAGTACCTGCTACACGTAGTCGATCACCTAAACGAGAGATCACTAGCTTGTGTCCATCGTCAGTCAGAGAGACAGAGGGTGCGAGCTTGTGGTTTAACACAGAATAAGTCGCAGAATAGCCTTTGCCAGGATAGATGAGTAAATCAATACCGACTTGCTTAGCTAGTGCAACCGAGAAGCTTCCCATGGCAATCACAAAGGCGTCAGCATGTTGGACTTGATGATTGCCTTGGTCATCAATGATTTCTACGCCAGTGATACGAGCACTAGATCCCGTGCCTTCTTTGATTAATTTCGTAATGAGAGTATTGAATTGAAATTGCACACCTGCCTTGCTTGCATGAGATGCTAGGCCGAGTGCAAATTTATGCACATCACCAGATTCATCATTTGCTGTGTAGTCTCCACCTACAATTTTTTCTTGCATGGATTGTAAAGCAGGTTCTAATCTCACAACTTCTTCGGTAGAGATGGTTTGACGTGGGCAGCCTAATTCACGCATGAGTTGAGCAGAAGATAGAGAATGTTGAAATTCTTTTTCGTCTGTATAGAAATGCAATATCCCTTTGGTTAATGCATCATACTCAATCTGTGTTTCTTCTCGAACTGATTGCAGAATCTGACGGCTATATTCTGCAATTGCAATAATTTGACGAATATTATTCGCAGTATGGGAAGGTGTACATTGCTTAAGAAACTCTAAACCCCAGCGCCATTGCAACCATTCGGGGCGAAAGCGATATAGCAGTGGTGCATCCTCTTTACCTAACCATTGTAATATTTTTAGTGGCGCTGACGGATTGGCCCATGGTTCGGCGTGTGAAACAGAAATTTGGCAACCATTTGCAAAACTCGTTTCTTGTGCAACAGCAGGCTGACGATCTATGACGGTGACTTCATGTCCTGCTTTATTTAAGAACCATGCTGAGGCTGTTCCCACTATGCCTGCACCAAGAACGATAACTTTCATTACGACTCTCCGTAAAAATAAATACTGTTCAGCATTGAGGCTGACAGTTAAACAGAGATTGTAAAAAGTCTGCTAAGGGTTTTACGGTCATTGTGGCGTCGTTAAATAGATTCTTTGGAGATGACGGTAATTCATAGCAAAGATAGGTGATCACGCTACAGTTGTATCAAGATTGATGTTTCGCGATTTGATCAGTAACAGCAGCTTTCACTTCAGCTTCTAGATTTTTACTTAATCTTAGACTGAGTTCCGACATCAATTGCGAAGTCAGTTCTTTAGTGACTGATGCGGTGACTTCAGGCAAGACACTACCCAGCGCAGTGGTAGTTGCACTCTTTAGTCGTTGACCTATGAGTTGCGGTAAATGTTCCTGCACTGCAGTAGCAATTAGATGTGGGATTTGTGAAGAAAGTTGTGCGCATAGTGTTGCAGCTAATTCTTTCTGTGCCTGCTCCGTCATGACTAATCCACTCGCTGTACTGCTAGGTGTATCGGTCACGATATCAGTTAAAAGCGGAATATCTGGATCATTCGGTAGAGTGGTCATGATTTATCTGCCATAAAATTGGTCAGTGGATAGCCGCGTTGCTGATACAGGCGATAACGATCGCGCCCTTGAGTTAAATCGTTTTCTTCGGTTGAGACGATTTCAAATAATCTGGTGAAGCGCGCAAAATGCTCAGGAATTTTAGTTGAAAGATTAATCATGATTTCATGATGCGGCAAATCGGCTTCTGCATTATCAGTCAGAATGATTGGTGTTTGTGCAGCAAGCGGGTCAGTAGCTGCTACATGCGGTAAAAAATCTTGTTCTGAAAACGACCACAGCATGTCATCAAATTGAGTAAGTTGTACTTGATCTTCCAAGAACACGACTACTTGCATTTTGCTAGCGCGAGCTTTACGTATCAAGCGGCAGGCATAGGCAAGTTTGTCTGGTACTTTGCTATGAAAATCAACGCGGGTCATAATGTTTGCATCATGCCATTGTGACGAAGTAAAGCATCAATACTTGGTTCACGTCCGCGAAAAGCGGTGAAAGATGTCATAGCAGGGCGAGAACCTCCGACTGACAATATCTCGCGATGAAAAGTAATTCCAGTTTCAGCTAAACGTTTAGGGTCACCTTGCGCTTCTTCAAATGCGGCATAGGCATCAGCAGACAACACTTCAGCCCATTTATAACTGTAATAGCCTGCAGCATAGCCACCTGCAAAGATGTGAGAGAAGGAATGCTGAAAACGATTAAATGCTGGTGGAATCATGACGGCAACATGATGTCTCACCTCAGCTAATAACTCAGCTACAGTTTGCGAGCCATGTGGATTGAATTCAAAATGCACATGCATATCAAACAAAGAGAATTCAACTTGACGCAGCATTTGTAAACCGGACTGGAAGTTTTTTGCGGCGATCATTTTTTCATACAGATTGCGAGGTAATGGCTCACCCGTTTCTGCATGTTGTGTCATGTGCTGCAACACATCCCATTCCCAACAAAAATTTTCCATAAATTGCGAAGGCAATTCAACTGCATCCCATTCCACGCCGGAGATGCCAGAAACACCGAGTTCATCGACTGCTGTCAGCATGTGATGTAGGCCATGCCCAAATTCATGGAACAGTGTAATAACTTCATCATGGGTGAAGTAAGCTGGTTTTTTAACGCCATTTATTACAGCGGGATCTGTGAAATTACAGGTTAGGTATGCAACCGGTGTTTGTATGTGTGAGCTATTACCTTTACGGCCACGTGCATCATCCATCCAAGCACCACCACGCTTGCCATTACGTGCATAGAGATCAAGATAAAACTGACCAATCAGGTTTCCATTTTTTTCTATACGATAAAAATGTACATCGTCATGCCAAACTGGTGCTTGATCAGTTTTTATGCTGACACCAAACAGGGTTTGAATTAAGCGAAACAAGCCATCGACTACTTTATGTTCAGGGAAATATTGTTTAACTTCTTGCTCTGAGAAGGCGTAGCGTTTTTCTCTGAGTTTTTCAGATGCATAGGTGGTGTCCCATGCTTCTAGTTTGTCTATTCCTAATTCAGTTTTTGCAAAAGCCTTCAGTTCAGCTAAATCATTTTCTGCAAATGGTCGGGCGCGCTGGGCAAGATCATCTAAAAAGCGTATCACTTCAGTTGGCTGAGTTGCCATCTTAGGTACTAGTGATACTTCTGCATAATTTTTATAGCCTAGCAGTTGTGCTTCTTCATGACGCAGTTTCAGTATGTCGATAATATTTTGTGAGTTATCCCATGCAGGATTCGCGCCTAATTCAGAAGCTTTGGTTGCATTCGCGGTGTAAATCGTTTCGCGCAATGCTCTGTCATCTGCGTATTGCAAGATCGGGAAATAAGAAGGGAAATGTAAGGTGAAACGCCAACCTGTTTTGCCTTCTTTTTCCGCTGAGGCCTGTGCCGCTTGTTTTATATCATCCGGCAAACCAGCTAATCTTTTTTCATCAGTGATGATGAGTTCATACGCATTAGTTGCGTCTAGTACGTTTTCTGAAAATTTTGTTTGTAATGCGGCTTGTTGTTCTTGTATTTCAGCAAAGCGAATTTTTTTCTCATCCGATAATTCCGCGCCACCTAAACGAAAATCACGAATCGCATTCTCAATAATGCGTTGTCGCGTCGCTGAGAGTTGGGCGTAAGCTGTACTTTCTTGGATAGCTTTATATTTTTCAAATAACGCAAGATTTTGAGCTAGAGCAGTCCAGAACTCAGTGACTTTAGGTTGATTCTCGTTATAGGTTGCACGTAATGCCGGTGTATCGACGACTGCATTTAAATGTCCGACTATGCCCCATGCGCGCGATAATTTTTCTGCAGTTTCCTCAAGAGGTGCCACAAAATTTTCCCAAGTGACATGGGCTGAAGGCACCTCTAGAGTAGCTACCACTGCTTGCGCTTCACTAATTAAACTGGCAATCGCTTCTGATACATATTCAGGTTGAAATGTATCGAAGCGTGGCAGGTCAGAAAAATCTAATAAGGGGTTTTTTATGTCAGACATTGCTTAATGTATTCTTTCCGTCGAGTTCAATGCGCTAGTAATTGTTAAATGCGTTCTGCTGCTTCTATGGTGTTAACCAATAACATAGTGATTGTCATAGGGCCTACACCACCTGGTACTGGTGTAATCCAACCAGAGACTTTGAGCGCACCTTCATAATCAACATCACCACATAGTTTGCCTGCATCATCGCGATTCATACCGACGTCGATCACAACAGCACCTGGTTTAATCATGTCAGCGGTAACGATATTACGTTTACCTGTTGCCACAACTAGTATGTCTGCGTCACGGGTGTGATGACCAAGATCACGCGTCTTAGAATTACATATAGTGACAGTTGCACCAGCTTGCAAGAGCAACATGGCTTGTGGTTTACCAACGATGTTGGATGCACCTACTACAACAGCATGGGCGCCACGGACTGGGTAATCAATGGATTCCAACATTTTCATCACGCCGTAAGGGGTGCATGGACGAAAAAGTGGTTGTCCTGTCATGAGTAAACCCGCATTGCTAATATGGAAGCCATCTACATCTTTTTCAGCAGCGATGGCTTCGATGACTTTATTTGCATCGATATGCGCTGGAAGAGGTAACTGAACCAAAATGCCATGGATCTTAGGATCATGATTAAGTGCGTCTACACGTGCCAATAACTCAGCTTCTGACATCGCGGCATCATATTTTTCAAATACGGAGTGAATGCCATTTTCTTCACAAGCTTTAATTTTATTTCGCACATAGACTTGTGAAGCTTGACTATCGCCAACCAAAATTACAGCGAGTCCTGGTTGTTGTCCTTTTGCTGTCAGGGCGGCGGCACGTTTCGCTACATCAGTGCGTAGTGTGTGGGAGAGCTCGATTCCATTGATGATTTTGGCTGACATAACGAATAACCTTTCATGAAAAGTGGTAAACAATCATTATAAGCGTCAACAGATTTGATGCTGGGCAATGGGCTTAGCCTCCCTGTTTATGGGATGGATGATGGTGATTGTTACGGAATGGCGCGCTGAATTCGACTCAATTACTCATAATTTTTCATAATATGAAATGTAATATCGTATTTTGAAAATTTAAAAAGTCCTGATACACTTTGGTCAAGCTTGGATGTCAGACCAAAATCAATGTATGGTCAGGTTGGGCGTCTCAAAAAGAAGGCTGTTAACCACATCAGGGAGACACAATCATGTCTGCACAACTCGACGTCCTGTTGGCGCAAGCCGCCAATGATCCGGATTCAATAGAAACCCAAGAGTGGCTAGATGCACTCGAATCTGTTTTGGACCAAGAAGGTCCAGAGCGCGCGCATTACTTATTGGAGCGTATGGTGGATTTAGCGCGCCGTCGTGGTGCTCACATTCCATTCTCCAGCAACACTGCTTACGTTAATACGATTCCAGCCCATTTAGGTGAACACTGCCCCGGCAATTTAGAACTCGAAGAACGCTTACGTTCTTTTATGCGTTGGAACGCTATGGCGATGGTGGTCAAAGCCAATCGCGCTGATGGCGATTTAGGCGGTCACATATCTAGCTTTGCTTCACTCGCAAACATGTTAGGTATAGGTTTTAATCATTTCTGGCATGCACCGACTGAGCATCATGGTGGTGATCTCTTATACATACAAGGTCATTCTTCACCAGGTGTGTATGCACGTGCTTTCTTAGAAGGTCGTCTGTCAGAAGAGCAAATGCTGAATTTCCGTCGCGAAGTCGATGGTAAAGGTTTGTCTTCTTATCCGCATCCGAAACTCATGCCAGATTTCTGGCAATTCCCTACCGTGTCTATGGGTCTTGGACCACTTATGGCGATTTATCAAGCGCGGTTTTTAAAATATTTACATGCACGTCAAATCGCTGACACAGCACCACGTAAAGTGTGGGCGTTTTGTGGTGATGGTGAAATGGATGAACCAGAATCCATGGGTGCGATTGGTATGGCAGGTCGCGAAATGCTCGACAACTTGATCTTTGTCGTCAATTGCAATTTGCAACGATTAGATGGTCCAGTACGTGGTAATGGAAAAATTATTCAAGAGCTAGAAGCTGATTTCCGTGGTGCAGGTTGGAATGTCATCAAAGTGATTTGGGGCCCAGGTTGGGATGATTTACTAGCACGTGATAAAGACGGCATTCTGCAACGCGTAATGATGGAAACCGTGGATGGTGAATATCAAAACTACAAAGCTAAAGATGGTGCTTATGTACGTCAGCATTTCTTTGGTAAGCATCCTAAGTTATTAGAAATGGTCGCCAATATGTCAGATGATGATATTTGGCGCTTAACGCGTGGCGGCCATGATCCCCATAAAATTTATGCAGGTTTTAAAGCCGCACAAGAACACAAAGGCCAACCCACTGTTTTGTTAGTTAAAACAGTCAAAGGGTATGGCATGGGTAAATCGGGTGAGGCGCGTAATACTGCACATCAAACGAAAAAACTCGATGATGATGCAATTCGTGAAATGCGTGATCGCTTTGGTATACCCGTCTCCGATGAACATTTGCATGAAGTCCCATTCTGCGTACCTGCAGCAGATTCACCAGAAATGGTTTATCTGCATGAGCGTCGTAAACAGTTGGGGGGTTATTTACCGCAGCGCCGTCGCAAAGCAGATGATGCTTTAAAAATTCCTGCGCTTTCTACCTTCCAAGCTATTCTTGACCCAACAGCAGAAGGTCGTGAAATCTCTACTACGCAAGCCTATGTACGACTGCTGACCATCCTGTTGCGTGATGCATCATTAGGTCCACGTGTAGTGCCTATTTTGGTGGATGAAGCACGTACCTTTGGTATGGAAGGTTTATTCCGTCAGATTGGTATCTTTAGTCAACAAGGTCAGTTATATGAGCCGGTCGATAAAGATCAGGTGAGTTACTACCGTGAAGATAAAGCAGGTCAGATTTTGCAAGAAGGGATTAATGAAGCCGGTGCAATGAGTTCATGGATAGCTGCTGCGACTTCCTATTCAACGAATAACCGCGTCATGATTCCGTTTTATACGTTTTATTCTATGTTTGGATTACAGCGTATTGGTGATCTTGCATGGGCAGCGGGTGATATGCGTGCGCGTGGCTTCTTACTCGGTGGTACAGCAGGACGTACAACCCTGAATGGTGAAGGTTTGCAGCATGAAGATGGACATAGTCATGTATTAGCTTCTACGATTCCGAATTGCATGCCCTATGACCCAACCTTTGCACATGAAGTTGCAGTGATTATGCATGACGGTTTAAAGCGTATGGTTGAGCAACAAGAAGATGTGTTCTATTACATCACCTTGATGAATGAAAATTACAGTCATCCTGGGTTACAAGCTGGACAAGAAGCAGGCATATTGAAAGGTATGTATCGCTTGAAGATTAGCGGTAAAACAGCATCGAATCGTGTGCAGCTTATGGGCTCAGGCACGATCTTGCGTGAAGTGATTGCTGCTGCAGAATTGCTAGAACAAGAGTGGGATATTGCTGCAGATATTTGGTCTGCTCCTTCCTTCACTTTATTAGCGCGTGATGGTCAAGATGCAGAGCGTTGGAATATGCTCAATCCTACCAAAGCACCGCGCTTAGCTTATGTCACACAACAATTGACAGACAGTGCTGGTCCTATCATTGCTGCAACCGACTACATGCGTACTTATGCAGAGCAAATTCGTGCATTCATGCCTACAGGTCGTTCTTATAAAGTCTTAGGTACAGATGGATTTGGTCGTTCAGATACACGCGCAAAGCTACGTGAGTTCTTTGAAGTGAATCGCTATTTTGTAGTGATCGCTGCATTGAAATCATTGGTTGATGCAGGTAGTCTTGATAAAGCAATCGTAGCCAAAGCTATACAAAAATATGGCATACAAGCGGATAAGCCTAACCCAGTCACTCTATAAAACTTAAATAAAATTTACCCACTTTCTTATTCCAAACATCGGAAAAGAACGGAGCATGTTATGAGCCTAATAGAAATTAAAGTACCGGATATTGGTGACTTCAAGGAAGTGGAAGTTATTGAGATACTGGTTAAAGTAGGTGATACCGTCAAAGCTGAGCAATCACTGATTACGGTTGAATCCGATAAAGCGAGTATGGAAATACCTAGCAGTCATGCTGGTGTAGTGAAAGAGCTAAAAATAAAACTAGGCGACAAAGTTGCTGAAGGTTCTATCGTGCTCATGTTGGAAGCGAGTACAAGTGCAAATACGAGCGCGCCTGCGACTACAGTTGCATCTACACCTGCACCAGTGACTGCATCAGTTACCACTCCTGCACCAACTTCCGTTGCAGCAGCGCCAGAAGTAAAGCCTGCTCCAGTGTCACTACCAGCATCAGTAGATGTACCGGTTCAGCATGGAAAATCCCATGCATCACCTTCCATAAGAAAATTTGCGCGCGAACTTGGAGTCGATCTCGCACAAGTGCAGGGTAGTGGCCCTAAAGGTCGAGTTGTATTGGAAGATGTACAAGGCTTTGTAAAAGGCGTAATGCGTAGTGGCGTATCAGCATCACCAGTAACGAGTGGTGTAAGTGGTGGCATGTCATTGCTACCATGGCCTTCACTTGATTTTTCTAAATTTGGTTCGACTGAATTACAACCTCTTTCACGCATCAAAAAAATCAGTGGTCCGAATTTACATCGCAACTGGGTCATGATTCCTCATGTGACGCAATTTGAAGAAGCCGACGTTACAGATCTGGAAGAATTCCGCAAGCAGAGTAATGATGCATTAGCGAAGTCTGGTGTGAAACTCACTATGTTGGCATTTGTGATTAAAGCCAGTGTCGCCGCATTGAAGAAATTCCCAGCATTTAATGCATCCCTCGATGCGGCAGGTGAAAACCTCATACTCAAACACTACTATCACATTGGTTTTGCAGCTGATACACCAAATGGTTTAGTCGTGCCAGTCATTAAAAATGCTGATCAAAAAGGTATTGCTGAAATCGCGAAAGAAATGGCTGAGCTTTCTGCGCAAGCACGTGAAGGCAAACTCAAGCCTGCTGATATGCAAGGTGCAAGCTTTACGATTTCATCTTTAGGCGGCATAGGCGGTGCAGCATTCACACCGATTATTAATGCACCTGAAGTTGCGATTCTTGGATTGTCTAAGTCATCGATCAAACCTGTTTGGGATGGCAAACAATTTTTGCCTAAGCTCATGATGCCGCTTTCGCTTTCATATGATCATCGGGTGATTGATGGTGCTATGGGTGCACGCTTTGCGGTGTATTTGGCAGAGGTGTTAGCAGATATGCGTCGTACACTTTTATAGGCTGTTTATGACAACCTGCGTTGTTGTAAGAAAAAATAATGAGATAGCTATTGCAGCAGATAGCTTAGTAACCTTTGGTGATACGCGTTTATCTCATGCTTATGAATCGAATGAGAAAATTTTTCAGATAGGCGATTCCTACATCGCCTTAGCAGGTACCACAGCGCATTTCCCTGTGATGAAAAAGCTGCTAACTGAAATGGATAAAGACTGTAAGTTGCATACGCGAGAAGATGTGTTTGAAACATTCACGCGCGCGCATCAAATCTTAAAAGAGAAATTTTTTCTTAATACCAAAGAAGAGGAAGATGATCCGTATGAATCATCACAAATCACAACACTGATAGCGAATTCCTCAGGAATTTTTGGTGTGTATTCTTATCGTGAAGTGTTTGCTTTTGAACGATTTTGGGCAATAGGTAGTGGTAAAACATTTGCGTTAGGTGCGATGTATGCAGCTTATGATCATCTGAGTTCAGCGCGTGCTATCGCAGAGTTGGGTGTGAATGCGGGAGCAGAGTTTGATAAGAGCTCATCCTTGCCCTGCAAAATTTTTAGTTTGTCTGCGCAATAAATAGAACGTAATCAGCTAAACATCATTAGCTTTAATAACTTAATAAGATCAACGAAGTAAGAGCATCGGAGTTAAGCATCATGAGTCTAGTCGAAATCAAGGTTCCCGATATTGGTGATTTCAAAGAAGTTGAAGTCATAGAGCTACTCGTTAAAGTGGGTGATACCGTCAAGCTTGATCAATCTCTGATTACGGTTGAATCAGATAAAGCTAGCATGGAAATTCCCTGCAATATGGCAGGTGTCGTGAAAGAGTTAAAAGTAAAACTCGGTGACAAAGTCGCTGAAGGTTCTGTTCTACTCATGCTAGAAGTACAGGCAAGTACAGTTAGTACAGCACCGCAAACGGCGCCTGCTCCAACAACTACGGCAACAACAAGTGCTGCAGCAGTTCAAGTAAATGCGCAAACTACAACACAAGCAACTCCAGCACCGCAGGCTTCATTATTTGAAGGGCATGCTGACATTGAATGCGACACGCTGGTATTAGGTGCGGGGCCTGGTGGTTACACCGCTGCATTTCGCGCGGCGGATCTCGGTCAAAAAGTTGTACTGGTAGAGCGCTATCCTACTTTAGGTGGAGTTTGTTTGAATGTGGGTTGTATTCCCTCTAAAGCTTTATTGCATGCAGCGAAGGTGATTACAGAAGCCGAAGAAATGTCACACTTTGGTGTGAAGATGGGTAAGCCTGAGATTGCATTAGATGATTTACGTGGTTGGAAAGACAGTGTGATTAAAAAACTCACTGGTGGATTAACGGGTTTAGCCAAAGCACGCAAAGTGCAAGTGATGCAAGGTAAAGCAGCATTCTCTTCTTCACATAC
>Ga0315901_10006213_pt1 | contig 14367 bp, 14 predicted proteins | sample LakEriMetagenome_10_FD_203761 | JGI IMG/M metagenome (GOLD analysis project Ga0315901, IMG submission 203761) | Freshwater fungal communities from buoy surface, Lake Erie, Ohio, United States - Buoy 2 MA116 | ecosystem: Environmental > Aquatic > Freshwater > Lake | place: USA: Lake Erie, Ohio... | reverse complement strand
ACGTAGCCCGCGATCCTGAAGCGCGTCACCTCGGCCTCGGTGATCAAGTCGGTGGAGAGAAGCGCATCGGGAAACTCCATCGAGCCGGTCATCGTATAGCCGTTGCCGCCGACCCAGCAGATGTAGACCACCGCGGCATCGGCCGTGGTGGTCCAGAGCGTCGCGGCGACCGTGAGGCAGCGCAACATCAGACGTTTTCCCTCAGCACATGCCCGGCAAGGTAGAGCGAGCCGCAGATCAGGATACGGCTGCCGGGCGCGCGGTCGCGGATGGCGGCGATGGCCGGTGCCACGCCGGGGGCGGTGGTGGCGCTCAGCCCGCAGGCGGTGGCGATGCGGGCGGTCTCCTCGGCCGGGATCGTGTTTTTCTCTCCGGGGATCGAGACGGCGGTCAGGGTCGTTGCCACCCCGGCAAGGTGGCGCATGAAGCCCGCGATGTCCTTGGTGTTGAGCATGCCGCAGATGAGATGGACAGGCCGGTCACCGCGTTCGCGCAGCGTCTGGGCGATCATGGTGCCGGCGGCGGGGTTATGCCCCCCGTCCAGCCAAAGCTCGCAGGGGGCGGCAAGGCGAGCAAGGGCGCCGTCGCGCAGGCGCTGCATCCGCGCGGGCCATTCGGCGCGGGTGACAGCGCCGGCAAAGGCGGCCTCGGGAGCCCCGAGGACACGCAGCGCTGCAAGCGCGGTGCCGGCATTCATGATCTGGTGGGGGCCGAGCAGGTTCGGCAGCGGCAGGTCGAGCAGTCCGTTCTCGTCCTGATAGACGAGGCGGCCGCGCTCTGTCCCGACGTTCCAGTGCTGGCCATGGGAAAACAGGGGCGCACCGGTGCGGGCGGCGCGGGCTTCGATCACGGCGGTGGCCTCGGGGTGCTGGGGGGCCGTGACGCAGGTCACCCCGCGTTTCATGATCCCCGCTTTTTCGCCAGCGATAAGCGCGATCGTGTCGCCAAGAAAGGCCTGATGGTCAAGGTCGACCGGGGTGATGACGGTGACGCCTGGGCGGTCGACCACGTTCGTCGCATCAAGCCGGCCGCCGAGGCCGACCTCGAGCAGTGTCCAGTCGGCGGGGGTTTCGGCCATGGCCAACAGGGCGGCGCAGGTCGTGATCTCGAAATAGGTGATGGGATCGGTGCCGTTCGCCGCCATCGCGCGGTCGAGCACCTCGGTCAGGTGGTCCTCGGTGATGAGCGTCCCTGCAAGGCGGATCCGTTCGTGGAAGCGCGCGAGATGCGGTGAGGTATAGACATGGCACCGCGCGCCCGTCGTTTCGAGCCCGGCACGGATCATCGCGACTGTCGACCCCTTGCCGTTCGTCCCTGCGACATGGACGACAGGCGGAAGGCGCCTTTCGGGATGGTCGAGGGCTGCGAGCAGGCGGTGGACGCGGTCGAGCGTCAGGTCGATGACCTTGGGATGCAGCGTCATCATCCGTTCGAGGATGACGTCCGAGCCGTGGTCGGTCATGTCTTTGCGGCAGGCTTTGCGGCTTTTGGCGGCTCTGCCGCTTTCCGCGTGGACTCGGCGGGCGCGGCCACGGGCTGCTCAGGCGGAGGGAGGGCGGGTGCCGGCGCTTCCCCCTTTGCAGCAGGAGGTTCGCGCAAGAGCATCCGCAGGATCGCGACGAGTTCGTCCTTCAGCTTGCCCCGCGGGGTCACACGGTCAAGCATGCCGTGGTCGAGAAGATATTCCGCCCGCTGGAAACCTTCTGGCAGCTTTTCCCGGATGGTCTGTTCGATCACCCGAGGACCCGCGAAGCAGATGAGGGCATTTGGCTCGGCGATCTGGACGTCGCCGAGCATCGCATAGGAAGCCGTCACCCCGCCGGTCGTGGGGTGGGTCAGCACGACGATGTAGGGCAGGCCCTGCTCCTTCAGCATTTGCAACGCGACAGTCGTGCGCGGCATCTGCATCAGGCTCAGGATTCCCTCCTGCATCCGCGCCCCGCCGGCAGCCGAAAACAGCACGAGCGGTCGCTTGAGTTCGATGGCGCGTTCGGAGGCAGCAACGATGGCATTGCCGACATACATCCCCATTGAACCAGCCATGAAAGAAAAATCCTGGGCTGCCGCGACGATGGGCGTTCCGCCGACCTCGCCCTCGGCCACCAGCATCGCTTCCTTCTCTCCGGTCGAGGTGCGGGCCTCCTTCAGCCGGTCGGGATATTTCTTGGTATCGCGGAACTTCAGCGGGTCGACGATAGGCTCGGGAACCTTCACTTCGGCAAAGTTGCCGCCGTCAAAGAGCGCGGCAAAACGGGCGCTCGGCCTGATGGCCATGTGGTGGCCGCAGTTGGTGCAAACCTGGAGGTTGTCGGCAAGTTCGCGGTGAAACAGCATCGTCCCGCATTCCTCGCACTTGCTCCAGAGGTTCTCGGGCACCTCGCGACGGGAGAAGATCGAGTTGATCCGCGGCCGGACGTAGTTGGTGATCCAGTTCATCGCGCATCCGTCTCCTTGCCTCGCGGCCTTCCGACGTGGGAGATATGCCGCAGAGCGCCGGAATGCAATTCCGGCTGAGGAGAGGCGCGGGCCCGGGGGTGCGATGGCGGATTTCCATGGAGCCAAGGCCGCGATCCTGATCGGAGAGCGGCTCCTCACGCTCTTGCGCGACGATGTTCCCCAAATCGACTGGCCGGGTTGGTGGGACCTGCCCGGGGGCGGACGCGAGGGAGAGGAGCTGCCGGAAGAGACGATTCTGCGCGAGATCAGCGAGGAGGTCGGCCTGACGCTCAGCCCCGCATCGCTCGGCTGGAGGCGGTCGTTCCCCTCGACAACGAAGGCCGGCAGCGTGAGTTGGTTCTTCGTCATCGAACTTGCTGCGGAGGTGGAGGCAGAGATCGTGCTCGGCGACGAGGGGCAGGGCTGGCGGCTTGTCGAACCGGGGTCATTCCTTGAAGATCACCAGGCCATCCCATATCTCAAGGACCGGCTGCGTGTCTGGCTAGCGGAGCGCGAGGGGCCATCGGGGCCGGGATGAAGGACAAGGGTCAGGGAACGGCACTGATGGACATCATCGATACTCTCCGGGCGTTGGGTGGCGGCAACATCCTCCTCATACTCTTTGCGCTTTTCATCATCATCTCGCTCTTCAAGGGGATCAGGATCGTTCCGCAGTCTGAAAAGCATGTTGTGGAGCGCTTCGGCCGGTTACGGTCGGTTCTTGGGCCGGGGTTCAACCCGATCGTGCCCTTCCTCGACAAGGTTGCGCACAGGATCTCGATTCTCGAGCGGCAGTTGCCGAACATGCGTCAGGATGCGATCACATCCGACAACGTGCTCGTTTCGGTGGAGACGAGCGTGTTCTACCGGATTATCGAGCCCGAGAAGACGGTCTATCGGATCCGGGATGTGGACGGCGCGATTTCCACCACGGTCGCGGGGATCGTGCGCTCCGAGATCGGGCGTATGGAACTTGACCAGGTGCAGGCGAACCGTTCGACGCTGATCGACGCAGTGCGCCAGCAGGTCGCCGATCAGGTCGACGACTGGGGGATCGAGGTGACGCGGGCGGAGATTCTCGACGTCAACCTCGATGAAGCGACGCGGGCTGCGATGCTGCAACAACTGAACGCCGAGCGGGCGCGCCGGGCGCTCGTGACCGAGGCCGAGGGCAAGCGTCGGGCAGTCGAGCTTCAGGCGGACGCCGACCTCTATGCCGCCGAGCAGGAGGCCAAGGCGCGGCGGGTGCTGGCCGATGCCGAAGCCTATGCAACCCAGGTCGTGGCCGGGGCGATTGCCGAGAACGGGCTTGAGGCGGCGCAGTACCAGGTCGCGCTGAAACAGGTCGAGGCGATGGCCAAGATCGCAAGCGGGGATGGCAACCAGACGGTCGTGGTTCCTGCCTCGGCGCTCGATGCCTTTGCGGACGCGTTCAAGATGCTGAAGGGGCGAGCTTGATGGGGGTTCTTCTGTCCGAATGGTGGTTCTGGATTTCCGCGGCGGCGGTGCTGGGCATCGTCGAGGTGCTGGTGCCGGCCTTTGTCTTTCTGGGCTTTTCCATCGGCGCGGTGGCGGTAGGGCTTCTGCTGGTTACGGGACTGGTCACGCTCTCTCCGGCTGCGAACGTCGCGCTGTTCGCCGTGCTTTCGCTGGCTGGCTACCTTCTGCTGCGGGTTTTTTTGGGCAGGTCGCGTGGCGATGTCCGGATGATCGACAAGGACATCAACGAGAATTGAGCGTCAGAGCCAGCCGCGCAGGATCGGGATGAGCGGCAGGTCGGCGGGCGGCATTGGGTAGTCGCGCAGGTCCTGCGCGCGGGCCCATTTCAGGGCCTGGCCTTCGCGCGAGACCGGCGTGCCCTGCCAGCGCCGGCAGGCAAAGAGCGGCATGAGAAGGTGAAACTCCGGATAAGCGTGGCTCGCAAATGTCAGCGGCGCAAGACAGGATGCATGGGTGGAAATCCCAAGCTCCTCCTCCAGTTCCCGAATCAGTGCGGACTCTGGCGTCTCACCCGGCTCGATCTTGCCGCCGGGGAATTCCCATAGCCCGGCCATGCTCTTGCCCTCGGGCCGCCGGGTGACCAGTACTCGACCGTCGGCATCAATCAGCGCGACGGCAGAGACAAGAACGACCTTTGTCACGAACGATAGTCGGCGTTGATGGCGATGTAGCCGTGGGTAAGGTCGCAGGTCCAGACGCGCGCCTTGCCCTTGCCCAGCCCAAGGTCCACGCCGATGACGATCTCCTGTTTTTTCATATAGGCGCTTGCCGCCTCTTCCGAATAATCCGGCACTCTCCATCCCTCGCGCGCCACCCAGATGTCCCCGAACCGGATCGAAAGGCGGTCACGGTTCGCCGTCGCACCCGACTTGCCCACGGCCATGACGATCCGTCCCCAGTTCGCATCTTCGCCGGCGATGGCCGTCTTGACCAGCGGGGAATTCGCGATGGCCAGCCCGACCTTGCGGGCATCCGCATCCGTCGTGGCACCTTCGACCTCGACGGTGACGAATTTCGTCGCCCCCTCGCCATCGCGCACGACCTGCAACGCCAGGTCGCGCATTACCTGTTCGAGCCCCGCTGCAAAGCCCGGATCGCCGGTCACGTCCACGCCCGAAGCCCCTGTGGCGGCAACCAGAAGCGTGTCCGAGGTCGAGGTGTCGCTGTCCACGGTGATGCAGTTGAAGGTCTGTTCGGTGATGTCCGAGACGAGTTCCTGCAGCGGACCATGGGCAATTGCGGCATCGGTAAAAATGTAGACCAGCATCGTGCCCATATCTGGCGCGATCATCCCCGAACCCTTGGCGATTCCAGAGATCCTGACCGCCGTTTGCCCTACCGTGATCTCGGTCGACGACCCCTTGGGGAAGGTGTCGGTCGTCATGATCGCCCGCGCTGCATCCTCCATCCCATCGGCCCTGAGTCCATCGCGCAGATCGGCGAGCCTTGCGGTAATGCGCTCCCATGGGAGGGGTTCGCCGATCACTCCGGTGGAGGACGTAAAGACCCGCGCCGCCGATATACCCAAGTTTTCTGCCGCAGCGTCACAGATGCGTTCAACTGCCTCTCGTCCTGCCCTTCCGGTGAAGGCATTTGAGTTTCCCGAATTGACGATGATCGCCGCGCCGCCTGTGGAGGAGCCGTCATTCTTGGCCTGGCAGTCCAGAACAGGGGCCGAACGGGTCGAGGACCGTGTGAACACGCCTGCGACCGTTGTTCCTTCGGCCAGTTCGGCCAGCATGACGTCAGTCCGGTTTTTGTAACGAACACCAGCTGCCACAGCCGAAAACCTGACGCCCCCGATCACCGGAAGCACAGGAAAGCTTTTCGGGGCCAAGGGCGATACGGTCATCGTCGGTCAGTCCTCGAGAAGGTCGATGTTTGAGATCACTGCGGGATCGAATGCACCGGCTTCGGGCCGGACAATCGTCGCTGCCGCTTCCAGTTCGGCCAGACGTGCCTGGATTGCCTCGCCGCGGAGCTGGTCTTCGAGTTGGGGGCGCATTTCGTCCAGCGTCGCTGGCTCCTGTGGGCGCGTTTCGTTCAGCCGGACGACATGCCAGCCGAACTGAGACTGCACCGGCGGAGAAATCGTGCCGTTGCCACCACCCTCTGCCAAAACGACGACGGCCTGTTCGAATTCCGGAACCATCATACCGGGGCCGAACCAGCCAAGTTCCCCGCCGCTGGCACCTGAACCCGTGTCGAGCGATACTTCCTGAGCAATGGCAGCGAAATCCTCGCCGCCTTCGATCCGTGCGATCACTGCCAGCGCCTCCTCCTCGGTGGCCACAAGAATGTGCGAGGCGTTGTATTCCGTCGAAGGTGCTGCGCCGGCGTAGGTTGAGTCGTAGGCGCTCTGCAGTGCTTCATCAGTCACGGCTTCGGTCGATATCTGGTTGACGACCTCACCGGCAAGCAACTGACGCCGAACGTTGAGAAGGGATAGCTCGACCCGTTTCGGCACGTCGGTCATTGTCTCGGCAAGCAGTTGCTGCTGGATCAGCTGGTCCATCACGCCCTGAAAAAGCACGTCAGGCGGAAGCTGACGATACTCGGGCGGAAGCTGGGCGGCTGTCTGAATCATCTCCCCCAGCGTGATCCCGGTCCCGTTGACCGTCGCGACAACGGAGTCGAGGCTCGGCGCGTCCTGTGCGACAGACGGATGCGCCGAAGCGAAAAGGAGAAAGGCCGCACCGGAGCGGACAAGTTGATTCAGCATATCGCGTTCCCTTGATCAGGCGCTTCCCGGCGCCACGTTGACAGTCCCGAAGGCTCCCCTTACATCGCGGTCAGGCTGCGCGGGGGCCGCGCCTTGCGCTCTCTTTATGCCCCACGCGACGGGGCAGCAAGCAAGCTCATCGCGTTTTGATCGCTGGATGGCCAAGGATACGTCAAATGCTGGGTTTGGGAACGTTCGCCAGGAAAGTCTTCGGCACGCCCAACGATCGCAAGATAAAGGCGACAAGACCCCAAATCGCCAAAATCAATGACCTTGAGGCCGAGTTCCGGGCATTGTCCGATGAAGGGCTGATCGAAAAGACCCGTTCCATGCAGGAGCGGGTTCGAAATGGCGAGACACTTGACAGCATTCTGCCCGAAGCCTTCGCAAATTGCCGCGAGGCAGCGTGGCGTGCGCTGGGGCTTCGCGCATTCGATGTGCAGTTGATGGGCGGTATTTTCCTTCATGAGGGAAACATCGCCGAGATGAAGACAGGCGAGGGCAAGACACTCGTCGCGACCTTTCCAGCGTATCTGAATGCTCTGACCGGCAAGGGTGTCCATATCGTCACCGTGAATGACTATCTCGCCCGCCGGGATGCGGAATGGATGGGAAAGGTCTTTGGTGCGCTAGGCATGAGCACAGGTGTCGTTGTGCCGCAGCAGCCGGAGACAGAGAAGAAGTCTGCGTATCTGGCGGATATCACGTACGCGACTAACAACGAACTGGGCTTCGATTATCTTAGAGACAACATGAAGTCCGAGCTGTCGCAGATGAACCAGCGCGGTCAGCATTTCGCGATCGTTGACGAAGTTGACTCGATTCTTGTCGACGAGGCGCGCACGCCGCTGATTATTTCGGGGCCGTCGCAGGACAGGTCCCACCTGTACCAGTCTGTCGATTCGCTGATACCGCTGATCCAGACCGGGCATTATACGCTCGACGAGAAGTCGCGGAATGTGACCTACACTGACGAGGGCAATGAGTTCATCGAGGCCGAATTGCGCAGGGTTGCCATTCTGCCGGAGGGACAGAATCTTTATGACCCTGAAAGCACTTCGATAGTCCACCATGTCAACCAGGGGCTCAGGGCCCACAAGTTGTTTCACAAGGACAAGGATTACATCGTCCGTGATGGAAGCGTTGTGCTGATTGACGAGTTTACCGGTCGAATGATGATCGGACGCAGGTTGTCTGACGGTCTGCACCAGGCCATCGAGGCCAAGGAAGGCGTCAAGATACAGCCAGAGAACGTCACACTCGCTTCAGTCACCTTCCAGAATTACTTCCGTCTTTACGAGAAACTGGCTGGCATGACCGGGACGGCGGCGACGGAGGCCGAGGAGTTCAAGCAGATTTACGGGCTTGGCGTGGTCGAAGTGCCCACCAACCGCCCTGTCATACGGATGGATGAGCACGATCAGGTCTATCGGACATCTCGGGAAAAGTACGAGGCTATCGTTCGGACGATCCGAGATGCGCATGCGAAAGGGCAACCGATCCTTGTCGGAACAACATCGATCGAGAAGTCAGAGTTCCTTTCGGGTCTTCTGACAAAGGAAGGAGTACCGCACAACGTTCTGAATGCCCGCCAGCATGCTCAGGAAGCGCAGATTGTGGCGGATGCCGGTAAGCTTGGCGCAGTCACGATTGCCACGAACATGGCCGGGCGCGGGACAGACATCAAACTTGGCGGGAACGTCGAAATGAAGGTGTTGGAGGCGCTGTCAGCCGATCCGGAGGCGCATCCGGACGAGGTCCGCGCCAGGATCGAGGCCGAGCACGCCGCCGAGGAAGCGAAGGTCAAGGAGGTCGGCGGACTGTTTGTGCTTGCCACGGAACGACACGAAAGCCGACGGATCGACAACCAGCTTCGCGGGCGTTCGGGTCGACAGGGTGACCCCGGGCGGTCGTCCTTCTATCTGTCGCTTGAGGATGACCTGATGCGCATCTTCGGCTCCGAGCGCCTTGACAACGTGCTCGGCAAGCTTGGGATGAAGGAGGGCGAGGCAATCGTCCATCCTTGGGTCAACAAGAGCCTCGAACGCGCTCAGGCCAAGGTCGAAGGGCGAAACTTTGATATTCGAAAGCAGCTTCTCAAGTTCGACGATGTGATGAACGAGCAACGCAAGGTGATCTTTGGCCAGCGGCGCGAGATCATGGAGGCATCGGATGTGCACGAGATTGTTTCGGACATGCGTCACCAGCTGATCGATGACCTCGTGGATCAGTCCATGCCGCCCCGGAGTTATCCGGACCAATGGAATGTCGATTTGCTGACCGATAATGTGCGGGCCAAGCTTGGGATCGATGTGCCGGTGAAGGACTGGGCTGCCGAGGAGGGGGTCGACGCGGACAACATCCGAGAACGGTTGGTTGAAGCCTCTGACAAGGCCATGGACGAGAAGACTACCGCCTTCGGCGCTGACTCGATTCGCAACCTTGAAAAACAGCTTTTGTTGCAGACGATCGACGCGAAATGGCGCGAACACCTTCTGCGGCTTGAACATCTGCGTTCAGTAGTTGGGTTCCGTGGTTATGCGCAGCGTGATCCTCTCAACGAGTACAAGACCGAAAGCTTTCAGCTGTTCGAGAACATGCTCGATTCCCTGAGGGAAGACCTGACCCAGAAGCTGACAAATATTCGTCCGCTGTCGCCGGACGAACAGCAGGCGATGGTGCAAAGACTTATAGACCAGCAGCGGCTCGCTGGACCCGTTGTTGCGGAGGGATCGCGGCTCGAAGCTTCTGGCGAACCCGCGCGTGGGCCGGCGCCGGTACAGGAAGCGTTATCGACACGAGCCCGAGAAGGTTTTGATCCGAATGATGCTGCAACCTGGGGGAATCCCGGTCGCAATGATCCATGCCCCTGTGGTTCAGGTCAGAAATTCAAACATTGCCATGGTAGCCTTGCCTGACGAGACCTTTCATGATCCAGACTGCTCTGGCCGTTGGGAGTGGGATGGTGCAAGGTATGGTAGGCAAGATGTTGATCGGTTTTCGCCTTCCAACCAACTGTTCTATCAAGGAGTGATTTTGCCGGCTGGCTTTTTTAAATCATCGAGTTAGCCTTGGGTTCACCACATCACCGACATCTGCCCCAGATGGGGAGGACGTTGTGAAGACAGACGTGGTCCAACTGACGGTTTACCGGAGGTGACGGTTGTCGCGGTTCAGAAAGTATGCAGGCGGCCTTGTGGCGTGTCTGTTTGTCTTGGGCATCCTGCTTGTTATGCGGAATGCCGACACAATTGGCCGGATAATTTCCACGGTATCGTCGGAAATGACCTACACGACCTCAGATCAGGGTGAGGGTGGGACAGCAGCGACGCGATTGCCTTCCGATATCCTGCCAGAGACGATCCAGTCTTCAGACACGGCAGGCGATGGCGAAAGTACGGCTGATACAGGAATGGCAGTCGCGCAGACCGATGATGACCTGGCTGGGTCAAGTCCTGCTCGTGCGGACCTTGGAAGCGACAGTCAAGAGTTCCCCGAGCCGCGTCTGCCCACCCCGGAAGGGACGGACCAATCCGCTTCTCCGCCGAGCCTAAGTGAGAGCAAGGCCCCAGCTCCTTCGCCGGCGGACGGGCGTGGAGTTCAGGACGCACCTCTGGCTGGTCCGGATCGGCCCGAGGATTGCGGCGTGATGCTTGGTACGAATGTTGTTGTAGCCGCACTTTTGGAACTGGTGATTACCGAGACCTGCGTGTCCTTGTCCCGCGTGGAAGTTAGCCATGAGGGGTTGATTTTTTCTGTTGTCACAAACGATAGCGGCATCGCCGAGGTGATGGTGCCGGCGCTGAGCGAGGAAGCGGTAATCGTTGCCACTATGGGTGGCGATATTGATGCGACGGTACGCGTCAGGGTTCCGGACGTTGTCAATCATGATCGCGCCGTGCTGCAATGGCAGGGTCTCAGTGGTCCTGAGCTTCATGCCCTGGAGTTTGGAGCCAAACATGGAGAGCCTGGCCACATCTGGCATGACGCGCCGGGCGAAGCGGGAGTAACGACGGCAAGGACGGCAGGATTTCTGTTGAGACTTGGCGACGGTGAAGGACCTGATCCGCTGGTCGCTGAGGTTTACAGTTTCCCGGTGTCGGCAAGCTTTCTGGAGGGTGAAATCGAACTTCTGGTAGAGACTCCCGTTACTGAAGGCAACTGCGGTCAGGAAATCTCTGCACGGGCAATTCATGTTCCACCTGGTGAGGGGTCTAGGGTTTCGGATCTGACGCTCGACGTTCCGGCATGCGATTTCATCGGACAATTCGTGATTGTTCGCGATGTCTTTCCGGTCATCAGAGTTCCGGGTGGTTGAACATCAAAGCAGCCCAGATGCCCGAAAGCTGATTTCCCTTGAGCGGCCGACGATCAGGTGATCATGGATCGTGATCCCGAAGACTGACGCGGCCGCTACGATTTGCTCTGTCATGGTAATATCGCTTTGGGACGGAGTGGGGTCACCCGAAGGATGATTATGGACGAGGATGAGGGCACTGGAATCGAGTTCAAGGGCGCGCTTGACAACCTCACGCGGATAGACCGGGACATGGTCAACCGTGCCGCGGGCCTGTTCTTCATCCGCGATCAGGACATTCTTGCGGTCAAGGAACAGGATCCGGAATTGTTCAACGCTCCGGTGTGCCATGGCGGTGCGGCAATAGGCGATGACGGCGTCCCAGCTTGAAATGACTTGCCGCTGCATCACGCTGGCCCTCGCCAGACGTTCTGCCGCGGCCGCGACAATCCGTAACTCGGTAACCACCGATGGGCCGACTTCCTCCACTTCCAGGAGCCGGTCTTGCCGAGCTGTCACGACAGCGGAAAAATCACCGAACCGGTCGATGAGCCGTCGTGCCAGGGGTTTGACATCACGCCTTGGAACTGCGCGAAACAGAAGGAGTTCAAGCAGTTCATAGTCGGGCATGGCTGCCGCACCACCATCAAGAAATCGCTCACGGAGACGGGCGCGGTGATCCTTGATATAGCTTGGAAGCCTGTCACCGACCGGAACAGCCTGAGCTTCGTCCGGTTCGGAGGACTGGGAAAACGGAAGAATGTCATGAAATGCGCGCTGCATGCGCGTATTCTGGAAGAGAGAAGGTTAACGCTAAGTTAAACAGGCTGCCCGCCGCGCGTCACGCGCTGGGGGTGGTCACTTCTTCATCGAGTCCCAGAAACCTTTGACGCTCGAGAAAAACCCTTCGGACTGGGGATTGTTCTTCTCTGACAGTTTGTCGAATTCGCGCAGGAGTTCTTTCTGGCGCAGGGTCAGGTTCACCGGCGTTTCGACCGCCAGTTCGATAAGCATGTCGCCCACATCCTTGCCACGAAGTGCCGGCATGCCCTTGCCGCGCAGCCGCATTTGGCGTCCTGACTGGCTTCCTTCCGGGATTTTCACGCGGCTCTTGCCGCCATCGATTGTCGGCACTTCGATGTCTCCGCCAAGGGCTGCTGCGGCCATCGATACAGGAACGCGGCAGAACAGATTGATGCCGTCCCTCTGGAACAGGGCATGTTCTTTGACATCAATGAAAATGTAGAGGTCGCCTGTCGGCCCGCCACGTAGTCCGGCTTCTCCTTCTCCGGCAAGCCTTATGCGTGTGCCGGTCTCTACTCCGGCGGGTATGTTGACCGACAGAGACTTTTCTTTTTCGACCCGACCTGTACCTTGACATGTCTTGCAAGGATTCTTGATGGTCTGGCCAAGCCCGTTACAGGTCGGGCAAGTCCGCTCCACCGTGAAGAAGCCCTGCTGCGCCCTGACTTTGCCTAGTCCTGAACAGGTCGGACACGTCTGCGGTTCTGAGCCTCCGTCTGCACCCGTACCTTTGCAGGCAGTGCAGCCCACTGCGGTGGTAACATTGATGGTCTTTTGCAGCCCTATGTAGGCTTCTTCTAGCGTGATCCGCAGGTTATAGCGAAGGTCGTTTCCCCTCACGGCGCGTGTTCTGCCGCCACCGTTCCGGCTTCCCATCATGTCACCGAAGAGGTCATCAAACACGTCGGAAAACGCTGAGGCGAAGTCAGCCTGAGGCCTGAAACCAGGACCGCCCGGCCGCGCCGGTCCGGAGCCTATTCCTCCTTCGAATGCAGCATGACCGAAACGGTCATAGGCTGCCTTCTTTTCGGAGTCCTTGAGGACATCCCAAGCTTCGTTGACTTCCTTGAACCTGGCCTCGGCGTCAGGGTTGTCAGCGTTTCTGTCGGGGTGAAGTTCCTTGGCCTTCTGTCGATAGGCTTTCTTCAGTTCTTCCGTGCTGGCACCCCGTGACACACCCAGCGTTTCATAATAGTCGCGCTTCGCCATCCCGGTCCGCCCTCAAAGATACAGAGTCGACCGGCCCTCCAGTCGGGACCGGTCACTCTGTCATGCACTTGCTTAACGGCGCCGCTTGTCTTCGCCCAAGTCTTCAAAATCGGCATCGACGATGTCTTCTTCTTCTCCCGAACGCGAAGAATCATTCTCTGCCGGCCCGGAATCGGATTCTGCCTGCGTCGCCTTGTAGATCGCTTCACCGAGACGCATCGCGGCTTCTGTCACGTTCTGGATGCCCGAGCGTATTTTTCCGACGTTTTCACCCTCAATTTCGTCCTTGAGCGCTGCAACGGCAAGTTCGATCGCCTCGACCGTAGCTGGGTCGACCTTATCCCCGTGTTCCTCGATCGACTTCTCCGTGGAATGGATCAGGCTTTCAGCCTGATTCTTGGCCTCGACCAGTTCCCGGCGTTTCTTGTCGTTTTCTGCGTTGGCTTCGGCATCTTTGACCATCTTCTGAATCTCGTCGTCCGAAAGTCCGCCCGAAGCCTGGATCGTGATCTTCTGCTCCTTGCCGGTGCCCTTGTCCTTGGCTGACACAGACACGATGCCGTTGGCGTCGATGTCGAAGGTCACCTCGATCTGTGGCATGCCGCGCGGAGCGGGAGGGATGTTTTCGAGGTTGAACTGGCCGAGCATCTTGTTGTCCGCAGCCATTTCACGCTCGCCCTGGAAGACGCGAATCGTTACCGCGTTCTGATTGTCCTCGGCAGTCGAGAAGATTTGGCTCTTCTTTGTCGGGATCGTGGTGTTACGATCGATCAGCCGGGTAAAGACCCCACCGAGCGTTTCGATCCCCAAGGACAGGGGCGTCACGTCGAGCAGCACGACGTCCTTTACATCGCCCTGCAGAACGCCAGCCTGGATCGCTGCGCCCAGCGCCACGACCTCGTCGGGGTTCACGCCCTTGTGCGGCTCCTTGCCGAAGAATTTGGTCACTTCCTCGACCACCTTGGGCATCCGCGTCATGCCACCGACCAGCACGACCTCGTCGATCTCAGACGTGCTTACGCCGGCATCCTTCAGTGCGGCGGCGCAGGGCTTCAGCGATGCCTTGATCAGGTCACCCACCAGCGCTTCGAGCTTGGCCCGCGTGAGCTTGACCACCATGTGCAGCGGCTGCCCGTTCGAGCCCATCGATATAAATGGCTGGTTGATCTCGGTTTGGGTCGAGGACGAGAGCTCGATCTTCGCCTTCTCTGCAGCTTCTTTGAGCCGCTGAAGGGCCATCTTGTCCTTGGTCAGGTCAACGCCGTGTTCCTTACGGAATTCGTCGGCCAGATAGTTGACGATCCGCATGTCAAAGTCCTCGCCGCCGAGGAAAGTATCCCCATTGGTCGATTTCACTTCAAACAGACCGTCGTCGATCTCGAGAATCGTCACGTCGAAG